>Ga0182742_1004125_pt1 | contig 13446 bp, 10 predicted proteins | sample eDN5th37CBELigMG_FD_128880 | JGI IMG/M metagenome (GOLD analysis project Ga0182742, IMG submission 128880) | Enriched Miracle-Growth compost microbial communities from Emeryville, California, USA - eDNA 5th pass 37_C BE-Lig MG (version 2)... ... | reverse complement strand
TCTTCCCGGCGCATATCTTCAATGATCTCATAGGCATGGACCCGAGCTGCGCAAAGATCAAAGGCCTCGACCCCAACTTGGTCGAAAATGACTTCGTCGCCGTCGGTCAGGTTAAAAAAATACCGCTGGGTCGCGAGACTACGGGCAGAAGTACCCAGGCTCCCAGCAAAATCTCCGAGGTTCACGCCACGCTCGCGGGAAGCCCCCCCAGTCCTAACCGTCCTCATTGTTCAACGCCCCTTCGAAAACAGTACCTCGAAGCCCACAATGGCTCCGTCGGGGATCCAGCCTCACCCCGAAGCCGTCGGTAACACTGTGTTTAGATACAAATGTTATCAACGAGGCCTGTCTAGGACCGTTCTTGACCGTTACGAATATAGGAAATCTACCTAGGTCGTGGACTCATAACTGCGGATCCAGATGCGGGCTGAGACCAGCTTGATGGCGGCGAGGAAGTTCTGCGGGTTCTTATCGTATCGGGTGGCAATGCCGCGGTACTGTTTAAGCTTGTTGAAGAAGCGCTCCACCAGATTTCGGTAGCGGTACAGAAAGGCACTGAAGACAAACGAGCCCTTGCGGTTGCTCTTGGGCGGGATGTTGGCCCAGACATCTTGCTCCTGGGCCTGCTCGCGAATGGCATTGCTGTCGTAAGCCTTGTCCGCCAGCAGGATTGCCCCGGGCTTGAGGTCTTTCAGGAGGGCATCGGCCGCCGTGCCGTCATGCGCCTGTCCCGGCGTGAGAGAGATCCGGATCGGCCGCCCTTCGGCATCCACCAGCGCATGGATCTTGGTGGTCAGGCCGCCACGGGAACGTCCCATGCCACCATCTCGACCCCCTTTTTACCCGTCGCGCCATGCTGGTGGACGCGCACACAGGAGCTGTCGATCATGATCAGATCACCGTCGTAAGCGGCCGAGACCGCATCCAGAATGCGGTCCCATACGCCGGCCTCACGCCAACGCACGAAACGATTGTAGCAAGTGGTGGAAGGCCCATATCGCTCGGGGATGTCGCGCCAGGGCGAGCCGGTGCGGAAGCGCCAGAGGATGCCATTGAGCACGCGACGGTCGTTCACCCGCGGCACACCCCTCGGCTTGTTGGGCAGCAGCGGCTCGATCACCTTCCACTCGAACTCAGTCAGCTCATGACGGCGCATCAGATCCTCCCGAAACCGGGAGGTGAATCATCAACTCACTGCAAAGAAAAGATCTTTTATGGGTTCGCGGCCTAACGCAATACGTAGTTTTGCGTAGGGGTCCGCTTTGCGGAGAGGATTGAAGGGTTGGACCCGTAAAATTGAGAGCCGGCCGCACAGCGGACACGCCGAGGCAATCAACGGCCCATTTTACCGAAAATTGCGCTATTACCCTCCAGCGAGCAACAATTTACCGGAGCCCGCGGTAGGATCGCAACAATCGCTTTTGGCGCTCTCTCATTCACCAGGATCGAGCCCCTTGGACGATTGCTGCCACAACCGATAAGAGGCAAAGACGGCATAAATTCGACAGACCCCTGAACGGGACGAGCCCACTCATGAACACGTCGACGTGTTACCAATTATCCACACCATTCGAAGTTGTGCAGCCAAGCTTGGAACCTTCCTTGCGTGTCCCCACCCTGGCTGACAAGCTTGGTACATAATCAAACGAATTTTAAAGAGCACACCATGGCGCGGGGCCAACTCCCTGGAGAAAAATATTCTTCCGAGTCGTGTCGGGGATTTAGAAAAAATGTTCTTTCGGTTTTGGTGCCGGGGCTTCTTGCTATGACTCCGACGCTCGCCGCTGCTTCTCCGCCACTTCCGATTGCCTCACAGACCGCCATTTTCAGTGAGCCGGCCGATCCCACGGCCGCCTGGAGCCAGTTCTGCACCCAGTTGCCCGCCGAATGCGCGATTGATCTTTCCGAACCTGACTTGATCGAGCTCACTCCTGAAGTCTGGCGAAACATCGTTCGGATCAATACTCACGTCAACAAAGCTATATTGGCCGTAACCGACCTCGACCATTGGGGCGTTGTCGATCGATGGGATTATCCGGACGACGGCATGGGAGATTGCGAGGATATCCAGCTTCTCAAGCGTCGTCTCCTCGTTCAAACCGGTCTGCCACACCGCGCCATGCGGATGACTGTGGTCATCGATGAAATGGGCGAAGGCCACGCTATTATGATGGTGCGCACCGACCACGGTGACTTCGTGCTCGACAACAAGCGGGATCAGGTCCTGCCCTGGGAAAAGACTGGGTATGCCTATGTCAAGCGAGAGAGCGCAGCCCGCACCGGCTGGATTTATTATAGCGGCGCCGCGGACCCAGTCGTGACGGCCAATCAGTGATCAGGGGCCAAAGTTCTTACGTAATTTTCCGTATAGCCGTTTCGGAAGTTCCTTAATTGGCCTTCCACGCGATCACAATTAAACAGGGATCAGTTCTTAAAAATTATTTCAAAAATAAAAATAATTTATTGCGGGGAATGACTGTCGTCTGGGGGCAGCGCAGTCAGCGGGGCAAAAAGGGGCTGCGGACATGGCAATAGCCGGCCGCAGCCCTTTCCTTTTATCCACACCGGCCTGTTGCAAGCACCCTGGATCGAGCGCTCTCGACCGGGCCCTAACCGTCTTTTTACCGGCTTCCCCGATACTGTTAACGAGCCGTCAGCATCCGCTGACTCGACCCCTCCAGCTCGTTAGTGACCATGCATTCACACCGTTACCCGCCGGGCCACAATGACCATGATGGGGAGGAATCCCCGAAAAGTCAGAAGGTTGTTCCCTTGCGTCGGTCGGCGACGCAGCCCGGTGGAGCCGCACCCACGCCACAGGAACCCGCCTGGGCCAGAGCCTTCACGCTTCAGGATGGGGCCATTGCCACGCGTACCCCGGACCGCCTCATGCGTGCCCGTCTCGGAATGCCGGAGCCCGAGCCGACACCTCCGCGGATCCCGTCCCCGACCGTCCAGAACCAGACGTCATCGGGCGCCAGCCAGACCACGCCCGAAGTCCGGGCTGAGCCGCCGGTGAGGAACCAGATCGCCGAGCTTCGCTCGCGGTTCTCTGCTGAGAATCGACAAGCCTCCGAGCACCCCGAAGCCCTTGCCCAGAAGGAAGAGATTTTGCCCGCAAAAGCCATGTCCAAACGGGACAGCAAGGACCGCTCGCTCGCCACATCCCCACAAACGGCCCCGGCCAGCCCCGAAACCGCGTCGGCTCAAGGCACACCGCCGATCTTCTCGATCGGAATGACCATCTCGTCCCTGACCTGGCAGCACGGCTTTGCCCCAGGCGTGCCCTCGGCCGTCCCGACAGCTGCACCCAAGTCCGCAGCAGGCCCAGCGCCCGCGGCCGCTCCGGTGCGCCGGCGGAAGCCCGCAGAGCAACCTGCTGCGCCAGTCGCCCCGGTGGCCGTCGACGTTTCAGCCGAGGAACTGGAGTCGAGCTATCTCTCGCTCTATGCCGATGAAATCGTCCCGACCTCTTCGAGGACCCAGGATTCTGACGTCGCGACCGCGCCGGAACCTGAACCCAAGCCGGAACCAGTCGAATTATCAGCCACCGTCGATCTCGAACCTGAGGAAGAGCCGACACCGGCATCGCCCCAGGCGACTGTCGCACCCATATCTGATGACGGTTCAATCGCCGAAAGCGCGGTCGAAGGGGTCGCGGGCAGCGATGAGGTAACGTTCGCAGAGATCGAAGGCGACACCGATGCATCCGAGGCGATCGAAACCGCCAGCAATGAAGAATTGCCGCCGTTCATGGTCGCAGACGAGGACACGCCCGATACACATGACGGCGAAGAGGAGGGCGCTGCGGAGAGCAACGACATCGGGGAAGACGGCATCGGCGGCCTTCCGGCAGTGATGGCCGCCGCGGCGCCTATGGCGGACCATGACGAGAATCACCGTGGCATCGTCGATCTGCCAAAAACCGGCCCCTCGACCTATGGCGAACCGGCAAGGCCTGCCGCAGAGCAGGCATGGTCCTATGAATTCCCGGACATCGAATTTCTCGCTGCACCGCCAGAGCCCGAAGGGGACGAGACGGTTCTCACCGAGGATGTCCTTGAGGAGGCTGCAGGAAAGCTCGAGAAGATCATCCGGGACTTTGGCGTCAAAGGCGAAGTTGTCCATGTCCACCCGGGTCCCGTGGTGACACTGTACGAATTCGTGCCGGCGCCGGGGATAAAGTCTGCCCGGGTGATCGCCCTCACGGAAGACATTGCCCGCTCCATGAGCGCCGTCTCGGCCCGCGTGGCCGTCATTCCCGGCCGCAACGTCATCGGCATTGAATTGCCGAACGCCACGCGCGAGACCGTCTATCTACGCGAGATTCTCGATTCAGAGGCGTTCACAGGCTCGACCCACAAGATGCCCCTGTGCCTCGGCAAGACCATCGGCGGCGATCCCGTGATCGCCGATCTTGCCCGAATGCCGCATCTTCTGCTTGCCGGCACCACCGGCTCGGGCAAGTCGGTGGCGATCAACACAATGATCCTGTCGCTGCTGTATCGGTTCACCCCTGAGCAGTGCCGCCTGATCATGGTCGATCCCAAGATGCTGGAGCTCTCCGTCTATGACGGCATTCCGCATCTGCTCACCCCGGTCGTGACCGATCCCAAGAAGGCGATCATCGCCCTGCGCTGGGCTGTTCGCGAGATGGAGGATCGCTACAAGAAGATGGCGAAGCTCGGCGTGCGCAACATCGACGGCTTCAATGCGCGCGTCACGGAGGCCAGAGAAAAAGGCGAGGTCATCACCCGGCAGGTCCAGACCGGCTTCGACAAGGCCACCGGCGAGCTGACATACACGGAAGAGGTCATGGATCTGTCCTCCCTGCCGTATATTGTTGTCGTCGTTGACGAAATGGCGGATCTCATGATGGTGGCCGGCAAGGAGATCGAGGGCGCGATCCAGCGCCTCGCCCAGATGGCGCGCGCCGCCGGCATCCACGTGATCCTGGCGACGCAGCGGCCTTCCGTTGACGTGATCACAGGCACGATCAAGGCGAACTTCCCGACCCGGATCTCGTTCCAGGTAACCTCGAAGATCGACAGCCGCACGATTCTTGGTGAGACCGGCGCCGAGCAGTTGCTCGGCCAGGGCGACATGCTCCACATGGTCGGGGGAGGGCGCATCGAGCGCGTGCATGGGCCGTTCTGCTCGGACGAGGAGGTCGAAAGGGTTGTCGCCCACCTCAAGCGCCAGGCAAAGCCGGTCTATCTCGAGGCGGTCACGGCCGATGACGAGGAGGAAGACGAGGTCGACGACACTCCGGCCGCCGAAGAAGAAGAGATGGGTCTTGAGGCGGGCGATCTCTACGATCAGGCCGTGTCGATCGTCCTGCGCCACAAGAAGGCGTCAACCTCCTATATCCAGCGCCGACTGCAGATCGGCTACAACCGAGCCGCCTCGATCATGGAGCGCATGGAAAAAGAAGGCGTCGTCGGCCCGGCCAATCACGCCGGAAAACGCGAGATCCTCATAGGACAGGGCGGTTTCGACGACGAATAAGTCTCTAGAGGGGAGGCCATAGCGCCTCCCCTTCTTTATTCCCAAAGCATAGCTTCTCCGTTACAAGACTAAAAATCCCAACACGACGGGGCGCACCTCTGGGCATCCCCTTCAACAGATAGAAAATTTCCTTGTCGCCGGTTTTGATCATTTTTGTCAGCATCATCGTTACGCTCCTGGCCGTGGCCGGGGCAGCCATGCTCTTTCTGAGCGGCTACAACGACGATGTCGCCAAAACAGAAGGCGATCTCGTCAATCTCGCCCTGACGCTCAATGAAAAGGCCGATGAGGCTCTCCAAGCCGTTGACTCGTATGAGCGGGACTTGATTGCGCAAATCCCGCCCGAAAGCCTCAAGCCCGACGAGTTCGACAAATTTTGCGACAGCCAGCAAGCAGCCGCGGCCCTTACTGCCGCCTCTCAGGCTCTTGCGTATGTTCTCAGCTTTGAGATGATCAACGCAAAGGGGCGCGTCGTCGGCTCGTCATATCCGCTTCCGAAAGGCGATCTGGTTTTCGCAAAGGACAAGACTTATTTTCAGGTCCTGTCCAGCGATAGCTCGCTCACGTTGTTTCTGAGCGAACCCATCAGGAACAAGGCAACCGGTAAAACCGCCATTACCCTGGCCCGGTCGATCAGGAATGCCGAAGGAAGCTTCCTGGGCCTCATCTCGGCGCATATCGATCTCGAACATTTCGACACGATGTTCAAAGATCACACCACCTCGCCATCGATGGCCGTTTCCCTCTACCGCCAGGACGGAATCCTCCTCGCCCGGACACCGACCTCCGAACGGGCCCTGGGCAAACCGATCGCAACTCCCAAGAGCCCCTTACGGCGGATGATAGCGCACAATAGTCAGACGCTGATCCGGGACATATCCCAGATCGATAAAAAGGAGCGTCTGTTTGCTATCCACCCGCTTGCTCATTTTCCGGCAGGCGTTGCCGTCAGTGAGACTGTCTCACAGATCATGTCCGGTCACCGGGTCGAGTCGTATTTCGTGCGGTTCCTTGGCGTCATCATGGATATTACGATCGGGATTGTCGGGATCCTCGGCGTCAGGCAGGTCAAGACCAGCGTCCTCCGGGCCGCGAGCGAGGGCTATCTCGCCCGCCATGACCTTACGACGAAGTTGCCCAATCGGTTGCTTTTCATCGAAGCGCTCAGGCGTGCAAGTGCAACGTTTGCCAAAAGCCGGACTGATTTTGCCTTGCTGTTCATCGACATCGACCAGTTTAAGGATCTCAACGCCAATTTCGGACACATGGCTGGCGACCAGATCATCCAGACCATCGCGCGCCGCCTGCGTGGGCGCCTCAACAAGACCGATTTCATCGCTCGGGTGGGGGGCGACGAATTCGCCATAATTCAGCGGCCTGTCAAAAGCCGGCAGCAGATCGTCGACCTCGCCGCGGCAATTCAAAACGCCATGAAGATCCCCTGTGCGATCGACGACGCCCAGATCGACGTCACCGTCTCCATTGGCATCGCTGTCGCTTCCGCCCATGGGCGCTCCTCAACCGACCTCATCAAGGCCGCGGATCTCGCCCTTTACGCCGCCAAATCCGACTCCGATTCCCGCTACCGATTCTTCGATTCCGAGATCAAGGATAAGCGGGCCGTACGTCGGGCCCTCGAGTCAGATCTGAAAAAAGCTCTCGAGAAAAAAGAGCTGGAACTCTACTACCAGCCCATTCTCGATCTCCGCAGCGGCCAATTGTGGGGCTTCGAGGCCCTCCTGCGCTGGAAGCATCCAGTCAAGGGGATGATCCCGCCGCTGGAGTTTATTTCCTTGGCCGAAGAATCAGGCCTTATCGGGCCCATCGGCGATTGGATCCTTGAGGATGCCTGCACGACGGCCATGAGCTGGACGAAGCCCCTGAGAGTGTCGATCAACCTCTCGCCCGTTCAGTTCAAGCGCCGGGACGTCTTTACGAGCGTAAAGCAGGCGCTGAGTGTCTCAGGACTGCCGGCTGAACGCGTTGCTCTCGAAATCACTGAATCCGTCCAGTTGACCGAAGAAGCCACGACGACGCTCAAGAAGCTGAAAAGCCTCGGGGCTTCGATTTCTCTTGACGATTTCGGCACCGGCTATGCCTCGATGAGCTATCTGCGCAGCTTCCCCTTTGACAAGATCAAAATCGACCAATCCTTTGTCCGCGGGATGGATGCTCCAGACAATCGGGCCATCATCAAAGCGACAATCGCGCTTGCCAACGATCTCAACATGACGACGACGGCGGAAGGCGTTGAAACCGTCGAGCAGCTCAGAGCTTTACGCCAAGCTGGTGCCTCACAGGCCCAGGGATACCTCATCGCCAAGCCGATGAGCCGGGAAGCCACGGCTTCCTTTATCGAAAATGCCAAGCTTGATTTCGACGTAAGGCCCGAAGGCCCGCCTCAGCTCCGATTGGTCCAATGAGCGGCCATTGGGGAGCGATCACGGGCGCGAATCTATTGTTTTACGCTCTGGTTCGTCGGCGGTTCATCGGTATTTTCCAGATCCACCCAGCCAATATCATTGATCGGGATGGGCACGATAAACGCTTGCCCGTCTTCGATTTTCGTAACCCGGCACAGCACCCGTCTGCGTTCGCCGGGCGGCGTATACAGAACTACTTCACCGACCTTGATCTCGATTTTGCCGGCATCTCCGCCTGGAGCTTGGGCACTTGGGCCTTCCTGATCAACGGCCTCGCCTTCCTCGGCCGCCGTCTTCCCGGCCCGATGCCGGTCCAACGCCGCAATGATAACGCGGGCCCGATCCATGAATCTGTTTCGGACAAGCCGAACAACGGGGCTGGACTCTTTTTCGGTGGGCCAGGCCGTTCCATTGTCCCTCGCCAGTTCCTTGGCGACGTACTCGACCTCGTCTTCATCCTCACCCACGTCGCCCACTCCGCCTTCCCACCCGGCTACAATACCCGGTCAACTCAAATGCCCTCAAACAACCCAGGATTAATCCGCGCAGAGGCGAGAAACACTTAGTCGACTATTAGTCTGCCCTCGCTCCTTTGTGCAACCGAAAGTTATCTTCAGCCAGGGCTAGTCCAGCATAACCCGCCTTCTGGACCAATAGCGCTCTTCCCTGCAGTAACGCCTTTTCGCCCTGACAACGACCGCAGCCTGCGTGATCTCATCGCTGCCGAGCCCTCCAACAACGGTTCAAAATCCCGAACGAACAATCTCTATCCCAAATTGTTCTTCGGCCTAAGGTTCCAATGAAAAGATTAGACGATCTTGCGCTTTTGATCGGGAAAATTGCTTCCGATCAGCGCTTTCTCCCCACCGATCATGCCCTCATTCTATACCACACGGGCATTGTCCAGGAATCCCTCGCCAACCCGCCCGCCAACGTCACAGGCTTCGACCCGATTGACGACGATGCCGAGTTCGACGAGTGGTTCGGGGACGAACCCAAACTGGCCGGTACACTCGGGATCCTCATCCCACGCCAGCAGGCGGCCGGCCTCTGGACGGTCGAGAGGGTCGTCGCCCTCGATGGCTACGGTCCGCTGCTTTATACGATCCTTGCCGAATTGGCCGCCCGGAATGGCGCTGTCCTCATTCCGAGCGCCTCGCGATCCGAGGAGGCCGATCTCGTCTGGGGCAAATTCCACCGTAACCCCTTCGTCGAACGGGTCCCGACCGCGGCCTCCCAGCTCGGCTTCGGAGTTGTCGGAAACGGCACGCTGGATTTTACCGAAGCGGTCCGGGCGGATGCCGCGTTTCAGGCAGAACTCACCCCGGACGACCGTCGCATCCTCGTGGAATCCGCGGCGTGGTGGTGTGACATGGCGATGAAATTGCTCGATTGAGCCCCGGTGCGCAGCTCAGATATAAACCCCGGCTTCGACCTGCCGGAGGAGTTGAAGGATGGCTTGGTGCTGCCCCCGCAGCAGGAACCGGACTGGCTCATCCCCGAGCGCCGGGTTCGACCTGAACAGCCAGAGCACCCCTTCGTCGCCGAACATGTCCCATAGCAATGCCATAACGTCGGCTACGTCGTAGGTGGACTCGCGCAGGGCACGGAGCTGATCCAACATATCGTCGAGACGCGCGATATTGGCGTCGAGATGTGGGTCTTCCATTGCTCCTCGTCCCCGGCTCCACGACAGCCGGAGACATTAGCATCCCACCTCGGCGAGATGAATCGGGTGAGGAAGGATATCCTCCGCCAAATGGTGGATCAGCCGACGGCGTCTTCCTTTAGGGATTTGATTTTGCCGCTCCCGTCAGCAACCCGCTGCGTCTTCAATCTCCTGAGCTTCAACCGCTTTTCAGGATCGTTAGGGACCGCAACTCCAGGCTCGGTTCCCGTGATTGCGCGGAACTGGACCATATTGTCCTCGGCAATCTGGTTGGACTTTGCCATCTGATCCGCAAGGCTCTGGGTCGGAGTGACTGTGTACTCGACGTCGACTTTGCGTTGCCCGTCCAAGATATCGCGAGTTGTAAAGTCAGCGATCAGACCTTCCGTCTTCAGCCACGCCAGAGCTTCAGACACACGTCTGAGACTGTCGCGCAGTCGCTTTCTGCGAGTCATGCCGCAGCCGTCGATGATCTCCGTCGCCAGCATGATATGCAGGGGCTGATTGTTTCGGCTGAAAAACACGTCGTGATTAATGGCCCTGTACAGCCATCGTTCGATTGGCCCTGGCATCCGCATCAGGGTTTCATAGTCCATCTGACGGAAACTGAGAGCCATCAGGGCTTGGGATACGAGCCAGTTGAATGAAACGGTCGTCTGCGCCTCGGCGCTGGACCTGTTTGCCCAAACCAGCATTGGGAATGTAGTCCCAGAGACGACGCGTTCTTTCGGTTTCCCGCTCCCGTCATCGACCAGACGAATGATCTCAACGCGGGACATATGAAGAATGTTGAGTGCTTCAACGATTTCGACATGGCTGAAGGCGTGCCCGGTTCGCTCGAGTTCCTTCTGAACCTCGTAGATCGTGAACGAAACCCCTACATCGCCTTTGTCACCCTGTAGCGCCAGACGGTTCCGCTGGACTGCGATCTGGCGGATAACCTCCTCAACGAGTTGCTCTCGCTCGCCCGGATATTTCTCCACATCACCGCTGCCGGATACAAAACGCGCCGGCGTCAAAATCACCTTATAAACGCCTCCTGCATACACGAAGGAGCGCTGGATCAGCCGGAGGCTCTTTCCGTCGCGGAGATCATCACTGTGCCGAAAGACGCCCCGAGGCGCCACATCCCACAGGGCAATCGTGTTGGTCAGCCGCCGATCATCGATCTCCCAGAAGCTGAACTGTACCGGCTCGTCGAAGCTTCTTTGTTTCGGCTTAAGGTTCACGATCTTGGCTGCCATTGCACGCTCCTTGCGCCTAGTAGCGGCCAAGTTTCTCAAGCCGTCAAAGAAAAAAGATTCAAGATCACAGCCTTTCGGGCGCGATGCAGAGGTTTGACGCGCGCCCTACAGAGGTTTGGCGCGCGCCGTGCAGAGGTTTAACGCGCGCCCCCTCCCAACCTGGACCGGTCCAACAGAAGGGCGCGTCCCAAACCTCGGTACTGAAAGAGGAATCACGGGGCCTCTGGCAGCCGATTCTGCCGCTTTCCAGGCCGCGCGCTAAACCTCGGATGCCTTTGGGCCCACTCATAGTGGTCCAGATCGGCCTATATGGGATCAAACAGCCCCTCCACGGAGGTCTTACGCACGGCTCAAGACCGCCATGAATCACAGGGAGGCCGCGCGCCAAACCTCAGGGCAGCGTCCATCGACGTGAAATAATTCAATTATTTCAATACCCCGCGCGCCAAACCTCGGTAGTTCAGGGCAATAATGCAATGGTTTGGCGCGCGCCTTCCCAGGGGCGCGTCCCAAACCTCTGTACCCCGCGTCCCAAACCTCTGTAATCCGCGCGCCAAACCTCGGGCTGAATCGACTTTTCCCGGGATTCAGAAGCCTGTCCTATTTACAAGGTTTCGGCGGCCAACTCTTTCTTGCCCACGATCGAGGAAGGAGCCCGCCTTGCGGCTTGCGTACGAAATACCACCCGCGCCGGGACGATCCGGATCCTATAGCGGCCTGAGCATGGCATCAGGACGGCCATCCCGGCCTTGCTTGGCGGAACCCGCATGCAGCTGGAGCCGATCGGCGACATTGATTGTCGACGCAGATTTCCCTCACGGAGCCCGTCACGGCAGCGATCCTCGTCAGGAACTGATGTGAAGTCTGAACAATGAGACCCTTCGAGCCTGCGAAAATGAGTGCGTGCCGCCAGGACAAGTTATTTTCCGGGTTAGCATTCCTTTTTTCGGATGCCGATTTTTTCGCGAGATTTCCCGATCGCTCGGGCTGTTTCACATCTCTGGGCCGGATTCCAATCAACGGAAAAGCTCATGTACGGTTCCAGCAAGACCGCAGCATTTGCACGGATTCTGGTATTCGGACAACGTCACCAGAGTCGTACGGGCGAATCTCATCGGCCAATGGAAGTCGAATCGAGAATCCTCAAGAGTCAACGATAGACAAAACGGATTCACAGGATTCGCCAAGGATCTTGATAAGCCTTCGTAACAGGTCGTTAACCTTTAGATCTTCGGCACGCCAAGCCCCGAAGACTCAGGTGATCTGGGCGGCTTGGACGAGTTGTCCAATGGAAAGTTACCAGAGTGTTACGATTCTTTGTAGCGAGGACTCCCCTTGCAACGTTGAATCGCGCATCTCTTGTAACCTCACTGATGCCCGGAGGAGGCCAATGTCGGTATCTAAAGCGAAAGAGCGCGTTCAACGCTTTCGAAAGGCACGCCGCGCGCGTGGCGATCGAGAACTGAATGTCTGGGTTCACGAGGCTCTCGGGCTGGAAATCGAACAGGCAGTTGCGAGCGGGCGCTTTCAGAGCCGACAGGACGCCGTCCACCAGGCATTGGCGGCGTATTTCATCCGCAAGGAGGGTGAAGCAGTGACGTAACCCGGCAAAGCAAAAGGCCCTAGGAGCTGGTAACTCCAAGGGCCTTTGGGAACCACCGCGAGGGCGGCCTAAGATCTGTCTAGCGATTGATCTTATGCCAGCCCCACAATCCGAAGTCAAGTGACACCGGGTCGGTGAACACTCCCGCTTTGCCCTAACATAGGGAGAACGCGGTGCAGATCGCATCGTCTGGAGGCCGGCGGCTGGAATATGCCGCGGTGGTCGCGGGAAGGCTTGTGCTCGATAATGGGCGGAAGGTCACCCGCGAGGAATTGTCGAAGGCTGCGAGAGACGCAGCTGAAGCGAATGATCTTCGCGCGACGACACGCGCGATCCTGAGCGAGCTTGCCGGCTGCTGGGGGCAGAAGGACCACCCTCTCGATCGGCTGATCGTGTGGCCATCGAACGATTGGTTGATGAGGCGGACCGGTATCAAGGAGCGCACGATCCGCAACGCTATAAGAGATCTAATCGCCAAGGGGATTATCGTCGCGAAGGACTCCGCCAACGGGAAACGGTACGCCGAAAAGAAAGACGGGGTGGTGGTCGACGCGTTCGGCTTTGACCTGACCCCGCTCTATGCGCGCCGCGGCGAATGGCTCGCAATCAAGCGAGCTAAGGACGAGCAGGCAGCGGAGTGCCGGAAGCAATGGAACCTGATCACCATTGCCCGTCGCGCCGTTGCGGAGGCTTTGGCCTCCCTGGCCCAGCACTTCCCGGAGGCCGACCGGTCCGAGATCGAGGAGCTCTATAACGCCCTTGTTTCCCAAACCCCCGACAGGAGGCCCTCCGTTATCCCGGCCGGGTTGCTGCAGGCGTGGGAAAACGCTCGGACAATGGCTGAAGAAGCCTTTTACAAAGCCGGGTATGGCGGTGCAATTTGCCGCCACATAGAGTCAAATCCCGAATCCAATCAGGGATATGACAAAGGCTCTCGGGTTGTGGAAAACCCGCCACCACCGGCAGTGCCAGAGCCTGTGACCCTCCCTGTCCTGATTG
>Ga0182742_1004123_pt1 | contig 13450 bp, 11 predicted proteins | sample eDN5th37CBELigMG_FD_128880 | JGI IMG/M metagenome (GOLD analysis project Ga0182742, IMG submission 128880) | Enriched Miracle-Growth compost microbial communities from Emeryville, California, USA - eDNA 5th pass 37_C BE-Lig MG (version 2)... ... | reverse complement strand
CTCCGAGAGAATATACCTTCCAGGATTCGGGGTCTGTTATTACCGAAGTAACATAACCCAACCTTTAACAGTAAATTCATGCTTGTATTAAGCAAAACGTGCAACTGCCCGTCGCACAAAAAAAGCGCCACAATTACTTGTAGCGCTTTTATGCCTCATTAAAAACCTAGTATTGCTTTAATAACAGAGGTGGTTTCTCCTCCGTGGTATATGACGTACAATAGCAGGTATACAGCTACACCTGTTATAGCAGTAAAAAACCACACGATGCTAGTAATGGGCCCAAGTTTTCTATGCTTTTCTAGTTGCTTTTTATAGCCTGTATACAACGAAATGATCCCTAATACTGCTCCAACCGTTGCTAATGTAATATGAAAGATCAAAAAGATTGTATAGTAAATTTTAATATCATCTGGTCCACCAAACGCTGTATTACCAATAAAGATGGTTCGGCTAGCATAGATGACAAAGAAGATAATAGCGAATATTCCTGCTAAAAACATCGTTTTTTGATGGGCCTCTATTTTACGTTGCTTGATTTGCCACCATCCAATCGCAACAGTTAGACCACTTAGCACAATAAAGGTTGTACTAATTGTAGGTAAAATAGGTAATGTGAAATCCATTTGTTTCTCCTCTTAAAAACTTATTTTATTTAGTAGGCTCTGGTTGAAAGGTAGTTTGATTTACAGGTAACTCATCAATCGTTTGTTCCTTTCTGAACCAATTAAAGAACACCTGTGCTAAGATCACACCATACACAACCTCTTGTATGACTTTCATGAGCACTCCACCCGTTTGTTGATCCTCAAGCAGCGACATTGAATTAAACATCTCTGGCCCACTTAAATTTAATGAAGCTAGCGTCGTTGATGGAACACATAATTCAAGTGCGCTTGCCCATGCGTTTGGATCAGAAAAAGTAGAATACATTGGTGTATCTGCAAAGATAATTAAAGCACATGCTGGTGTTAATAAAATTCCATCAGCAAAGATATAACCTACCTTTTTCAACCCGTTTAATGTTTCATACTCTTCTAACTCGTTCACTAGTGGCCACCACATACAAATCGCTAATAAAAATAATGCCGTAGTATAGATGGCATGCAACCACATATCTGTTTTTACAATATCAAAAATATTAGGAACGTGGTAGAAAGAAAACACTCCATTAAAAAGAATAAGTGCGATTAGAGGTTTTGTGAAAAATCCAAACAATGGTTTGATGATTGGTTTAGATAATACCGATCTCCACATCCATGGAGGAATTCCATAAATAAATAGAATAGGAATCACTAAGTATAGAATGGCCATTTGGATCATATGAACGTAAAACATTATATGTCCTAACAAATCAATGGGAGATCCCTTCACCACATACAAAAGTACCATAGCTGATGTAAAGCTAATCCATTGTTTTTTAGTTAATACCTCAGATTTTGAAAAGAGAGATCGGTACTTCGTAGTTACGAGAAAATAGGTAGCTAAAAACACAAGTAAAAGGATTAGGAAAAATGGACTCCACAATGCCCTAAATCCAAATATATCAAGCGACAATGACGATCACCTCGTTATTTTTAAGTCAGTTATATTATACCTGATTTGTCTTGCATACTACAACGATTGAGGTATTCTTCCTATATTTAGCGCAAAAAGAAAATCGGCTCAGGAAGCCGATTTTCTTTCATACACTTACCACCAAATAATGGTCATAAAAGCTAATATTGTTATTAACCCAACTAATAAACCTGAATATAGGAAAAGCGCTGGCGCTTCATGTCCCTTATGACTCATATGCATGAAGTAATATAATTGAAAGACTACTTGCACGACAGCTAGCAAAAGAATGAAAGGAACGATAAACCATGCCGAAAAATCACCATAGCCTACAGCAATAAATGCTACAAATGTCAAAAAGATCATCATAGAAAATGATACAATTTGATAGCGCATTTCCTCTGCACTTTTCTTTTTACGATATTCAATGTCTACTCTAGGGTTACCTGAATGTGTTTGTTCACTTGCCATCAGTTTATCCCACCATTCCCATTAAATATACTACCGTGAAAATAAATACCCACACCACGTCAATAAAGTGCCAGTAAAGACTTGCAACATAGAACTTTGGCGCATTGTACAAATCTAACCCACGCTTTGCATTTCTCACCATTAAAGTGACGATCCATAGAAGACCGAAAGCAACGTGACCCCCGTGGAAACCAACAAGAGTATAAAAGGCAGATCCAAATGCACTACTAGTAAATGTATGATGATATTCATGTACATAGTGATTGAACTCGTAAATTTCAAGAAGCAAGAATGCAAATCCTAGCAGCACAGTTAAGCCTAACCATAGCTGCATCTTTTTGAAATTGAAGTTTTTCATGTGGTACATTGCATATACACTTGTTAACGAACTAGTTAAAAGTAGCATCGTTGCTACAAATACTAGCGGTAATTCGAAAAGATCCTTTGCTAGAGCGTGTTCAGCATTTGGAACCTTATCCTTTAAGGCTAAGTAAGTTGCAAAAAGTGATGCAAAGAGAACCGTTTCTCCACCTAAAAATAACCAAAAACCTAAAAACTTATTTTTTCCTTCAAGGGTTTGCTTTTCAGGTGCGGCAGGCCATGTTTCAGCAGTAAACTTATCTTCTACATGCATTATGCCTTCCCCCCCTTATCATCATCGTTTAATAAATCTTCCTTGTGAATATGGAAGCCATGGTCATCCTTAACAGAACGAACAAACATTGATAAAAGTGTAATACCCATTCCTGCGATCAGAACCAATATACCCCAATTATAATCTTCACGGTATAGCGCACCAAATGCGGCCACAAATAATCCTAGTGAAATCATAAATGGAGTAAATGAGTTGTTTGGCATATGAATGTCACCAAGCGGCTCAGCAGGTGTCATACCTTTTTTGCCTTCCATTTTTTCAATCCATAGTGGATCTAATCCACGAACAAGCGGAAGCTGTTTAAAGTTGTAGAAAGGTGGTGGTGATGGAATTGCCCACTCAAGTGTACGTCCATCTTCCCAAGGATCATTTCCAACCTTTTCATTTTTCACACTTGTAACCACAATGTTGATTAACAAGATTAATGTAGCAATCGCCATAAAGAATGCACCAATTGTACTTATTAAGTTCCCAGCATCCAAACCTTGGTTAGGTAAGAATGTAAAAATACGTCTTGGCATCCCCATTAATCCAAGGAAATGCTGGATAAAGAATGTTAAGTGGAATCCAATTAAGAATAACCAGAAAGTGATTTTTCCTAATGCTTCGTTTAACATTGTTCCAAACATTTTTGGCCAATAGAAATGGGTTGCTGCTAAAAGACCAAATACAACTCCACCAACAATAACATAGTGGAAATGGGCAACTACGAAATAAGAATCATGGTATTGGTAGTCAGCTGCTGCTGAAGCAAGCATAACCCCTGTTACCCCTCCACCTACGAAAGATGGAATGAATGCAACGGCATAAAGCATAGGTGTTGTGAACTTGATGCTTCCTCCCCACATCGTGAAGAGCCAGTTAAAGATTTTTATACCAGTTGGAACAGCAATTGCCATCGTTGCAACAGCAAAGATTGCATTAGCAATTGGACCTAATCCAGTTGTAAACATATGGTGAGCCCAAACCATGAATCCTAAGAATCCAATAAGAACCGTAGCGAACACCATAGATGAATATCCAAACAGACGCTTTCTCGAGAAAGTAGCAAAAATTTCCGAGAAAATACCGAATGCCGGTAAGACTAAAATATACACTTCTGGGTGTCCAAAGATCCAGAATAAATGCTCCCAAATGACTGTATTTCCACCATTTGCAACATCAAAGAAGTTTGAACCGAACATACGGTCAAAAATCAGCAAGAATAGTCCCACTGTAAGCGGAGGAAATGCAAATAGGATAAGTGCTGATGCCACGAACGTAGACCATGTAAACAATGGCATTCTCATGTATGTCATTCCAGGTGCACGCATATTGATAATCGTTACTAGAAAGTTAATTCCCCCCATTAACGTTCCCGCACCAGAAATCTGTAACCCTAGTGCATAAAAATCTATCCCGTGTCCTTCAGATGCCATCGATAGAGATGCATAAGAGGGCCAACCTGCATCTGGTGCTCCTCCTAAAAACCAAGATAGATTTAAGAAGATACCACCAAAAAAGAATAACCAGAATCCAAGTGCATTGACAAATGGAAACGCAACGTCACGAGCTCCGATTTGTAATGGCATAATGGCATTCATAAAAGCAAATAACAGTGGCATAGCTGCTAAGAAAATCATTGTTGTTCCATGCATGGTTAAAATTTCATTATATAATCCAGCGCTTACAAAATCATTGTTTGGTACAGCTAGCTGGATACGAATAAACATTGCTTCTAGACCACCTAGAACGAAGAATAGTCCACCAGCAATTAAGTAAAGGATAGCGATCTTTTTATGGTCTACTGTAGTTAAGTATTCCCACAAAGTCGCACCGAACCCCTTTTTCTGAGCATAGGTACTCACAATTCTGCCTCCCTTTCAAACAAAGTCCCCTATTAATCCTGTACCTTTAAGTTCATTAAGTATTCTGATACAGCATCTAGTTCTTCTGGAGTTAATGTGTTGTATGCATTTGTCATTTTGTTCCCTGGCTTATAAGCTTCAGGATCAGAAATCCAGTTTTTAAGTTCTTCTTCTGTATGGTCTAATACACCTGCAATACGAGATCTTTCACCAAAGTTTGTTAGATTTGGTCCAAGACGAGCAGCTTCTGGAGCACCAGTTGCTGGTGTTACAGCATGACAACCAATACAGCTGTTATTAAAGACTTCTTGACCTTGTTGAGCTAAAGGAGTTTCAGCCGTTTCAGGTTCCTTGACAGATTGCATATCAGCAACCCACTGGTCAAACTCATCTGGTGAAATCGCTTTAACTTTAAAGTCCATTAGAGCGTGAGATGGTCCGCAAAGCTCCGCACATTTCCCGTAAAATAAATCTCCAGCTTCATTTGCTTTTTGTTCATCAAATTGCAAATAAAATCGGTTCACGTTATCAGTGTTTGTATCCATCTTTCCACCAACCGCTGGAATCCAGAAAGAGTGCTTTACATCAGACGCCTTTAAGTTAAAGTACACCTTTTGTCCTGTAGGAACAACCAAGTCCTGACTCGTAATAATTTCTTCGTTTGGATACTCAAATTCCCACCAATAAAGGCTAGCACGGACATTGATAACTAATACATCCGTTTTACCATCTTCATTTTTCTTATCCATCTCAGAAACATCAGCAAACTTAAATGTAGAAGCTACTGTTGGAACAGCAAGAATAAGAAGTAGAATAATTGGGATAACAGTCCAAATGATTTCTAGCTTATGACTTCCTTCCACCTGTTTTGGAATGCTATCATCCTTGCGGCGGAATTTTACAACCACGATCGCGAAGATCAAGGTTACGACGATAATTACCCCTACCATTATCGCCACAGATAACATCATTAAATCGAATTGCTCTTTAGCAACCTCACCGGCTGGCTGTAGCGTTGACAAGAACGGTTCACCACATCCGGAAAGTAGTAGCGTTATGATTGCAATCATTGAAATCATTCGCCATTTCGCAAGCCTTTTCATAGCTTAATCAAACCCCTCTTTCGTAAAATATTTCTTCCCTGAAATGTTTGATCAGTAAAAAAATTTATAGACAACCTCTCCCTAATGACAGTAGGGAAAGGTTTTTCTAACAAAACATATTTTATATTAGTGTGACAATTACCATAGCTACAAAAAGAATAGTTAGATATTGTAGAGAATAGACAAACATGATCTTTGCCCATTTCATATCGTCCTTTTTCTTATAGCCATATAAACCAGTAACTAACCATCCAACATTTAAAGCGGACGCTAGAATTAGGAATGGTATACCTAAGCTGGTCAATAAGAATGGAAGCGGCAACAAGGAAACAATCCATAAAATGATATGTTTTTTTGTTGTTTCAAAGCCTTTTACTACTGGTAACATAGGAATGTTCGCAGCCCTATACTCTTCTACTCTTCTCATCGCTAGGGCATAAAAATGCGGTGGTTGCCAAGCAAACATGATTAGGAATAAACTCCATGCCATGATACTCAAATCCCCATCAACCGCTGACCAACCAATCAGTGGTGGTACGGCACCTGATATACTTCCTATGATGGTATTTGAAACAAGTTGGCGTTTTGACCACATTGTATAAAGGACAACATAGCTAAACACTCCTACAAGTCCAATTACAACAGCTGTTAATGTGGTTAACGCGAGAAAAATAGTACCTATAGTTATAAGAGTTAACCCCATTATAATCACTTTTCGTGGTTGAACATTTCCCGTTACTGTTGGTCTATCCTTAGTACGTTCCATAAGAGGATCAATATCTCTATCAATGTAGTTATTTATGGCACAGGAACCTGCTATAATGAGCGACGATCCTATCAACGTATAAAAAACAATATCTAGATTTGAAAAGAAGCTTTTTTCTCCAAAGTGAAGCGCTAACCAAAGTCCAGTAAAGGTAGTAATTAAATTGGAGTTTACAATGCCAATTTTAATTAGTGCAAGGAAATCCTTCCATGCATTTGTCTTTGGTAGATCAATGCCGTTATCATCGCCGTTTATCGTTGCTTCACTTATTGATCTTGAGCCCGCCATTTCATCTCCTCCTTTCCATGAACACAAATCCGGTCTCACGACACTACAATAACTATAGTACATTATTAGCTTTAATGCTATATTGTAATGAAAAACGACTATCACCGATTTTAGTCAATATTCTGCCAATAGTTTTCATTATCTTAATAGTGGAAATAATGTTAAATATTTGTGTAGAAAAATAACATTTCCTCAATCTATTAAATCATACTTCGTTCCATTTTTGTGAACTTTTTTTGAATTATTTTTGAATAATTTGTGTCTCGGTTTCTTTATTAAAACAGCCCATTTATTTTGTTAATATAACTTTTTCGCAGTTATATTAAGTGTGTATTTCCTTTAAAACAAATTAAAATATGTATTCCATCCATACCTATAATTATATTTCGAAAACAACCTATTAGTTTCCAATTCATTCATAGTGTTAAATACATAATTTATATTGTAAAAATTAAGTAGTTTGTGTAGTATCAAAAATGCAGTATTTCTCATATTAACTTCTATTTTTTTTTCTACTAATTCGTTATGATAAAGATATATTAAAATGTGGTTATTATTATACTGTTCATTATACATGTCAATAGAAACTTATGACAAATTTATGAACTTGGAATGAGAAGGTGATTTTTTTGAACAGGGCCTTAAAATGGTTTTCTGTCCTTACAACGATTGGTATGTTATTCATTCTCTTAGGAGGAGCACTTGTTACAAAAACAGAGTCCGGGATGGGTTGTGGCCGTTCTTGGCCGTTATGTAATGGTCAACTTATTCCAACTGACATATCACTCGAGTTAATTATTGAACTTGCTCACCGTGTTGTTTCTGGTGTAGTTGGCTTAATGGTATTGGTATTATCCATTTGGTCATGGAAAACGATTGGTCATATCCGTGAGACAAAATTTTTATCGGCATTATCTTTTTTCTTCCTCGTATTACAAGGATTAATCGGTGCTGCCGCAGTTGTTTGGGGACAGTCAGATTTTGTACTAGCTTTACATTTTGGTATCTCTTTGATTTCATTCGCTGCTGTTTTACTTTTAACACTTCTTATTTTTGAGATAGACAAGCGTTTTGAAGCTCATAAATTAATCATTGATTCACGTTTGCGTAAGCATATTATTGGAGTTAGCGTATACAGTTATGTAGTCGTTTACACTGGCGCACTAGTAAGGCATGTGAATGCTAGCCTCGTATGTAGAGACTGGCCTTTCTGTTTGAATAACGCAATTGGCTTACCTACAAATTTTTTTGAATGGGTACAGATGGGACATAGATTCGCAGCTGGTTTAATTTTCCTTTGGATTGGTTATATTACTGTATTAGCTTATAAACATTACAAAAATGAGAAGGTTATTGTTTGGGGTTGGACAATAGCGTTTATTCTAGTATCACTCCAAGTAATGACTGGAGCCTTAATCGTTTTCACTCGACTGAACTTAACAGTCGCATTAGCTCACGCATTTTTTATCTCTTGCTTATTCGGAGTATTAAGCTACTTTATCCTCCTCGTTACTCGAAGTAAAAAGAATCAGATCGCTCTTAATAAGAAAAATAATCACGCTCTATAAAAAAGGTGTTGCACATATGTGCAACACCTTTTTTCTGTTTATTTCTGTAACTCGATTAGTAGGTCACCCGTTTGAATGGCTTCACCATTTGAAACATAAATATCTTTAACAAAGCCTGAGAACGGAGCTTGAACGGTCGTTTCCATTTTCATAGCTTCTGTAATCATCAAGTGATCACCTTTTTCGACCTTTTCGTCTTTAGAGACTAACACTTTAATCACTGTCCCTGGCATTGAAGCTCCGATATGAGTTTCTTTCTTCGGATCAGCTTTAATCTTAGTGGCAACTGTGGATTTAATACTTTCATCCTTAATAACTACTTCTCTCGGCTGTCCATTTAACTCAAAGTAGACGATACGAGTACCATCAGCTTGAGGTTGACCAATAGAGATAAGCTTCACGATTAATGTTTTACCTGTTTCAATTTCGACTTCTATTTCCTCTCCTAGTCTCATCCCGTATAGGAAAGTAGGTGTATCTAACACCGAAATTTCGCCAAACTGCTCCACCATAGCCGTATAGTCTTTAAATACCTTTGGATATAATGCATAAGCAATGGCATCAAAGCTCGTTACAGGTCTTCCTAATTCTTTGAATAACTTTTCTTTTAAAGCTGTAAAATCAACATCCTCCAATAGTTCTCCAGGTCTTACCGTGATTGGCTCGCGACCTTTTAGGATCACTTTTTGAAGTTCTTCTGGGAAGCCTCCAACAGGCTGTCCTAAGTATCCTTCAAATAATTCTACAACCGAATTAGGGAAATCAAGACTATCTCCTTTAGAAAGGACATCTTCTTCCGTTAGATCGTTTTGAACCATATACAATGCCATATCACCTACGACTTTTGAAGACGGAGTAACTTTAACGATATCACCAAACATATGATTTACTCGCGCGTACATTTCTTTCACATCTTCCCACTGGTCAGCAAGGCCAACTGCTTTAGCTTGTTGTTGAAGATTGCTATATTGACCACCTGGCATTTCGTGCTGATACACTTCTGTATGTGGAGACATCATTCCACTTTCGAAATCGTGGTAGTACTTTCTCACATCTTCCCAGTAGTAAGAAAGCTGTTCTAACGCTTTAATATCTACCTTCGGCTTACGATCATTGCCTTCAAGTGCATAGTACAATGTATTTGCACTTGGCTGTGATGTTAATCCTGCCATTGTGCTTAATGCTGTATCTACAATATCAACACCAGCCTCGATGGCTTTTGCATACGTAAATATTCCATTTCCACTTGTATCATGAGTGTGTAGGTGAATCGGAATATCAATGGTTTCTTTTAATTCAGAAATTAACTGATATGCAGCTTCTGGTTTTAATAAACCTGCCATATCCTTAATAGCTAAAATATGTGCCCCTTGATTTTGGAGTTCTTTAGCCAAATCCTTATAGTAGTTTAAGTTATACTTCGGTCTCGATGTATCAAGGATATCTCCTGTATAACAAATGGCCGCTTCAGCTATTTTCCCCGTATCTCTTACGGCTTGAATAGCTACTTCCATCCCTTTAACCCAGTTCAGACTATCAAAAATACGGAATACGTCGATACCTGCATAAGCAGATTTCTCCACAAACTCACGAATCACATTGTCTGGATAATTTTTATATCCAACAGCATTTGAAGCTCGGAGTAGCATTTGGAATAATACATTTGGAATCTGCTTTCTTAAAGTTAAAAGTCTATCCCATGGATCTTCCTTTAAGAAATTGTACGCCACATCAAATGTAGCTCCACCCCACATCTCCAAAGAAAACATATCAGGTAGTAATAACGATGTCGGCTCTGCGATATGCTTTAAATCTGTCGTACGAACACGAGTAGCTAGTAATGACTGATGTGCATCTCTAAAAGTAGTATCTGTTAAAAGAACTTCAGGTTGCTCTTTAATCCACTTTACTAAGCCCTCGGCTCCTCTTTCATCAAGAATTTGCTTTGTTCCACTTTGAACACTAAATGAATCTGTTACTGGGATTCTTGGCTTATCAAAAACAGGCTTTTTCTTTCTCTCAATTCCCGGGAAACCGTTAATGGTTACATTACCGATATAAGAAAGCATTTTTGTACCTCTGTCTTTACGAACAGGGAACATAAATAACTCTGGTGAAGAATCAATAAATGACGTATCATAATTCCCACTGCGGAAATCTTTGTGCTTTACAACATTCTCCAAGAAAGGAATATTCGTTTTAATTCCTCGAATACGGAACTCTTGTAAATTTCTTACCATTTTTGCACAAGCTTGTTCATACGTTAAAGCATGTGTTGATAACTTAACAAGCAAGGAATCATAATATGGAGTAATAATAGCTCCTTGGAAACCGTTACCTGCATCCAATCTAACTCCAAAACCACCACCTGAACGGTACGTCATTAACCTTCCTGTATCCGGCATAAAATTGTTCAACGGATCCTCCGTTGTCACACGAGATTGAATGGCATATCCCATAATTCGAATATCTTCTTGCTTTGGAATACCTACCGTTTCATCATGTAGCTCATGACCTTCTGCAACCAATATTTGTGTTTGAACAATATCAACACCAGTGATCATCTCTGTAATGGTATGTTCAACCTGTACACGCGGGTTTACTTCAATAAAGTAGAAATCTTCTCCTGAAACAAGGAATTCTACTGTTCCAGCATTTAAATAATCTACATTTTTCATTAAATCAACAGCAGCAGCACAAATTCTATCTCTAAGATCTTCTGAAATAGAGATACACGGTGCAACTTCTACTACTTTTTGATGACGACGTTGGACTGAACAATCTCTTTCATAAAGATGGACAATATTACCAAACTCATCCCCAATAATTTGAACCTCAATATGCTTTGGCTTTTCAATATATTTTTCAACATATACTTCGTCATTTCCAAACGCTGCTTTCGCTTCAGATTTTGCTCTCTCGTAGGCTTCCTTAACTTCTTCTAAGTGCCTGACGATACGCATACCTCTTCCACCACCACCGAGCGATGCTTTAATGATGATCGGATAGTGATATTCTTTCCCGAAAGCAATAACTTCCTCTAAGCTATTTACAGGACCATCGCTACCAGGAATGACTGGAATCTTTGCAGCTTGGGCTTGCGTCCTTGCTTTTACTTTGTCACCAAACATGTCAAGATGCCTTGATTTTGGACCAATAAAGATAATCCCTTCCTCTTCACATCTTCTTGCAAAATGGATGTTTTCTGAAAGAAATCCATACCCTGGATGAATAGCATCTACATCACTGTGTTTTGCTATGTTAATAATTCCTTCTATGTCTAAATAAGCATCAATTGGTTTTTTACCTTCTCCAACGAGGTATGCTTCATCAGCTTTATAACGATGATATGCACCGGAATCTTCCTTTGAATATACAGCAACTGTTCGTATATTAAGCTCTGTACAAGCTCTAAACACACGTATAGCTATTTCTCCTCGATTTGCAACTAACACCTTATTAATCTTTCTTTGCAAGTAAAACACCCCATTCTGTATATTTATACTAGTTTGTATTTATAAAAAGCGCTTGGTCAAGAAACCAAGAGCGCTTATTTTTTAATTTGAAAGCCTTCAAAACGGTTATTACTAGGAATCGTTTCTACTTTTTTATCGTTCGTTTCTTTAAACTTTTTCTCATAATTAACGAACATAGAAACATTTACCAAGATACCCATCGCAATGGAAAGTTGTAGAATTGATGAGCCTCCATAACTAATAAATGGCAATGGAACCCCTGTTAACGGAATGACTCCCGAAACACCTGCTAAATTTACAAATGATTGAATTCCTACCATCCCTGAGATACCGATAGCTAGTAAACTACCAAAAGCATCCTTTCCTTTTAAACCAATATAGATTCCTTTAAGGACGATAAAACCTAAGCCGAATAATACAAATGCAACTCCAAATATTCCAAGTTCCTCGGATATTACAGCCATTATAAAATCCGTATGTGGCTCAGGTAAATACCCTAATTTTTGGACACTTTGTCCCAATCCAAGACCTTTAATGCCACCAGCACCTAAGGCAAGGAACGAATTAACCATATGATAGCCTTCCTTTTGAGCTATCTCTTCAGCAAAAGGATTGAAAAATGCTTCAAACCTTCCGACACGTACGGAGGAAAATATTTTATCCTTAAATAATATAAGCAGTGGGATAGAAGGAATAGCACCCAACATAACTAATTTGCCTATATTTTTCAAATTCATTCCAGACGAAAGGATGATCACACCTGAAATAGCAACAATTAGTGCAGCTGTTCCAAAGTCAGGCTGAAGTGCAATTAAAAAACAAACAATGATGATAAACGCAAGAGGTGGTAGTACACCATGATTAAACTGATTAATATATGATTGTTTCTTTGCATACACTGCCGATAAGTAAACAATCGCACTTACCTTTACAAATTCAGATGGTTGCAGGCTTATTGGGCCTATCTTATACCAACTTTGAGCATTTCCCGCGGAATGACCGAAGGGAAATATAAATATTAGCAACGTAAATGAAAATAACACAATTGGAATTAAAAAACGATTGCTAAGCATAATTTTGTAAGGAAATACAGAAAAGAAAAGAAATAACACAGCTCCAACAATTAAAAATATTTTTTGGCGATCATAAAAATGATCACTTTCATATCCATACCTTTGAATAGCTGTAACCATACTTGAGCTATAGATCATAATTAGTCCAAATATAGATAACAATACCACAACTATGATTAACGAATAATCGTATGATTTTAATATTTTTTTAAACATGTAACCCTCTTCCCCATCTTCTTAGTCGTAATATGTATTATATTATAACATTGAATTTCCTGCATTTGATGTGAAGAAAAGTTCAACTGAAAATTATTATCTTAATAATATCAAATTTTCAGAAAAAAACACTTTATAAAAAAACTCAAACAGTCTCTCTCGAGAAAGTTTGAGCTTTCGAAAGTACGTTATTTTCTTTGCGATGCTTCATGAAGGGCTGATAGTTCTCTTTCTAGTTCTCCTAAAATCGCCTTACCTTCTTTTTCTTCAATCAAACCAAGGCGAACAGCAAAATCTATTTCACGAGATAGACCAAACATTTGCGTATCCAGAACCTCTTCATATAACGGACACTGAGGCATCGTTAAGTTATCCATTTGTACTTTAATTAACTTTAGAATTTTATCAGCGTCAGCCTTCAATAAGGCAT
>Ga0182742_1004122_pt1 | contig 13450 bp, 12 predicted proteins | sample eDN5th37CBELigMG_FD_128880 | JGI IMG/M metagenome (GOLD analysis project Ga0182742, IMG submission 128880) | Enriched Miracle-Growth compost microbial communities from Emeryville, California, USA - eDNA 5th pass 37_C BE-Lig MG (version 2)... ... | reverse complement strand
GGGCGCAGTGGTGGCCACCGCCTCCGTTTCAGGGCTGAAAGCGGAACCGGGGACGGCCGCCTATGGCTGCTCCAAGGCGGCTCTGATCCAGTTGGTTCGGGTGGCGGCGAAGGAGGCGGCGGCACAGGGCATCCGCGTCAATGCCATCGCCCCTGGCGGAGTGACGACGCCGATCTGGGATGGGATGGCCTTCTTCGACGGGATGGTCGAGCAGTTCGGCAGCCGGGAAGCCGCTTTCGCCGAGATGGCGAAGATGGCCACGCCGCTCGGCCGTTATGCGACGCCGGAGGAGATCGCGCGGCAGATCGCCTTCCTGCTGTCGGACGACGCCGCCTTCATCACCGGGGCCGTGCTGACGAGCGACGGCGGCTATTCGCTCTAGCCGCCGTCGCCGATCAGATCAGGATTGGCGCGGGACGCACTGCCAGTTGGCAGGCTCGTTCGCATCGCCGCTGCCCGTATAGCGGGCCACGTTCGGGTACGCGCAATGCGGTCGAGTGATGCCGCTCTGCGGATTGCGGCCGACCAGCTTCTCCGGCGCCTCGCCATTCTCGACCCAATCGTCCAGCGCTTCCAGCAGCCCGACCTGGAAGGCACCGGGCCCGCCGGCGCAATGTCCAACGCCGGGATAGAGGAAGGTCCGCAGGCTTTGGCTTGCCGCCGGCGCACGTTGGGCGACGGCATTGGCGTAGTCGATCGTGCCGACGGGGCTAGGACCGGGGTCGCTCTCACCGTGCCACAGGATCAGCTTGCCGCCGCGCTGGAAGAAGGGCTGCAGGTTGGGATCGCCTGCCTCGTACATCTTCGCGAACGGCGTTGCGCGCAGCGCCTGCACATCCGCCATGGAGAAGCTCGTCAGGTTGACCGGGCGGCCGAGCGCCAGCGGGAACAGGTTGTTCAGGGCGCTGTAGCTCATATCCGCACCGCTGCCGTCCGTGCCGACGAAGGCGGCCCAGCCAGCCTCGCCGCCCCGGCTGAGCGGGTGCATCGCCCACTCACCGTCCGGAGCGCGCGACCCCTGATAGACCGTGCGGAGCGCTGCCACCTGGGCGGGGGCGAGGCAGCTATCGGTCTTGGCGCCGGTGCACTGGATCGTCGCCGGGTCCCAGCTGCACTGGCGCGGATCGTTGATCAGGCCGTCCGCCTGACCGTCCTGCGCATCACACGCCTTCACCGCCGCATCCTGCGCCAGCTTCAGGTCCGCCGGGGAGAAGCCGCCATTGTTGCGAGCAAAAGCCTGGTTGCGCAGGATCGCGCTCGTCTGCACCTGCAGCGTGTAGACCGGCGCACCGGCGGTGATCGCGTCGTAATCCTCCGGGTAGCGCTGCGCCTCCATCAGCGCCATGCGCCCGCCCGTGGAGCAGCCCTGGAAGTAGGCGCGCTGATGCTCGCGGCCATAATAGGTGCCGATCAGCCGCTTTCCGGCGACCGTCATCTCATGAATCGCGCGGTGGCTGAAATCCTCCAGCGAGGCTGGGTTGCTGGCCCAGGACGTGTCCCAGATCGTGGTGGAGGCGTGACCCGCATCGGTCTGCATCGTGGCATAGCCGAGGCGCAGCCCCTCCGCCGCCGCCTGTGGCGTGACATTACCCGCCCAGCCGCCGCCGCCGAGGCCGAGGAGCTTGCCGTTCCACGGCTCCGGCAGGCGATAGACGACGCCGATCTGCGAGCCTTCCACGGGCCTGAGAGTCGCCTGCACCTCGCAATAGGCCGGCATCCCCTCCTCCGCAGGAACCCAGCGGCTGGTGGCGCCGGCATAGCCGAGCGTGTCGATGTCGAGCGGGCGGCATCCACCGCCAGCGGCGAGTTCGGTCCCGCCGTCGGATGTGGTGCAGGCGGCGGTCAGCGTCAGCAGGGCAGGGGCGAGCAGGGCCCTCGCGGCGAATTTCCTCATCCGATCCCTCATATTTTGCGGGCCTTTAACCCAGATCAGGCGAGCCGTAGCTGCGCCAGCTTCCACTCGCCAGCCTGCTTGACGTATTCCGTCACCAGCACCCGCCCCTCGCTGTGGCGGTGGCTGCCCTGGCCTTGGAAGCGCGCCATCCGCTCCAGCGTCGTCTCGCCGGTGAAGGCAGTCTCCAGCTCCACCCGGCAGGCCTGACGGCATGAAGCGCGCGCGCCGTCTTCCGAGAGCGCCAGTGTCGCCTCATCCACCGGGTCCTCCGCAATGGAGCGCAGGCCCTCGTCCAGCTCGATCGCGTCGGCGGCGGCAAGGAATTCTCCGCACTCATTCGGTTCGTCGCCGTTGATCCGGCGCAGCACCGCGCGCCGGACGGCTTCGATCGCGCGCTCATCCTCCAGCCGGGCGAGTTTGGCGCGGCTGCCATCGTCCGCCAGCGCTGCCGCCGGGACCGCCACCGCCGCCAGCGGGGCCGTCACCAGCGCTCCGGTCTTGAGGAAGGAGCGACGATCCGTCGCGGACAGCTTGCTGTTCTGGTCCATTGCGATCTCCTCAGGTCCGCGGGAAGAACTTGTCGACGTCGATCTTGCCGGCGTGGCGAGCGGGGGCGCCCACCGCGCTCATGCTCAGCCCATTCGCGCCGCAATGATAGCCGATGCCGGCATCGTGCATCGTGCGCATGTTGATCAGGATGGTGCCGAGCGTGCCGTTGCACGCCTCCTCCTGCCAGCGCGCGAAATAGAGCTGGTCGCGGATCTTGATGAAATCCCCGCTGCCGCTCCACTGGCTGCCGAAATGCCCGTCCGGCGTGGGGATCACCCATGAGGTGGTGTTGGGCGTGGAATAGACGTGCATCGAATTGAGCCCGGGCGAATATTCCCAGGTGAACGCCCGGCCCAGCAGGTCCCGCGTGCGCTGGTGCCGGCGTGTGCCGGGGTTGGCGATGCCTTGCCCCTCGATCCGGCCGAACAGCGTCTCCGCCCCTGCCTCATTCGCGAAATAGGGCGTATTGAGGAAGCCGTGGAAGTTCGTCGCCATGCCGTTGTCGAGATCGGCGACGACGATGTGGCCATCGTGGTTCTTCTCCCCCTGCAGCAGGTGGCCGAAGATGAAGGCGTTCGGCATCACCTCCCACGCATTGTAGCGCGCCTGGCGAAAGCTGCCCTGGCCGTCCTTTCGCCACTCCAGCGAATCGCCGGAGGTGAAGCGGTATTCCATCCGTGGACCATCATCGTAATGGACGGTGAAGGTCTTGCCGGAGAGCTTGTCCGAAGGCGCGGTGCCGTTGCCGGCCATGGGGCTCGGCCGGTCGAACACATGGGTGTTGGCGGCGACCACGGCGTCCACTTCCGCGGGCGTCATCTTGTCCATGGTCTCAAGCGGACGATAGATGCGCCGCTCGCCCTTCTTGCCGTTCTCGATCTTCAGCGGCTCCGCGCTGAAATCGCCCAGCCTCTCGAACCGGGCAAGTTGACCAAGCCATTCGCCCGTGCCGCGGAACATGTAATATTCCAGCTCATCCGCGCCGTTGAAGCCGAGGCGCAGGCCGGCCTGCTGCAGCCGGTTCATGTCCATGATCGACATGTGCCACAGGCCGGAGAACTCGCTCTCCGTCCGCGTATGGGCGTAGATGTCCTCCGTCAGCATGATGTAGTCGGCAGGGGCGGAATAGCCGCGCCCGTCCTTCAGCCGGTCCAGCTCGACCCAGTGGTTGTAGGTGACGGAGGGGTAATATTCGAGGGTGCGCATCCCCGTATCTTCCGTCCAGGCGAGGGCGCGGCCCTCCATCCGGAGGGTGGGATGGTGCGCTTCGCCTGAAACACCATCGGGCAGCGCGATGCTGCCGTGCATGATGTGGCGATTGACCTCGCGCGCCTTGGGAGCGGGGCCCCCGCCGAACCACAGCTCGAACACAGTCGCCTGGTTGGTGTGCTGATCCCACGCGACGGCGTAGCCGCGCGTCGTGTTGGGGACGAGGTGCGTGAACAGGGTGACGTGATCGAGCGTCAGCGCGCCATATCCCGCCGGGGTCCCACCATCGAGCGAAACGCGGCGATTGGGCGCAAACTGCCAGCTGAGCTTCGTGCCGTCTGCGGCGGTGAAGCGAAGGTCCGCCGCGCCGAGGTCCTCCAGCTGCGCCTTGCTGCCGGGGCCGCCCAAGGCGGGGGCCGCCAGCGCATTGGCGATCTGCGCTTCGGACAAGTCGGTGTAATCGTACCGGAACAGCGGCACGTCCGGATAGGCCTGCCGAGCCATACCTTCCCCTCTCCCCTTTATTTGGGCGGCAGACTGCCACAGGCCGAACGGCGCGCAAGGCGTTTTGGGTGAATTCTAAATGAATTTCCGCGCCAGCCCTTCGGCTTGTCTAGTCAGGGTGCCATGCCGGTGCTGCCAAACCCTCATGCGCCGCCTTCGAGCTTGCGCATGGCGGCGCCTTCCGCAAAAGCCGCGGCCATGTTTGATGAAGCACTGATCTCCGCCGCCCGCAACTCCAAGGCATGGCCGTTCCAGGAGGCGATGAAGCTCGTCAAACGCTACCCGAACGGGAAGCGCGGTGCTGATGGCGAGTTGGTGCCTCTCTTGTTCGAGACGGGCTATGGCCCATCGGGGCTGCCTCATATCGGGACATTCCAGGAGGTGCTGCGCACTACGCTGGTTCGTCGGGCCTATGAGATCGTTGCATCGCAAGATGGGTCTCCCGCGCCCACCCGGCTGGTGGCCTTCAGCGACGATATGGATGGTTTGCGCAAGGTGCCTGATAACGTCCCAAACCGGGACATTTTGGCGAAGCACCTCGGCAAGCCGCTGAGCCGGATTCCGGACCCTTTCGAGAAGTTCGAGAGCTTCGCGCATCACAACAATGCGATGCTGCGCGACTTCCTCGACCGGTTCGGCTTTGAATACGAGTTCGTCTCCGCCAGCGACCGCTACAATTCCGGCGCCTTCGACGATGCGCTGAAGAACGTGCTGCGCAACTACGGCGCGATCATGGACATCATGCTGCCGACCCTTCGCGAGGAGCGGCGCAAGACCTACTCGCCTGTCCTCCCCGTCAGCCCCACCAGCGGCGTGGTGCTGCAGGTGCCGGTCGAGGTGGTGGATGCCGAGGCGGGCCTGATCCGCTTTCAGGATGAAGACGGCAGCACGGTCGAGCAGTCAGTGCTCGGCGGGCAGGCCAAGTTGCAGTGGAAGGTCGACTGGGCGATGCGCTGGGTGGCGCTCGGCGTCGATTACGAAATGTACGGCAAGGACCTGACCGATAGCGGCGTGCAATCCGGTAAGATCGCGCAGGTGCTTGGCGCGCGAAAGCCGGAGGGGCTGATCTACGAGCTGTTCCTCGATGCCAATGGCGAAAAGATTTCAAAGTCCAAGGGCAATGGCCTGACGATCGAGGAATGGCTGACCTACGGGAGCGAAGAGAGCCTCGGCTTCTACATCTTCCCCAATCCGAAGAGCGCCAAGCAGCTCCACATCGGCGTGATCCCGCGCGCAGTGGATGATTACTGGCAGTTCCGCGAGCGCCTGCCGCAGCAGGAGCTGGACAAGCAGCTGGGCAACCCTGCATGGCACCTGCTGCGCGCGAACGGCGGAGGCGCGGGCGCTGACGCGCCGGGCGCGGGAGAGACGTTGCCCGTGACCTATGGCCTGCTGCTTAATCTGGTCGGCGTCCTCGGCGCCACCGCTACGCATGAACAGGTCTGGTCATACCTCGGCAACTACATCCATGATGCCGATCCGGCGCATCATCCGGATCTCGAGAAGCTGGTGGACAAGGCGCTCGCCTACAATCGCGATTTCGTCGCGCCGACCCTCGTGAAGCGGGCGCCGGAGCGGAATGAGGCGGAGGCCCTGCGCGCACTCGACGCCGCACTGGCGGAACTGGCTGAGGACACCTCGGCGGAGGACTTGCAGACGATCGTCTACGAAATCGGCAAGCGCGAGGAGTTCGGCTTCGCCTCCCTGCGCGACTGGTTCGGCGCGCTGTACGAGACGCTGCTCGGCTCCACCCAAGGTCCGCGCATGGGCAGCTTCATCGCGCTGTATGGCATCGCCGCCACCCGCAAGCTGATCGCCGAGGCCTTGGCGAAGGCGGCTTAGGGCCGCATCCTCGCCGGCGCAGCAGTCTAATACCAGCGCCTGACGCGGTACCACTTGGTGATGATGTACTTCACGCCGCGCACCACCGGGGTGCCGGCGTGGATGGTCAGAGGGTTGGGCACCCCTTCCGGATCGGCATTGTTCCAGATCAGCAGCGCGCCGGGCTTCGGCTCGATCGACAGGCCGAGCTGCGGAAAGTCCGTATGCCCGCCTTCCTCCACGGGGTTGAGGAAGGCCATGGCGGTAATGCTGCGCTGCCCGCCGCGATTGCGCTCCTGCTCCCAATAGGGCGTGTTCGCCGGGAACCAGTCGGTGTGAGCCTGGAATTGCTGCCCCGGCAGATAACGCTGGCCCTGGATGGTCTCGCCATAGGTCGGGTCCATGCCCAGCAGGTCGTCGATCCGCCGCTGGATGCGCTTCACGAACGGGTCATGCGGATCGACATCGCCGGAATAGGATGTGCGATAGCCGCTATCATACGCGGCATCGAAAGCGCGGCTGGGCTTGGCGACCGCGTCGATCATCGCGATCAGCCGCTGGCACTCATCGGGGGAAAGGAAGTCCCCCACAGCAAACAGCTCCGCCCTGTTGGTCGGCAGCTGGTAGACCGCGGGGTTGGCGGCAAGCCGCTCCCGCACCCGGCGGCCGATGCGGCGCAGGCGCGAACGATCTGGGTTGTCGCCGCTCTCGATGATGGGTTGCGATGCCATGCGCCCGATCTTCCACCGGGGCAGGAAGATGGCAACCCCCGCGAGGCGAGGGGAGAGAGTGAAACGGCAAAAGCTCCCGACCTTCCATGAAGATCGAGAGCTTCCGCCCTGCCGGGCCACTCACTCCGGCAGAAGACGTGTAGCCGTAGTGCGGCTTACCAGAAGAAATCGTAAATCACGTCGACCACCTGGCCGGAATAGGTGTCCACCAGCAGCACATCGTCATAATAGCGGACCCAGCGGTAAGGGCCGTAGGCCGCGGGCAGGCGATACTGCCATGGGTCGTTGATCCAGTACCGGCTGCTGTAGAACAGCGAGTTGAGCGAAATTCCGATGTTCAGCCGGCGATAGCCGTAATTGCTGTACGGTGCCGAATAGCGCCCCGGCCGGTAGAGGTTGCGGTTCGACTGGCGGTAGCGATTCCAGTCATAGCGATTGTCATTGCGCCAGTTGCGATCCCACCGCCGCTGCGCCTCGCGATAGTCGCGCCCCCGATTGTCGTAGCGCCAGCGGTCATTGCCGGAGCGGTTGTCATTGCCGCGCCAACCGGGCGTCGGGCTGCGATCGCGATTGCCCCATTCGCGGCCATTCCGATCCCGATCACGATCCCGGTAATTGTCCCGATCGCGGTCTCGGGAACTGTCAGGGCGGGGTGTGGGCCGCTGCCAATCGCGTCGATCGTCGCCCCGGTTCGGCTGCTGCCAACCCCCGCGGTTGCCATCGCGCTCTCGCGCGACCCGCTCGCGGTGCTGGATCACCTGGCGCGCGGCACGCTCACCGGCCTCGTTGCGTTGCTCGGCGCTCCGCTCGCGCCATTGCCGACCGTCCTGAGCCTGTGCGGCCACCGGCGGCAGAGCGATTGCCGCGGCGACAACCGCCATGCTGCCGGCCTTGAGGAAAGACTTGATATTCATCGCCGTACTCCTGCGAGCCAGTGCCACAGAAGTGGCGAGGCTTATGAGGAGGGTTTATGCGAGTCGGGCTGTCCGTTCAGTGAACGGGCCACTTATCTTAACGTTCATCTTCAGGAACAAGCCTGCAAGCACCGCCTAGCGGCGCGCGAAGCCTCTGAGCGGCTCCGGCTCGATCGCTTGCTCTTCGATGCGGTCCACCCTCGCTGCTGGTGGTCCATCCCGCATCCGCTCGATCATCTGCCGCACCGCCGAGGCGTCTCCCTGCAACAGCGCCGCGACCGTGCCATCCGCCTGGTTCCGCACCCAGCCGGTCAGCCCCAGCTGGCGCGCGTTCTGCACCGTCCAGTCTCGATAGAAGACGCCCTGCACGCGGCCATGAACGGTCACGCGCAGGGCTGTCTCTGCCATGGTCAGCGGGTCAACTTCTTATAGGCCAGCTTGGTCGGCCGGTCGGCGGCATCGCCCAGGCGGCGGCGCTTGTCTTCCTCATAGGCCGCGAAGTTGCCCTCGAACCATTCGACGTGGCTGTTGCCCTCGAAGGCGAGGATGTGCGTCGCCAAACGGTCGAGGAAGAAGCGGTCGTGGCTGATGACCACGGCGCAACCGGCGAAGTTCTCGATCGCGTCTTCCAGCGCGCCCAGCGTTTCCACGTCAAGGTCGTTGGTCGGCTCGTCCAGCAGCAGCACGTTGCCGCCCTGCTTTAGCATCTTGGCCATGTGCACGCGGTTGCGCTCACCACCGGAGAGCTTGCCGACGTTCTTCTGCTGGTCCGCACCCTTGAAGTTGAACGCGCCGACATAAGCGCGCGTGCTCATGTCTTCCTTGTTCACCTTCATGTAGTCGAGCCCGTCGGAGATTTCCTCCCAGACGTTCTTGGTCGGGTCCAGATGGTCCCGGCTCTGGTCGACATAGCCCAGCCGCACCGTCTCGCCGATCTCGATCGTGCCGGTGTCGGGCTGCTCCTGCCCGGTGATCAGCTTGAACAGGGTGGACTTGCCCGCGCCGTTCGGCCCGATCACGCCGACGATGCCGCCCGGGGGCAGCAGGAAGGACAGGTTCTCGAACAGCAGCTTGTCGCCATAGGCCTTGGAGATGTTCTTGGCCTCGATCACCTTGCCGCCAAGGCGCTCCGGCACCTGGATGACGATCTGCGCCTTGCCCACGCGGCGATTGTCCTGCGCATCCTGCAGCTGCTCGAACTTGCGAATACGGGCCTTGCTCTTGGTCTGGCGCGCGGCGGGCGTCTGCCGGATCCATTCGAGCTCACGGCTGAGGGCCTTCTGGCGGCCGCTCTCCTCGCGCTCCTCCTGCTCCAGGCGCTTGGCCTTCTTCTCAAGGTAGGTGGAGTAATTGCCCTCGTACGGGAAGTACTTGCCGCGATCGAGCTCCAGGATCCAGCCGACCACGTTGTCGAGGAAGTAGCGATCGTGGGTGATCATCAGCACCGCGCCGGCATATTCCTTGAGGTGGTTTTCCAGCCAGTCGACACTCTCGGCATCGAGGTGGTTGGTCGGCTCGTCCAGCAGCAGGATGGAGGGCTTCTGGATCAGCAGGCGGGTCAGCGCCACGCGGCGCTTCTCACCGCCCGACAGGTTCTCGACCGACCAGTCGGAAGGCGGGCAGCGCAGGGCCTCCATCGCGATCTCAAGCTGGTTGTCGAGGCTCCAGCCATCGACGGCGTCGATCTTGGCCTGAAGGTCGCCCATTTCTTCCATCAGCGCGTCGAAGTCCGTGTCGTCCTTCGGGTCGCCCATTTCGGCAGAGATGGCGTTGAAGCGGTCGACGAGGTCGGCGATCTCGCGTGCGCCGTCCTTGACGTTCTCGAGCACGGTCTTGCTCGGGTCCAGCTCCGGCTCCTGCTCCAGATAGCCGATGGTGATGTTCTCGCCCGCCCAGGCCTCGCCCGTGAAGTCGGTGTCGATGCCCGCCATGATCTTGATCAGCGTGGACTTGCCCGCGCCGTTCGGCCCGACGATGCCGATCTTGGCGCCCTGGTAGAACTGCAGGTTGATGTCAGAAAGCACCGGCTTCTGCGCGCCGGGGAAGGTCTTCGTCATGTTCTTCATGACGTATGCGTATTGGGCGGCCATCTCGCGTCCCTTTGGGGTATGTCTGGAAAGTGTGGGTGAGTTGTCGCGCGAGATAGAGGCAAGCGCGCGCTCGGGCAAGTTAGGGCGGCAAGTTGCCTGGCCGTCACCGCGCCGCTCGCTGGAAATGACAGTGCCCATGCGGTAAAGTTCGCCACGTGGAGACGATGGCCGACCTCGTGCCGGAGCGCTGGGTGCTGGATCTCATAGAAGCCAGTCCAATCGCTTCGGTGATCAGCAATCCGCGGCTGCCGGACAACCCGGTGGTGGCCTGCAATCAGGCCTTCATGGACCTGACGCTCTATCCGCGCGAGGAGATCATCGGCCGCAATTGCCGCTTCTTGACCGGCGCGGGCACGGACCCTTTGCAGACGCAGGCCATGCGCGAAGGAATCCGTGACCTCCGCCCCACCATGGTGGAGCTCGTGAACTACAAGCGCGACGGAACCCCGTTCACCAATGCGGTGTTCGTGGCGCCTGTCTTCAGCCGGGTCGATGCGAGCCAATTGCTCTATTTCCTCGGTTCGCAGGTGGAGCTGGATCAGGATACCCCGGCGGCGCGGCGGCTGGACGCGCGTCAGGCAGTGAGCAGGCTCTCGAAGCGGCAGTTCGAGGTTCTTACCCTCGTCGCACGGGGCTTGAGGAACAAGCAGATCGCGTACGAGCTGGGTCTCACCGAAAAGACCGTCAAGATGCACCGCGCGATCACGATGGAGCGGCTGGGCGCGCGCACCGCAGCGGAGATGATCCGTATGGCGATCGAAGCAGGGGTCTAGTCGAGGGCAGCCGCGCAAGGGGGCCAGTACGGTAGAAGGTCCGTGTTTTCCTGGCGACCGATATCCGTCACCAAAGGCATGCAGCGCAGGTGCCCAAGGGCCGACCCCACCCCCCTTTTCGGCCCGCCTGCGTCGCAATCGCCGCCCGTTCTGCCCTTCGGGTCGCACTTCACGGTAGGGCAAGGGCGCGGCACTTGCGGGGCTGTTGCGCTGCATCCATAGGGCCGCTTGTGCCCACCGACCCTGACGTTCTGCGCGATCCTCACGAACATACGCTGCTGGAGGATGCCTATGCGCTCATCTCCGGCTGCACGCTGATCGCCATCGGCCTGGTCCTGATGAAGGAGGCGGGCATCGTCACCGCAGGCATAGCCGGGTTGGCGCTGCTGGTCTCCTACGCCCTGCCGCTCGGCGTGGGGCTGCTGTTCTTCCTGCTGAACATCCCTTTCTTCGTGCTGGGCATGCGGGCGCTGGGGCGGGAATTCATGGTGAAGTCCGTGCTGGCGGCACTGCTGATCTTCGCGCTGGTCTCCGTCGCGCAGGAATCGCTGGACATTCGCCACGTCCACCCGGCCTTCGCGGCGCTGGCGGGCGGCACCTGCGCGGGCATCGGCATCCTCGCGCTCATCCGCCACAATACCGGCGTGGGCGGCGTCAACATCATCGCCCTCTGGCTGCAGAAATCGCGCGGCTGGAATGTGGGCCGGCTGCACATGGTGCTGGATGGGTTGATCCTGCTCATCGCCTCCACCGCCATCACACCCGCGCAACTCGGCTGGTCGGCCCTGAGTGTGTTGGCGATCAACGGCATCCTTCTCGCCTATCATCGGCCCGGACGGTACCTCGGCCACTGAGCTTGTAGGACCGCTTTCCCAACTGGCGCGTTCACCCTCCCGTACCAAGGGGGAGCGCCCATGCACCTGACGATCAATGGCGAGCCGCGGGAATTCACCGGCGACCCGCGCCGCACTTTGCTCGATTTCCTACGGCTCGATTGTGGCCTCACCGGCACCAAGAAGGGCTGCGACCACGGGCAGTGCGGCGCCTGCACCGTTCTGGTGAACGGCCGGCGCATCAATTCCTGCCTCACTCTCACCATGATGCATGAGGGGGACGAGATCACCACGATCGAAGGGCTGGGCACGCCCGCCGATCCCCACCCGCTGCAAAGCGCCTTCGTGCGCCATGACGGCTATCAATGCGGCTATTGCACGCCGGGGCAGATCTGCTCCGCCAAGGCCATGCTGGCGGAGATCGCGGCGGGTTGGCCGAGCTTCGTCACCGATGATCTTGCAGGCGAAGTGACGCTCACCCGGGAGGAGCTGGCCGAGCGGATGAGCGGCAATCTCTGCCGCTGCGGCGCTTACTCAAACATCGTGGATGCCATCCTAGAGGTGGCGGGGGAGCAGGGCGCATGAGGCCTTTCGAATATCGCCGCGCCGCCGATGCCGCCGAAGCTGGCGCGCTGGTGCAGGATCGCGGAACCTTCATTGCGGGCGGCACCAACCTGCTGGACCTGATGAAGCTGCAGGTTGAGACGCCGGACAGGCTGGTAGACATCAACCGCCTGCCGCTGCGCAGCATTGAGGAGACGGAGGACGGCGGCCTCAGCATCGGAGCGCTCGTTACCAACAGCGCCTGCGCGGCGGATCCGCGAATCCGGCGGGACTATCCCGTGCTGGCGCGTGCGATCCTCGCCGGAGCGACGGTGCAGCTGCGCAACAAGGCGACCACCGGCGGCAATCTCTGCCAGCGCACACGGTGCTATTACTTCTACAACATCGATCAGCCCTGCAACAAACGGGAGCCCGGCACAGGCTGCGGAGCGATCGGCGGGTTCAATCGTATTCACGCCATCCTCGGCACGAGCGACCAGTGCATCGCCACCTATCCGGGCGACATGGCAGTGGCGCTGGCGGCGCTCGATGCAGGGGTGCGGATCGCTGCGCCGAATGGTTCAGAACGAAACATTCCGCTCCGCGACTTCCACCGCCTCCCCGGCGATGCGCCGCAGAAGGACAATGTGCTGGAGCCGGGCGAGGTGATCCTGGCGGTGACGCTGCCGCCACCAGCCGGCGGAAAGCAGCTCTATCGCAAGGTGCGGGACCGCGCTTCCTATGCCTTTGCGCTAGTTTCCATCGCCGCTGTGGTGCGGATGCAAGGCGGAAGCATTGCCGATGCAAAGCTCGCTTTTGGCGGCTTGGCGCACAAGCCGTGGCACGATCCACGGATCGATGCTCTGCTGACCGGAGCTCAGCCCAGCACGGGGCTGTTCCACCAGGCCGCCGAACTCCTACTGGAGGGAGCAAAGGGTTATGGCGGCAACGACTTCAAGATTCCTCTCGCTCGAAGAACCCTCATCGCCGTGCTGCGCGAAGCCACCGGCCTTAACGAAGGAGAGCCGGCATGACCCGCTCGCTCACATTCGACCAGCCGGACGAGCGCAACCGCCTCGACCACATGGCCCAAGGCGTGATCGGGCAGCCGCTCGACCGCCCTGATGGGCCGGCCAAGGTGGCAGGCGTGGCCCCCTACGCCGCGGAATACCGGGTGGAAGGCTGCCTCGAAGGCGTTCTTGTCACCGCCACGATCAGCAAGGGGCATGTGGAGGAGATCGACCCATCCTCCGTCCTGACCATGCCCGGCGTTCTCGCTGTTCTCTCCGATGACCGGATGACCGCCCGCTCAGCCCAGGGAGGTGCGGGCAAGTCGCCGGTGCGGCAGGTGCGGAACGTGCAATATTACGGCCAGCCTGTCGCCTTGGTGGTCGCCGAGACCTTTGAGCAGGCACGCGATGCCGCCAAGCACCTGCGCGTCCGGTATCGTACCGCCGATGACGCGGTCACGGATCAGCACTCGCCCGACGCCGAGTTCGAGAGGCACGACGAGGAAAAGCAAGGCGATCTCGACCGCGCGATGGCGGAGGCGGTCCATTCGGTGGACGTCACCTACACCACGGAGTGCC
>Ga0182742_1004119_pt1 | contig 13456 bp, 17 predicted proteins | sample eDN5th37CBELigMG_FD_128880 | JGI IMG/M metagenome (GOLD analysis project Ga0182742, IMG submission 128880) | Enriched Miracle-Growth compost microbial communities from Emeryville, California, USA - eDNA 5th pass 37_C BE-Lig MG (version 2)... ... | reverse complement strand
GCCCTCCGCCGCAAACGGGGGAGAGAAGTCGGCAGCCGCACTCAGTCCTACTTTTCAAGCCCGGCCATGGCCCGCGCAAAGTCGCGCGCCGTGAACGGCTGCAGATCGTCGACCCCCTCGCCGACGCCAATAAAGTGGACCGGCATTTCGAATTTCTCGGCAATCGCCACAAGAATGCCGCCGCGCGCGGTGCCGTCGAGCTTGGTCATCACCAGCCCGGTCACGCCCGCGGTCTTGCTGAATGCCTCGACCTGCGAGATCGCGTTCTGGCCGACGGTCGCATCGAGCACCAGCAGCACCGCATGCGGCGCCGATACATCGACCTTCTTCATGACGCGAATGATCTTCTCCAGCTCGGTCATCAGTTCAGTGCGGTTCTGAAGCCGCCCCGCCGTATCGATCAGCAGCACGTCGGCGCCATCGGCCTTTGCCGCCGTCACCGCATCGAAGGCAATGCCGGCCGCGTCCGCGCCCTGTTCACGCGCGATCACTTTCGCGCCGACCCGGTCGCCCCAGATTTTCAATTGCTCGATCGCGGCCGCGCGGAAGGTGTCGCCCGCGGCCAGCATCACCTTGCGGCCGTCCTGCGCGAATTTGGACGCGAGCTTGCCAATGGTTGTGGTCTTGCCGGAGCCGTTCACGCCGGCGACGAGGATGACGAACGGCTTTGCGCCATCAATCTTCAACGGCACCGCGACCGGGATCAGCGCCTTCTCGACTTCGTCGGCGATGATTCCCTTGAGCGTGTCGGCATCGGGATTCTGCGTGTACCGGCCCTGCCCGATCACGTCGCTGATCCGGGCCGCGGTGGCGATGCCCAGATCGGCGCGGATCAGCGCCTCCTCGATCTCGTCCAGCATGGCGGCATCCAGCCTGCGCTTGGTGACCAGTCCGGTGATCGCGCCGCCGATCGAGGCGGAACTCTTTTTCAACCCGGAACTGAGGCGGTTCCACCAGCTCTTGGGCTTTTGTTCGTCTGTGCTGTCATTCATGGGCGGTCGTGATAGCGGTTTACGCATGACACCGGAAGAGATGGTGGCGCGGCTGCTGTATCGCGACGGGCTGATGTTGGTGATCGACAAGCCGGCCGGGCTCCCCGTGCATCGCGGGCCGAACGGCGCGGCGGCAAAAGCGGCCGGCATCCAGGGCGCGCTGCAGGATCATTTCGAGGCGCTCCGCTTCGGCCTGCCGCGCGCCCCCGAACTGGCGCATCGCCTGGACCGGGAAACTGCGGGCTGCCTCGTACTCGGCCGGCACCGCAAGGCCCTGGCTACCCTCGGCGAGCTGTTCAAGACCGGTCAGGTCGGCAAGACCTATTGGGCCGTGGTCGAAGGCGGCCCCGAGGCCGAGCAAGGCACGATCGATCTGCCGCTGGCGCGCCGGGACCCGTCCCGCGGCTGGTGGATGAAGGTGGATCCGGCGGGTCAGCCGACTTTGACCCGATGGACTGTGATGGGGCGCGCTTCTCCCTCCCCCGATTGCGGTGGAGGGTCGTCGCGAAGCGACGGGGTGGAGGGCGTACAACCGAGTCTTGCCGTCCCCTTTCAGGGGAAGGATTACACCTGGCTGGCGCTCGAACCCGTCACCGGCCGCACGCACCAGCTTCGCGTGCATTGCCAGGCGATGGGCTGGCCGATCCTCGGCGACAGCATCTACGGCACCGCGCCACGTTTCGTCGGCCCGCCCCTGCATTTGCTCTCGCGTGAGATCGTGGTGCCGCTGTACAAGAACAAGGATGCGGTTCGCGTCACCGCACCGGTCCCGAAGCATATGCGCGCGGCCCTGATGGCGTGCGGGTGGGATGGCGGCGAGCACATCGTCATTCCGGGGCGCGCGCAACAGGCGTAGCCCGCATGAGCGACAGCGACATGCGGGGCATCCGATACCGCATTTCGCTGCCGCCCGTTCGGGCTACAAAGCAACGATGCTACACAGCAATCTCACAGCTTCTCGGCCACCATGATGCGGCCGGTGGCGGCCACGGCGAGTTCGCCCTTCTGATTGGTCACCCGCCCCTTTAGATCCACCACATCCCGTCCGGCCGCGGTCGGCCGCACCTCGACCACCTCCCAGCTCAAGGTGATCGTTTCGTCGGCATAAACCGGCTGGTGGAAGCGGAGCGAGAAATCGAGACCGACCGCTTCGCCGCGCGTGGTGAAATACGTCGCCGGGAGCGCCATCAGATGCGCCGCCATCTGCGTGCCGCTGACGATCAGCTTCTTGTAGCGGCTTTTGGCGGCCGCCTCCTCATCGAGATGGAGCGGATTGAAATCGCGCGCGGCGCGGGAGAACGCCTTGGCCTCGCCAGGCGTCATGGTCAGCGTTTCCGAGAAGGTTTCGCCGACAGCAACACGCATGCATCACGCCGCAATCAGTTGACGACCGTCATGCCCGGCGATGCTCACCTCGACAATGCTGCCAGCCGGTGCGCGGCCGCCGACCCGGACGCAAGTGAACTGGGCAGTGCGTCCGATGTCTTCGGATTCGACCAGCACACTGCGCACCCGCCCGACTTCATTGTCGAGGTGGCGGCGCAGCGCCAGCGCGCCCTTCTCGCGAAGGCGCCGCGCGCGCTCCTTGACCGCTTCACGCGCAACCTGCGGGATGCGCGCGGCCGGCGTGCCCGGCCGGGGGGAGAACGGAAAGACGTGCAAATGGGTGAGCCCGCATTCGTCCACGATATCGAGTGAACGCTGGAACATCGCATCGGTTTCGGTCGGAAATCCGGCGATAATGTCGGCGCCGAACACCACATCGGGGCGCAGCCGGCGCACCTGATCGCAGAAGCGGATGGCATCGTCGCGCAGATGGCGGCGCTTCATGCGCTTCAGGATCATGTCATCCCCGGCCTGCAGCGACAGATGCAGATGCGGCATCAGCCGCGGCTGCGATGCCAGCGCATCGAGCAGATCCGAATCCGCCTCGACCGAATCGATGGAGGAGAGCCGCAGCCGCTCCAGCTCCGGCACATGCTTGAGGATCTGCTTGACCAGCGCGCCGAGCTTCGGCCGGCCGGGCAGGTTCTGCCCGTAGCTCGTGATGTCGACGCCGGTCAGCACGATCTCGCGATAGCCGTTTTCCACCAACCGGCGTACCTGCGCGACGATGTCGCCCATCGGCGCCGAGCGCGAATTGCCGCGACCGTAAGGGATGATGCAGAAGGTGCAGCGGTGATCGCAGCCGTTCTGGATCTGCACTGTCGCGCGCGCCCGCCCTTCGATGCCGTCGATCAGATGCAGCGCGGTCTCGCGCACCGCCATGATGTCGTTGACGACGACCTTTTCCTCGGCGTCGAGTCCGAAAGCTGACCGCGCGAAAGCGGCGCGCGTGTCGTTCCAGGCCGTAACATCGAACTTCTCGGTATTGCCGACCACGCGGTCGACCTCGGGCATGGCCGCGAAGGTCGCAGGCTCGGTCTGTGCCGCGCAGCCGGTGACGACGATACGCGCGTCGGGCCTTTCGCGACGCAGCCTGCGAATGGTCTGGCGCGCCTGCCGCACCGCCTCCGCCGTCACCGCGCAGGTATTGATCACCACGGCATCGTCGAGCCCGGCCTGTTGCGCCTTGCCGCGCATGATCTCCGATTCATGGGTGTTGAGGCGGCAACCGAAGGTGACGATCTCGACGCTCATTTTTCTCCTCGTGTCCCGGGCGCAGCAGCACGAAGTGATGCGCTGCTGAACCGGGACCATTCACTCCGTGGCGGTCCCGGCTCTGCGGTGCATCGTTTCACGCTGCACCGCGTCCGGGACACAACAGGTTTTTATGCCGTCGCCGTCCGCGAACAGCGCCGGATCGAAGCGGCCTTCGCGTTCGAACTCCACGCCACCGGTCATCAGCACATGATCGTCGCGCTCGCGCCATTCGATGGCGAGGTCGCCGCCCGGCAGCGACATGCGCACCGTGCGGTCTGTGCGATTGAGGCGCACGGCGGCGACGGCGGTTGCACAGGCGGCAGAGCCGCAGGCCTTGGTCAGGCCCGCGCCCCGCTCCCACGTGCGCATGACGATATGGTCGCGCGCCTTCACCGCGGCGAGCGTGATGTTGGCGCGTTCCGGGAAAATCGGGTGATGTTCAAGCAGCGGGCCAAACCTTTCGAGATCATACGCATACGGGTCATCGACCCAGAACACCGCATGCGGATTGCCCATATTCACCACCGAGGGCGTATGCAGGATCGGCGCCTCGATCGGTCCGATCTGCAGCTCGATGCCGCGCGTGTCGCGGAACTCCTCGGCGAGCGGAATCTCCTGCCAGCCGAACCGCGGCTGGCCCATATCGACGGTAAAGACGCCGGGCCGGTCACTGCGCCAGCAATTGATCAGGCCGGCCCTGGTCTGGAAGGTCAGCGCGTCCTTGCCGCTCTCGGCGAAAACGATTGCGGCGACGCAGCGCATGCCGTTACCGCAGGCGCCCGCTTCCGATCCGTCGTTGTTGTAGATGCGCACGAAACTCTCGGTCCCGGTAACGCGCGGCGGATACAGCACCATCAGCTGGTCGTAGGGCGCGCCGCCCGGCGCGGCGATCGCCCGCGCATCCGCCGCCGTGACCGGTTGAGGATGCGCGCGCATGTCGATGACGACAATCTCGTTGCCAATGCCGTTCATCTTCACGAAGGCGTGGTTGGCGAGCGCGCTCATGCCCAGATGCTGCCGTGCTTGGGGTGTTCCAACGCCGCCTATATGGGCTAATCGAGGCCCGATGACTAGCGTGGTTCCGCGGCCCCGGTCCGGACGGTCTGAAGGGCATAAAGGGTGCCGCCCAGGTTCGACATGAAAATGGCGGCATCGCCGTCATAAGCTGGTGGACCCCCCATGGAGATCCCGACATGTTATCCCGCCGCTCGCTGGCTGCCGGCATTCTGGCCCTGGCGATAGCACCCCGTTCGGGACAGACGGCCCAGGCGCAAGAGGATGCGTTCGGCCTCGAAATTACCTTGCCCGAAAAGACCATCGTCTATCTGCAGGGCACCGGTAGCTGGGACACCGCCTACGAGACCCTGGTGGAGGCGTTCAAGACGGTCCACGAATATATGGACCGGCGCGGCCTCAAGCCCGACGGCGAGTCCATGATGATCTACACCGGCGCGGACGATAACGGCTTCGATTTCCGCGCCGCGGTTCCGGTGGCGGGTCCGTTTGACAACCCGCCGCAAGGCGATATCGCCGTTGGCACCTCACCGGGCGGAAAGGCCTACAGGTTCGTCCATCGCGGTTCCTATGACGGAATGGAGAACCTGTACGAGGCGATCACAAATTTTTTCGATGAGAAAAACCTGCAGCCCGGCGACCTGTTCATCGAGCGCTATGTCACCGATCCACGCTCCACCCCTGAAGACGAACTCGTGATCGAGGTGATTTTTCCGGTCAAATAGCTGGATTACCGGCGCATCATGCCTATCTCCGCGAGATGGGAAATCGGCTGCTAATCGCTGTCCTGCTTGGCCTCGCGGCGCTGTCCGGGGTCGCCGCCTATATCGGCTGGAACCTTGCGCCCGACGCTCAGATGTCGGTGCACGGTTACATCGCAATGGTGATGGGAATCGGGTTTTCGCTGGTGGTGGGCGTCGGCCTGATGACGCTGGTCTTCTATTCGAGCCGGATGGGCTTTGACGAGGAGGCCAATCACAATGCCGCGCGCAGCGACGACAAGGGCGAGCGGGCGACCTGACCGCGGGCCACGCGATCCGGACGAGATTGCCGGGCACGGCGGCGGGCCTGCTGAACCCGCGTTTTCTTGACTTCGCGGCGCCCCGCCCCTAGTTTCCCGCCGCTCTCGCAAGAGATGTGACGTTTGAGCCGCCGACCGGTCCATGAGAGGCCGGAGGTCCCCGCCCGACAGCGCTGTGCGCCCTCGGGCGTTTTTCTGTTTTCCCCTCTCCCGCTGAGCGGCGGAGGGAAAGGAAAAGAGAAGCAATGTTCGACAATCTGTCGGAACGGCTGAGCGGAATTCTCGACACCCTGACGCGGCGCGGCGCGCTGCGTCCGGAGGACGTCGATGCCGCGATGCGCGAAGTGCGGCGGGCGCTGCTCGAGGCCGACGTCTCGCTGGATGTCACGCGCGGTTTCATTGAGCGGGTGCGCGAAAAGGCGGTCGGCGAGACCGTCATCAAGTCGGTCACGCCCGGCCAGATGGTCGTCAAGATCGTTCATGACGAACTGGTCAATACGCTCGGCTCGAGCGCGGATCCCATCGACCTGAATGCCGCCCCGCCGGTTGCCATCATGATGGTCGGCCTCCAGGGCTCCGGCAAAACCACCACAACCGCGAAAATCGCCAAGCGGATCACCGAGCTCGCCAGGCGCAAGGTGCTGATGGCCTCGCTCGATACCCGCCGCCCGGCGGCGATGGAGCAGCTCGCCATTCTCGGCAAACAGGTGAACGTCGACACGCTGCCGATCGTCGCCGGCCAGACGCCACCGCAGATCGCGCGGCGCGCCATCGAAGCGGCAAAGCTCGGCGGCTACGACATCGTCCTTCTCGATACCGCTGGCCGCATCACCCTCGACGAGGCGATGATGGCGGAAGCGGCCGAGGTCAAGCGCGCCGCCGATCCGCATGAAGTGCTGCTGGTCGCCGATGCGCTCACCGGCCAGGACGCGGTCAATCTGGCGCGGGCCTTCGACGAGCGCGTCGGCCTTACCGGCATCGTGATGACGCGCGTTGACGGCGATGGCCGTGGCGGCGCCGCCCTGTCGATGCGCGCGGTCACCGGCAAGCCGATCAAGCTGATCGGCACCGGCGAGAAGATGGACGCGCTCGAGACCTTCGATCCGGCGCGGATCGCCAACCGCATCCTCGGCATGGGCGATATCGTCTCGCTGGTTGAGAAAGCCGCCGCCAATATCGATGCGGAGAAAGCGGCGCGCGCCGCCGACCGCATGCGCAAGGGCACGTTCGATCTCGCCGACCTGCGCGAGCAGCTTGCCCAGATGCAGAAGCTCGGCGGCCTTGGCGGCCTGATGGGCATGATGCCCGGCGTCGCCAAGATGAAGAACCAGCTCGCCGCCGCCAATCTCGATGACTCGTTGCTCAAGCGGCAATGCGCCATCATCGATTCGATGACCCCGCAGGAGCGGCGCAATCCCGACATCCTGAAAGCCAGCCGCAAGAAGCGCATCGCGGCCGGCTCCGGCACAACGCCGGAGCAGATCAACAAGCTCCTCAAGATGCATCGCGGCATGTCTGACATGATGAAGGCGATGGGCGGTGCCAAGCGCGGACCGCTGGCGGGCCTTGCCAATGCGCTTGGTTTCGGGAGCGGCATGCCCTCGCGCGAAGAGATGCAGAAGATGGCCGAGCAGATGCAGCAGCAGGGCGGCTTGCCGCCCGGCATGCCCGGTCTGCCGCAAAACATGCCCGGACTTCCGGGAGGCCTGCCCGGTCTTGGCGGCGGCAAATTGCCGGGCCTTGGCGGCGGCTATCACGGCATCGGCAGGAAGAAATAACCGAAACACTCACGAATTCGAACGAAAGGAAAAACTGAAATGCCCGTCGTAATGCGCATGGCCCGTGCCGGCACCAAGAAGCGCCCGGTCTATCACATCGTTGTCGCCGACTCGCGGAGCCCGCGCGACGGCCGCTTCATCGAGCGGCTCGGCTATTACAATCCGCTGATGCCGAAGGACAACAAGGACCGCCTGAAGTTCGATGCTGAGAAGGCGAAGGCGTGGATCGCCAAGGGCGCGCAGCCGTCCGATCGCGTGGCCCGGTTCCTTGACGCCGCCGGCGTGATGAAGCGGGAGAAGCGCAACAATCCGGAAAAGGCGGTGCCGCGCAAGGAGCGCAAGGCTGCCGAAGCGGCGAAGGCTGCCGGCGGCGCCGCTCCGGCCGCGAGCTAAGCGCATATGTCGCGTCCGGGCCGCGGGCGCGAGACACGAGTCTGCGTGGCGCAGATCGGCGCCGCGCATGGCCTGCGCGGCGGCGTGCATCTGCGCTCCTTCACCGAAGAGCCGACGGCCTTCGCGCAATATGGCCCGCTCGAGACCGAAGACGGATCGCGCCGTCTCGAAATCGATACGGTGAAACCATCAAGGGATGGCTTCACCGTCCGCTTCGTCGGCGTCACCCGCCGCGAGCAGGCGGAAGCCCTTCGCAACGTCAATCTTTACGTCGATCGCGACCAGCTGCCGCCTGCCGAGGACGGCGAATTCTATTACGCCGACCTGATCGGACTGTCCGCCCTGACGCCGGACGGTGAAGTGATCGGTGAGGTCACGGCGCTGCATAATTTCGGCGCCGGCGACATCGTCGAGTTGACGCTTTCGGACGGCAGTCAGTCGGTGATGCTCGCCTTCGATGAAGCGACGGTGCCGGAGGTGGATGTTGCCGGTGGCAAGATCGTCGTCGTGATGCCGGAGGAGATTGTGGTGCAGGAACAACCGGCATCGTCCCGGCCGAACGCCGCAAAGCCGCCGGCGAGCCGCGACCTGCAACCACGGAAATCCGACTAATCTCGGTGCGTATGGGTCCAGCCTTTGCGGGGACGACCGAAGAAAGAGCCATGACCTTCCGCGCGACCGTGCTCACCATCTTCCCGGACATGTTTCCGGGACCGCTCGGCCTGAGCCTCGCCGGCAAGGCCCTGGCGGCGGGAACCTGGTCGCTGGACACCGTCGATATCCGCGAGTTCGGCATCGGGGTGCATCGGCAGGTGGACGACACGCCGGCCGGCGGCGGGCCCGGCATGGTGATGAAAGCCGACGTGCTGGCCCGCGCCATCGACTCCGTCGGACCTGACGACCGGCCGCGTCTCCTCATGAGCCCGCGCGGTCAGCCATTGACCCAGCAGCGGGTTATCGACCTTTCGGCGGGACCCGGCGCGGTCATCCTGTGCGGCCGGTTCGAAGGGATAGACGAACGGCTGATCGAGGCGCGCGGCCTCGAAGAGGTGTCGATCGGAGACTACGTTCTTTCGGGAGGCGAGATTGCCGCCCTGGTCCTGCTGGATGCCTGCATCCGGCTCCTGCCGGGGGTGATGGGCAAGGCGGTTTCGGCGGAGGAGGAGAGCTTCGCTCACGGCCTGCTCGAATACCCTCACTTCACGCGGCCCCAAATCTTCGAGGGCCGGCCGATTCCGGACGTGCTGCTGTCTGGCGATCACGCCAAAATCGCGGCCTGGCGGCGGGCGCAGGCCGAACGGCTGACACAGGCGCGCCGGCCTGACCTGCTGGCGCCGGGAAGCGGGTTCCCGCCCGAAAATCGTTGCAAAAAGGACTCATCGGACGGGTGACAAGTCCCTGGCTTTCGACTAGAACCCGCCCCGGAACTGGACAAAGACGTTCCCCCTTTTGCGCCCCAATTTTGCCGTGCCGCGCATGTCGGTGATGCGAGCCACTCGCGCACCGAGACCCGGCGCCGCCGACCGATACGGAGAGATCGCCATGAACATCATCCAGCAGCTCGAACAGGAACAGGTGGCGAAACTGTCAGCCGGCCGTGAGATTCCGGATTTCGAGCCGGGCGACACCGTGATCGTCAACGTCAAGGTGAAGGAAGGCGAGCGCACCCGCGTGCAGGCCTATGAAGGCGTTTGCATTGCGCGTTCGGGCGGCGGGCTGCACGAGAACTTCACCGTGCGCAAGATCTCCTATGGCGAAGGCGTGGAGCGCGTATTTCCGCTCTATGCGCCGATGATCGACTCGATCAAGGTCGTCCGCCGCGGCAAGGTGCGCCGCGCGAAGCTGTATTACTTGCGCGGCCTGCGCGGTAAGTCGGCCCGTATCGCCGAGGCTCAGGGCCGTCATGGCGGCGGCGCCAATGCGGATACCGCGAAGGAAGCGGCGGAGTAAGTCCGCGTCGTCGCCGCAAAGCGTCGTCCGTGCGCGGCAGCGCCGGAGCCCGGTCTTTGTCTCTGGGCCGCGCGCGGGCGCATGCGCGGTTTGCGTTCATTGCGGCGCCAGTCTGGAATTGTTATATCGCGGCCATGCGATGCTGCGGTTTCATAGGGCCCTTCGCCTTCATCCTGCGGGACCACGACCGTCTGCCCGGGCGTTTTTTCGGCCGCATGACAGCGTCGATCCAGGCCGGCCTTTGAGCGCGTGAAGCAGCGCGCCAGCGCGCGCCACGTTCACCGAGATTCGCATCCGCTCACCCGACATCGACACACGCCGAGATTCGAAAACATGAAGCCCCGTACCCTCTACGACAAGATCTGGGACGACCACGTCGTCGACGAACAGCCGGACGGCACGTGCCTTTTGTATATCGACCGCCATCTGGTGCATGAGGTAACGTCGCCGCAGGCTTTTGAAGGTCTGCGCCTGGCCGGCCGCAAGGTGCGCGCGCCGGAGAAGACGCTGCTGGTCGTCGATCACAACGTTCCGACCACCGATCGCAGCAAGCCCAATCCCGATCCCGAAAGCGCCGCGCAGATCGCCTATCTCGCAGAGAACGCCAAGCTGTTCGGCCTTGAATATTACAACGAGTTCGACAAGCGCCAGGGCATCGTCCACATCATCGGCCCCGAGCAGGGCTTTACGCTGCCGGGCACGACCATCGTCTGCGGCGACAGCCACACCGCAACGCATGGCGCGTTCGGCGCGCTGGCTTACGGTATCGGAACGTCAGAGGTCGAGCATGTACTGGCGACCCAGACGCTGATCCAGAAGAAGTCGAAGAACATGCGCGCGGTGGTCGACGGCAAGCTGCCGGACGGCGTGACCGCGAAGGACATCATCCTCGCCATCATCGGCGAGATCGGCACGGCCGGCGGCACCGGCTATGCGCTCGAATATGCCGGCGAGGCGATCCGCTCCATCTCGATGGAAGGCCGCATGACGATCTGCAACATGTCGATCGAAGGTGGCGCGCGCGCCGGCATGGTGGCGCCGGACGAGAAGACCTATGCCTATCTGAAGGACCGACCGAAATCGCCCAAAGGGGCCGACTGGGATCGCGCCCTGCGATACTGGGACACGCTGCATTCCGACGACGGCGCGCATTTCGATCACGAAATCCGGCTGGACGCCGCGAACCTGCCGCCGCTGGTCACCTGGGGCACGAGCCCGGAAGACGTGATCTCGGTCAATGGCAAGGTGCCGAATCCGGACGACATCGCCGACGAGGCAAAGCGGCTCTCCAAGAAGCGCGCCCTCGAATATATCGGCCTCACGCCCGGCACGAAGATCACCGACATCAAGCTCGATCGCGTGTTCATCGGCTCCTGCACCAACGGCCGGATCGAGGATCTGCGCGAAGTGGCGCGGATCGTGAAGGACAAGAGCGTCAACGCCAATGTCAATGCGATGATCGTGCCGGGATCAGGGCTCGTGAAGGAGCAGGCGGAAGCCGAGGGCCTCGACAAGATTTTCCTGAAAGCGGGTTTCGAATGGCGCGAGCCCGGCTGCTCGATGTGCCTTGCGATGAATCCGGACAAGCTCGCGCCGGAGGAGCGCTGCGCCTCGACCTCGAACCGCAATTTCGAGGGCCGTCAGGGCTTCAAGGGCCGCACGCATCTCGTTTCGCCGGCGATGGCCGCGGCGGCCGCGGTCGCCGGTCACTTCGTGGACGTGCGCGAGTGGAAGTAAGCGCCGCTCAACCGAAGCAAGACAAAAGGCCCGCTGTCGCAGCGGGCCTTTCTCTTTTCAGAACCGTCACCACCACCAGCGCGGGCCGAAGCCGAATCCGATGCTGATGGCCGGTCCGCCGCCCCAATAGCGATAGCGCGGCCCCCAGAAGGGCGCACCCCAGAAAACCGGACGCGGTCGCCAGTAATAGCGCGGCCCCCAATAGACGGGACGTGCCCGCCAATAGGGACGCGGACCCCACCAGACGCGGCGCGGGCCCCAATATCGACGCGGACCCCAATAAGCGCGGCGCGGGCCCCAGTAACGCCGCGGGCCCCAATAGGCGCGGCGCGGACCCCAGTAGGCGCGGCGTGGACCGTAATACCGACGATGGTAGCGGCGCTGCGACGAAACCTCGCTGGGCTGTGCTGTACGGTTATCGGTGTTGAGACCGGCCGACTTCGTCCTGGACTCGGCGTGGACCGGCATTGCCAGGAGCACGGCGACGCATGCTGCTGCCAATGCCAACAAGAGCTTGTTCATTGGTCAGTCCCCTGTTCGTGAACACAACGACTGGAACCGAGCCCAACGCGCGGGAGCGCCAGCAGGTTTCGTCAAGCGTGGCCGCGGTCGCTCAAATCGTTAAGGGAATCGTTAAGGCCCGCCTTCCGGCGGGCCTTAGCATCCGCGAACACGGCGTGCGTCAGAACCATACGCCCAAACGCGGTCCGCCCCAGAACCCAAAACTGACACCCGGGCTGTAAGCATAAGGACCGTAAGCATACGGCCGGTAATAGCCGTAGCGCGGACCCCAGTGGTGATAACGCGGACCATAGTAATGGCGATGCCGGTGATAGCGCCGTGCACTGATGTCCGTGTGTCCGGCTTTCGCAGTGCTGGTCACGCCGTACGGCGTTTGCGTCCGCTCCGCCGCCTGTACGGGCATGGCGAATAGAGCCGCAAGACCAGCCGCGGCGAAAGATGCAACCATAGCCTTCATGCGCAAGATCCTTATCCGTTTTCTGCGTCGCCTCTCGGCTGCTAACGCGCGCATGCCTCCGTCCGTTTCGCGTGTTGTCATCCCCTCACGAAAGCCATGCGCCAAACGCAAAAGGGCCCGCCTCGCGGCGGGCCCTTCGAAGCGCGGTCTGCGACCGGCTTAGTAGTAGTATCGATACGGCCGATAGTAGCGGTACGGCCGATAATAACGATACGGCCGGTAGTAGTAGCGGTACGGCCGGTAATAACGGTACGGCCGGTAATAGCGGTAGTAGCGGCGCGCGCTGATCTCGTCGTGAATCACGGCAGGCGAAGCATTACGGGCGCCATCCGCAGCCGCGCTGGCCGGCGCCGGTGTCAGGGCAACCAGAGCGCCGAACAGAGCGAGAAAGCCGAGATATTTCAGCATTGGGTCTCTCCAAACAGGTGAACCTGCCTCTCCACCAGATTAGACGCCCTGAGGCATGCGTTTCAATTGTCCCCGATCGACACGATAGCCGAATGACGAAGTTAAGTTAACCCCGCACCCAGCGGCATCGCATCTGCGGTGTGACAACGGTGCCGCTCGGCCGATGTTCGGTCGCATACCAGTCGACACATTGTCGCACCGCGCCCGGACCTGGCCACGAATAATCGCCGGGCCTTGGATAGTCGTAGGCCGCTGGCCGATCCGGCGTGACGCGGATGCGCGGGCGCTGTCTCGCCTGCGCCGAGAATTCCGTTGCTGCTGCATAGCGTGTTTCGCCACCCGAAACGAGTGCAGCACTGATGACCGCGTCGAGACCGGCGAGCAGACCGATGGTGGCAACGGCAATGAACGGAAGCGCCTTCATGGCGGAACGCTCTCCCATCCGCAACGCAACGTCAACCGTTTGTCTGTCGGGCGATGGTCGGCTTATGGTGCCCAGATGGAGCGCAATGAGGAAAAGCAGCGCGCCGCGCTTGCCGAT
>Ga0182742_1004118_pt1 | contig 13458 bp, 11 predicted proteins | sample eDN5th37CBELigMG_FD_128880 | JGI IMG/M metagenome (GOLD analysis project Ga0182742, IMG submission 128880) | Enriched Miracle-Growth compost microbial communities from Emeryville, California, USA - eDNA 5th pass 37_C BE-Lig MG (version 2)... ... | reverse complement strand
GATACAATTAAAATTAGTGGTAATCCTGAAAAGGTATCTACCCCTGGTCTAAAGAGGGTATACCGGATTATTAATAATGAAAACCATAAATCTGAAGGCGATTATATTACGATGGATGAGGAACATCCGGAAGCAGAGTCTAGAATTAAAATGTTTCATCCCGTCCACACCTATATTAGTAAATTCATTACGAATTTCACAGCAAAGGACCTTCACGAGGATATCTTTATTAACGGAGAGCAAGTATATGAGGTACCAAGTTTGGTTCAAATGCAAAATTATGCAAAAGAAAATCTCAAACTGCTTTGGGAGGAGTATACAAGAGCGTTAAACCCAGAGGAATACCCAGTGGACTTGAGTCAAAAATGTTGGGATAACAAAATGAGAAATATAGCAGAGGTTAAGGCGAATATTAAATCTCAAAATATAAGATAAGGAGGAGAAGAGTTGAGAAATATTCAAAGTCTTATAATAAATGAGTTACATGTGAAGCCTTCTATTGACGCTCGCCAAGAGGTGAACGAACGCATTGCTTTTTTAAAGGCATACGTGAAGAAAACAACCGCAAAAGGTTTAGTATTAGGGATTAGTGGGGGACAAGACAGCACGCTAGCTGGTAGGCTATCTCAATTAGCGGTGGAAGAATTAAGGCAAGAAGGCTATGAATGTAAGTTTATTGCTGTCCGTTTACCATACGGTATTCAGCAAGATGAAGATGATGCTCAAAGCTCCCTTAAGTTTATACAGCCGGATGAGGAATTCGTTTTTAATATTAAGGAAGCAGTAGATGCAGTAAAGTTTGAATATGATCAAAAAACAGCAGGAGAACCGTTACGTGATTATCATAAGGGGAACGTAAAAGCGAGAATGCGAATGATTGCCCAATATGCAATCGGAGGGCAGGAAGGCTTACTGGTTGTTGGAACTGACCACGCAGCTGAAGCTGTTACAGGATTCTTTACAAAATATGGAGATGGGGGAGCAGATTTGCTGCCACTATCTGGACTCTCAAAGAGACAAGGACGCGAGCTACTAAAAGAACTGGGTGCAAGTGAACGTCTTTATTTAAAAGTCCCAACAGCTGATTTATTAGATCAAAAGCCAGGTCAAGCAGATGAAATGGAACTAGGAATTACATATGAAGAACTAGATGATTTTCTTGAAGGAAAAGAAGTGGCAAATGAGGTAGCAGAAAAAATTGAACAGAGATTTCTCATAACAGAACATAAACGTCGCCCGCCGACAACGATGTTTGATGATTGGTGGAAATAAACAAACGGGGAGCAAATCTAATTGCTCCCCATATTTATTATGCATATTTTACTGAAGCAGTTAAAAGTTCAAGAGCCTTTTGGGCTTCTTCATCACTTGGTGGTTGAATACCTTTTAATGGATACTCCATCCCAAGAGCTTCCCATTTATATACTCCAAGTTCATGATATGGAAGAACTTCGACCTTTTTAACATTCGAAAGTGTACCAATAAAATACCCAAGTTTTTTTAGATCGTCAATATCATTTGAAATGGTTGGTACAAGAACATGTCGTATCCATACAGGAACTTGATGAGCGGATAAGAATTGAGCAAATTCAAGTATATGTTCATTTGCCATTCCGGTTAAGGAAATATGCTTCTTTCGGTCAATATGTTTGATATCAAGTAGAATTAAGTCAGTGTATTTTAATAATTCTTTAAGATTTGCTTGAAAGTGTTCCGCGTGTGAGAAACAACCGCCCGAAGAATCAATAGTTGTGTGAATCCCTAGCTTTTTACATTCTTTAAAGAGTTCTATTAAAAATGGAATTTGTAGAAGCGGTTCACCACCGCTAACAGTAATTCCACCACCTGATGACTCGATGAAAGGTAAGTATGTTTTTAAATCATCGATGATTTCGGAAACAGACATCTGTTTTCCAGTTCCGATTTCCCAAGTATCCGCATTATGACAAAATTGGCAACGAAGCAAGCAGCCTTGTGTAAATACGACATAGCGAATTCCAGGTCCGTCTACTGTTCCAAATGTTTCGATTGAATGAATGTTTCCGTTCATGATGAAAAACTCCTCTCATTTATCAGGTAGGGAGATGTTTGCAATCTCCCTACATCATTTTTTTATAGTGAACCATGGAATGTTCTGCTAATAACATCCATTTGTTGTTCTCTTGTTAACTTAATAAAGTTAACTGCGTAACCAGATACACGAATCGTTAACTGTGGGTACTCTTCTGGATGCTCCATTGCATCTAGAAGCGTTTCACGGTTAAATACGTTTACGTTTAAGTGATGTCCTTGCTTAATTGAATAACCATCAAGAATACTTACAAGATTCAATTCACGGCTGTCGTCATCTTTCCCTAAGGCTTTTGGTACAATTGAGAAAGTATTTGAAATACCGTCTAATGAGTAAGCATAAGGAAGCTTAGCAACAGATGCAAGAGAAGCTAGAGTTCCTTTTGTATCACGACCATGCATCGGGTTTGCACCAGGAGCAAATGGCTCACCAGCGCGACGACCATCAGGTGTGTTACCTGTTTTCTTACCATACACCACGTTAGAAGTGATTGTTAAAATAGACATAGTAGTCATAGAGTTTCGATATGTTTCGTGCTTTTTAAGCTTTTTCATGAAACGCTCAACTAACTCAACAGCGATGCTATCCACGCGATCATCATTGTTTCCGTATTTAGGGAAGTCGCCTTCAATTTCAAAGTCAACAGCAATACCGTTTTCGTCACGAATTGGACGAACTTGAGCGTATTTAATCGCACTTAAGGAGTCAGCAACAACACTTAGTCCAGCAATACCTGTTGCCATAGTACGAAGAATGTTTGTATCGTGAAGAGCCATCTCAATTCTTTCATAGCTGTACTTATCATGCATGTAGTGGATGATGTTTAGTGTATTAATGTAAAGACCTGCTAACCAATCCATGGTAGAATCAAATTTCGCCATTACTTCTTCATAGTCAAGTACTTCAGAAGTAATAGGGGAGAACTCTGGTGCTACTTGAAGTTTATGTTTTTCGTCTTTACCACCATTGATCGCATATAGAAGTGCTTTTGCAAGGTTTGCACGAGCACCGAAGAACTGCATTTGCTTACCAATTTCCATTGCTGACACACAGCATGCAATTCCATAATCGTCACCCCATTCTGGGCGCATAATATCATCATTTTCATATTGAATGGAACTTGTCTCGATTGACATTTTCGCACAGAACTTTTTGAAGCCTTCAGGAAGGCGAGTAGACCAAAGTACTGTTAAGTTTGGTTCTGGTGCCGGTCCTAGGTTAGTAAGTGTATGCAAGAAACGGAAAGAGTTTTTCGTCACTAATGCACGTCCGTCATTTGCTACACCACCGATTGACTCCGTTACCCAAGTTGGGTCTCCGCTAAATAGTTCGTTGTAGTCAGGAGTACGAGCAAATTTTACAAGACGTAACTTCATAACGAAGTGGTCAACCAATTCTTGGGCCTCTTGCTCAGTAAGTACACCGTTTTCTAAATCTCTTTCAATATAAATATCTAAGAAAGTTGAAACGCGTCCTAGACTCATTGCAGCTCCGTTTTGTTCTTTAATAGCTGCCAAGTATCCGAAGTATAACCATTGGAATGCTTCAGTAGCTGTAGTAGCTGGCTTAGAGATTTCAAATCCGTAGCTAGCGGCTAATTTCTTTAATTCATTAAGTGCACGAATTTGCTCTGATAATTCTTCACGAAGCTGAATAACAGATTCCTTCATGACTGAAGTCGTGCTAGCTAGATCTTTTTTCTTTTCTTGAATCAAAAAGTCTACTCCATATAGAGCAACACGACGGTAGTCTCCAATAATACGTCCACGTCCGTATGCGTCCGGTAAACCAGTAATGATACCAACCTTACGAGCCATTTTCATTTCATCAGTGTAAGCATCGAATACACCTTGGTTATGTGTTTTACGGTAGTCAGTAAAGATTTTTTCAACATCCTTATTTAATTCAAAACCATAAGATTCACACGCTTGTTGTGCCATACGAATACCGCCAAATGGCTGTAGGGAACGTTTGAACGGTTTGTCAGTTTGAACACCCACTACTTTTTCTAAATCTTGGTTTAAGTAGCCTGCACCGTGAGAAACAATGGTAGATACGATTTCAGTATCCATATCAAGAACGCCACCGTTTTCTCTTTCTTGTTTTGTTAACTCCATTACTTGATCCCATAATTTTGTTGTTGCCTCAGTAGGGCCTGCAAGGAAGGAATCATTTCCTTCGAATGTTTTAAAGTTTCTTAGAATAAAGTCTCTAACGTTTACTTCTTTTCTCCAAGTACCTTCTGAAAAGCCTTTCCACTGTTCCATTTGAGTCCACCTCTTAGTAAATGTTTATATAACAGATGATACAAATACATCATACTTGAAGTATAACAGATAATTAGTGAAATACATCACATAATCTAGGTGACATTTTGACAATGTTATGAACATTAGGTTTGTCAGAGGTTTGTTATGTGATGGAAGTAGTAAAAAAAGAAAACTGTACTATAATGATTTGATAAAAAACAAAACCTGTTATACAAAAAGTTATTTTTAATATCACTATTGTAACGTGAGAAATCTCTTCGTGGTCAATTAGGTTATGTAGATATTTTGACAGTTTAATGGGACATAAAAAACGACTGTGCGTATTACACACAATCGTCAACAAGTGTTAATTTACAACAATATAGGCTGTCATTGGGCCGTTTGAATCTGAATCATGGTGGGTTAAGCAAACCAATCGATAGACACCCTTCTTTTGAAACTGAAGATCTAGTTCAGTTTCTTCTCCTTGAAGAATTTTACCGCTAATGTTTGTGCCTTCAATAATAAATGGATGATTAGCACCGTTTATTCCCATAATCTTTAATTTTACCTTCTCACCCTTTTGTAGAAAGATGGTCCCCGGGTCAAAGCGATATGCTTCAATTTCTTTTCCATCTTTAGTAGTCGCTTCAAACTCGCCAGTGACTAAATGAATTTCTCTCGTAGAATCATTTACTGATGTTTGAACGACTGCCTCGCTTCCCATGTTTAAATAAATCCAAAGGGAGGCGGAGAAAACCAAACCTAACAAAAGAAGTGAAAATATTAGAGAACGTTTTTTGACTACTAGAAACTGCATCGTACCCCTCCAAAAAATTTATTTCTACTAATTTATATGCATCAAGGTAATGGAAACTTGTCTATACTTTTTCTATGAATGTAAATTTACGACCTAAGTATCGGTTTTTCGTTATAAAGCACGAAATATTACCTAGTTTTTCAATTTCGTAACAAATGCATAATTTATACGCTTACATGCTAAATTTTTTGGTACAATCGAAAAAGACTGATTTCAAACAAGGTGTGTGCATACAGTGTTTAAAAAACTATCTTTTATTTTTCTAACTATCCTTGCATTAAGTTCAAATCAAGTGTTTGCTGACGAAATGGACGAGCTGTCCATTATAAGCGATTCGGTAATATTAATGGACTCACAATCCAATGCGGTCCTTTACTCAAAAAACGAGCATGAACGTATGTATCCTGCTAGTTTAACAAAAATTGCAACTGCCATTTACGCAATTCAATCTGCAAAAGTAGATGAAATAGTAAAAGTAAATAATGAGGCTATTGAAGTTGAGGGAACAAAAGTATATTTAAATGAGGGAGAAGAAGTTACACTAAAGAAATTAATTCAAGGGATGCTTATTAATTCAGGAAATGATGCAGCTGCAGCTATTGCCCTTCATATTGACGGCAGTATGGACACATACGAAAAACACATCAATGAATTTCTAAGAAATGAGGTTGGTGTTAAGGATACTCATTTCACGAACCCGCATGGACTCTTTGATGAAAACCACTATACAACAGCGTATGATCTAGGGCTAATCACGAATTACGCACTAAAGAATGAAACATTTAAAGAAATTTTCGGAACAAAAGATTTGGAATGGGATGGTCAATCATGGGATACAACCTTACTTACACATCATTTACTACTGAAGGGAGAAATCCCATTCGAAGGTATTACAGGTGGTAAGACGGGTTTTGTGGATGAATCAAGGCAAACGTTAGCAACAACTGCTTCTAATGGTCAACTTGGATTAACAGTCATTGGTTTAGGGGCAACGTATAAACGTGATATATATAATGATACAATTAATTTGCTAAGCTTTGGATTTTCTAACTTTAAAACTTCAACAATTCCTGTGAATACAACTTTTGAAAATGAGAAGGATAAGTTTGTTGTGACAGATCCGTTATATATAACAGAGCCTCTTACTGATTCTACTGTAGTAGATGTAACAAAAGAGGGAGACTTAACTGTATATGATTCCTCGAACAACAAGATTCAAACGATCTCTTTAGCAAAATATAAAATCAAAACTTCTCCAAGGACTGCTTCTATCATAGGAGAAACCAAACCAAGTGATAAATCTACACCTATAGTGATGAAAGCCATATCAATTGGATTAGGATTTGCGTTAATTGGAGCATTCTTAGGAATGTGGAGAAAACGTATTTTGAATGGATAAAACAATGAGGAAACAATTTAAAAAAAGTTGTCTTATGGAGCGGATAAAAACCATCTAAATATTAAAAATTAACAGTGGAGGTGTTTTCATTATGTCAAATCGAAAAAAAGATCCTTCTACTGTTGGATTAAGTTCTCCGCAAGTTGAAGGACAAGGCACAACAGAAAATGAAATGGCTGGGACAAAAAAAGATAGTGCAAGACGAAAAACAAAAAGACATTAAAAGAGAGCCAATTGGCTCTCTTTTAGTTTTATTTATACATTTCTGCTACTTGTTTTTGGATCTCACTATTTTCTAGATATTCATCATAAGTCATTTGCTTATCAACGATACCATTTGGAGTAATTTCAATAATTCTGTTGGCAATCGTTTGAATGAACTGATGGTCATGTGATGCAAACATAAGTGAGCCTTTAAAGTTAATTAAACCATTATTAACCGCAGTAATTGATTCTAAGTCTAAGTGGTTTGTTGGCTCATCCAATAGAAGGACATTCGCGCCACTTAGCATCATTTTGGATAGCATACAGCGGACCTTTTCTCCTCCGGAAAGAACGCTAGCCTTCTTTAGTACTTCTTCTCCAGAAAACAACATTCTTCCTAAGAAGCCACGAAGGAAGCTTTCGCTTTGATCAGCAGGGGAGAACTGTCGTAACCAATCTACAAGGTTAAGCTCACTACCTTCAAAGTAAGAAGTGTTGTCTTTTGGGAAATACGCCTGAGAGGTAGTAACACCCCATTTAAACGTCCCACTGTCAGCTTCCATTTCACCTGTCAAAATCTTGAATAAGGTTGTTTTAGCAAGTTCATTTGCTCCAACAAGTGCAATTTTATCTTCCTTATTCATTACGAAGCTAACATTGTTTAAAACTTTTTCTCCGTCGATTGTTTTTGTTATTCCTTCCACACGTAACAGGTCGTTTCCAATTTCTCTTTCAGGAGTAAAACCAACATACGGGTATTTTCTAGAGGATGGACGAATGTCATCCAAAGAAATTTTATCAAGTAATTTTTTTCTTGATGTTGCTTGCTTTGATTTAGATGCGTTAGCGCTAAATCTCGCGATAAAAGCTTGAAGTTCTTTTATTTTTTCTTCTTTTTTCTTATTTTGGTCCTGAGCCATTCTCTGTGCTAGCTGGCTTGACTCATACCAGAAATCGTAGTTTCCAACGTAGATTTGGATTTTTGAAAAGTCTAGGTCCGCAATATGCGTACATACTTTATTAAGGAAATGTCTATCATGGGATACAACAATAACGGTATTTTCAAAGTTGATTAGAAATTCTTCTAACCATTGGATTGCTTTTATGTCTAAGTGGTTCGTCGGCTCATCAAGTAGAAGAACATCTGGCTTACCAAATAGAGCTTGTGCAAGAAGTACCTTTACTTTATCAGAACCTGAAATATCTGCCATCTTTTTTGTGTGAAGGTCTTCAGTGATTCCAAGCCCTTTTAATAAAATGGCAGCTTCTGATTCGGCTTCCCAACCGTTTAGCTCCGCGAATTCTCCTTCAAGCTCAGCAGCTTTCATTCCGTCTTCATCTGTGAAGTCCGCTTTCATATAAATTGCGTCTTTTTCTTGCATGACTTCATATAGACGCTTATGTCCCATGATTACTACTTTCATTACTTCTTCTTCTTCGAATTCATAGTGGTTTTGCTTTAATACGGCCAATCGTTCACCAGGTCCAAGGGAAACTTGACCGGTTTGTGACTCTATTTCACCAGATAGGATTTTTAAAAATGTTGATTTTCCTGCACCATTTGCCCCAATTAATCCGTAGCAATTACCAGGTGTGAATTTGATATTTACATCTTCAAATAGTTTACGGTCACCATATCGAAGGCTTACGTCTGTTACTGTAATCATTTCTTTTCCTCCAAACAAAATAAACAATAATTTTCATTATAACACTTTTTACTGGTTGTTCGCATGAATTTCTATATCATCAGCATTGCCAAAAAAATCAACCTTAAATAAAAGTTTTATTTTCATAGAAAAAAATGATGAAATTTCATATTTTTTTCATATTTATCATGTACAATAAAGCTAATCAGATCGGAAAAGGAGTCTTTAATATGGCTAAAAAACAATTAATAGACTTAGTTAATCGGTTAAAGGGGTCAGGAATTAAGGTAAGTTTTTCAAAACCTCGCCCAAAATCAATTCTCCTTCTACAGCAACAAGCAAAATTATCTTCTTCAACAAATTAATAAAACGAGCGGCTATTGACGCCGCTCGTTTTATTGTATTTCCTTCATTATTTTATTAAAGACATCTTCTCGTTTAAAATCTTCACCCATAGGGAATTTCTTAATAAATCTATTGTTTTCATCTACTAGAAAAACGAAAGTAGAGTGGACATAGAAACCATCACCTGGATCTCTATATTGAAACTGAAAGGTATTGGCTAAACGTTCAATATCCTTTTGATCTTCCTTAATATTATTGGGGTCACTAGTTAAGAATATCCAGTTTCCATCGTCTTTAATTTCAAAATGGGACATGTGACTTTTCATCACTTCCGGTGTGTCTCTATAGGAATCAATACTAACCGTCAGAAATTGAATCTTATCTCCAAATACGCCTTCCTCTTCAAGATCCTTTTTTAATTGATTCATTTTCAATGTTGTGGTGGGACAAATATCAGGACAATGCGTATACATGAATTCAACAAGTTTTATTTTTTTCTCTGTTTTACTAAAATCAAAGCTTTCATTGTTCATTGTCGTTAAAACAATATCATCAGGAATGGTTGCATTGGCATCACGAATTAAAAAAAAGGATATACCAGCAGTAATACCAACAATGACTATAATGGAACAAATCATATATATTTTCTTCATGAACATACCTCCTCTATTTAAGATAATGAATCTTGAAGGAAAATCCTATGGACATATTGTGAACATATTAAATTGATCCATATAGGACATTCATCTATACCGATGACATACTGTCTGAATACACTAGGAGTGAAAAGGCTATAGAGGAGGGTGAAAAAATATGAGTGGAAGTTATGGAGGCGGCTTCGCTTTAATCGTTGTCCTGTTTATCTTGCTAATCGTTGTTGGAGCAGGTTTCTTCGGTGGAGGCTACGGCTACTAATATTTATTTATAAAAAAAGCGAGAGGGAAGACCCTCTCGCTTTTTTGTGGTGATTAATTCATTCCAATCCATACACTCTTAACTTCAGTATAGTTGTTAAGTGCATAAGAGCCCATTTCACGACCAAGACCAGATTGCTTATAACCACCAAACGGGGAAGCGGCATCAAATGCGTTATAGCAGTTCACCCAAACCGTTCCAGCTCGTAAATTGTTGGCTACGTAGTGTGCTTGAGCTACATCACGAGTCCATAGCCCAGCAGCTAAGCCGTATTCACTTTGATTTGCACGAGCAATAAGCTCATCTAAGTCTTCATAAGGAAGGGCAGAAATAACAGGGCCAAATATTTCTTCTTTAGCGATTGTCATTTGGTCACTAACATTGGCGAAGATCGTTGGTGAAACAAAGTATCCTTGTTCAAATGGATTATTTCCACCAACTAATAGCTCGGCTCCTTCGTCAATTCCTTTTTCAATATACCCAAGAACGCGTTTTTGTTGTGTGCTTGAAACAAGAGGTCCGATATCTGTGTCAGAGTGTAGACCTGCTCCTTGCTTTATGTTCTTCGCATGACTTACCATATCAGCAACAACATTATCAAATTGCTTTTTCTGAATGAAGACACGAGAACCCGCACAGCACACTTGACCTTGGTTAAACATAACCCCATTTAGTGCTCCAGGAATTGCCTTTGAAAGATCAGCATCTGGCAGCAGGATGTTTGGCGATTTTCCGCCAAGTTCTAGGGTTACTCTCTTTAAGGTTTTTGCTGCTCTCTCCATAATCATTTTACCAATTTCAGTTGAACCGGTGAAAGCAATTTTATCAACTTGTGGATGGTCAACAAGCGGTTGACCTGCTGTTTCACCGAATCCTGGAATGATATTGACAACACCAGGAGGGAAGCCTGCCTCTTGAATTAACTCAGCTAAGTATAGGGCAGAAAGTGGTGTTTGCTCAGCAGGCTTTAGTACGACTGTACATCCTGTTGCTAGTGCAGCACCTAGCTTCCACATGGCCATTAAAAGAGGGAAGTTCCAAGGAATAATTTGTCCAACCACCCCGACTGCTTCGTGTCTTGTATAGTTAAAGTACGGTCCATTAACCGGAATTGTTTGCCCGACAATTTTTGTGGCCCAGCCCGCATAATATCGCATATGTTCAACAGCTAAAGGAATATCAGCATTCGTAGTTTCTCTAATTGGTTTACCGTTGTCCAAAGTTTCAAGTTGAGCTAGTTCAGCTGCATTTTCTTCCATTAGGTCAGCAAGCTTATACATTAATCTACTTCTTTGGGCGCTACCCATTTTTGACCAAGGACCTTCATCGAAAGCTTTTCTAGCAGCCTTCACAGCGAGGTCTACATCTACTTCGTTGGCCTCAAAAACAGTTGCTAGCACTTCGCCAGTAGCTGGGTTATAGGTTTCGAAAGTCTTTTGAGCTTTACTTTCGACGAATTCTCCATTAATAAAAAGCTTCTTTTTACCAGATAGGAATTTCTCTACTTTTTCATGCAATTGAACAGTTAATTGACTCATTGTTTCCCTCCCGCTATTAAATGGTTAGTAATTTCCAAACTATGACAACGCTTACATGGTTAATACTATCATTTTATAAAACTATTTTTCAATCATAAATATAGTAAATATTCCGATAGTGTTTGACACGATTTTTCGACAAAAAAATAAATAATCGCCTAAAATAGGCGATTACGATTAGTCAATATTACAATATTCAATCGGACAGTTCTCACAATCTATTTCCTTTTTTAAATAACTTAGGTCATGGACAGTAATTATTTTTTTGTTAATAGAAATAATATGTTTCTTTCTTAATTCAGTCAGCATTCTACTAATACTTTCTCTTGCTGTGCCACAGAAATTCGCTAGATCTTGATTGGTTAATGGAACCGATATTTCAATTCCATTTTCTCTTAATACACCATAACTATTACATAACCTAATAATGGTTGAATAGAGTGCTCCTTTTTTTCCATTTAACACTAAATCACGAAACTTAGTAGTGGTTTTTCTTATATGATCATTCATCCATCGAAGGAATTCAATAGCTAACTGGCTATTTTTAAAAAAGGCATGTTCAAGATCAGTAATATTGATGGCTGCAACTTCACCATTTTCTATTATTTTGGCATTAAATATATACCTTGGATCCACAGTAAATAAGGTTAGTTCTCCTACAATATCATAATGCTTACAAAGTCTTAAACTCAGCTCATTGCCTTCGGCGTTCATTTTTGAAATTTGAACCTTACCTGATAAAATAATATACATTTCTCTTGCTTCTTGTCCTTCTTTAAACAGATAGCTTCCTTTTTTTATAGGTACAATTCGTTCAGCCGATTTTAATAATTCGCCAAGTTCGTAGGATAATTCTTCTTTATATTTTTGATTCACCATCGGTATCCTCCTTTAAGCGCTGGCCATATATTTTATTTAAAAGAATGTTATGTAACTGGTCAATATAGTTTACTTAATAAAGAGTTAACGTTTTGTGACAGAAATCACGTTTAACTTAATAATTTCATTATAATAGTGATATTTGTAACAGCGGTGAAAGGGGAGTTTTACATATTCCTATAGTGTAAACCCTAGTTTTCAATAGTTTAATGATGAAATACGGAAAATGTAACCGTTTCATAAATAGTCACGAAGCGTTCAATAGTTTTTCTATTAACAAAAGTGAGAATGAGGGGTAAAATGACAGTAAATATTGTGATGTTTTTCACATTCTGAAAAGAGAAAGGATCCTGAACATGTATAATGAGCTTACACCTATTGAGGAAGCGGCATTAAACGCTAAGAAAAAAAGAGATACGTGGATGTCATCTAAACTCCATTACTTTATTAAAGCAATGCTTGCTGGAGTCTATATTGGTTTCGGAATCATGGTATCGTATAAAACGGGAGAGTTTTTCTTTGATGCCGGGTCTCCATCTGCGATGCTGTTGGTAGCCATTTTCTTTGGGACTGCTCTCGTAATGATTATTTACGGTGGGGCGGAGTTGTTTACTAGTAACGCAATGACAATGACCATCGGAACGTTAAGAAAGGAAACTACCTGGTATGAGACTTTGCAAATCTGGCTGGCTTGTTACTTTGGCAATTTAGCTGGAGCATTGTTTTTTTCTCTTCTGATTATGCTATCGGGCTTATTTTTATCACCAGACAAATCGGAACTTTTGATGGACGTTGCAAGTTATAAGATGCACGGACATACATTAGAAATCTTTTTTCGTGCCATCCTTTGTAACTGGCTTGTATGTTTAGCTATTTGGTTACCAATGCATGTAAAAGGTGACGTAGCAAAACTCCTTTTAACCCTCTTACTTGTATTTGGTTTTGTTATCTCTGGCTATGAACACAGCATTGCAAATATGGCGTTATTTGGTATTGCTTTAATGGTTCCACATCCAGAAACGATTACCATTTGGTCAGCAATCCATAACATCATACCTGTAACCTTCGGAAATTTAATTGGCGGAAGTATTTTTGTCGGAGCTTTCTATGTGTATTTAAATAAAAAGCCTGTTGTTAAAGAAAAGAAAGTAATAGAAAATGAAGTTTCTTTTTCCGTTTCAGAGAAAAGAGTAGCGAAAATGTAAGAATTTATTCGTATGCAATCACTCCTTGTTGTCGTTCAAGGAGTTTTTTTGATGATAAAGAGGTTATTTATTAGTGAAAATGCCCATGCAGGACAACTTTGCCACACATATACTGACGATAGATGTCATGGGAGGTGGAAGTAATGAGCGCAGAGGCTGGATTCGGCTACGGCGGTGGATTTGCTTT
>Ga0182742_1004112_pt1 | contig 13473 bp, 10 predicted proteins | sample eDN5th37CBELigMG_FD_128880 | JGI IMG/M metagenome (GOLD analysis project Ga0182742, IMG submission 128880) | Enriched Miracle-Growth compost microbial communities from Emeryville, California, USA - eDNA 5th pass 37_C BE-Lig MG (version 2)... ... | reverse complement strand
CTTCCTCCGGGTCACCGGGCGGGCCAGCCGTGATCCGCAGGCTGATCGCCGCCGAACCGGCGCGGATGTCCGGCAGGATCTGCAGCGACCGGTTCCCGCCGCCCCCTGCCTGGAAGCGCTCGCGCAGCGCGAAGAACAGGTCCTCGTGCAGGGCTTCCGCCAGGCTCAGGACCTCGTCGCCCCAGCCGAGCGGCTCGTCCCGGGCGGCGATGTCGGCCTGGATCTCCAGCCGTGCCGCCGGCACGCCGGCGGCCGGCACCGCCTCCAGTGCCTGCCGGAACAGGGTCGCGAACTCGGTGTCGAGCGGCCCGTCCGTGCCGCCCGCGATGCGCAGCCAGCCGGAGGTGGCGAGCACGGGCCGGCCAAAGCTGTCGGCCTGGACCACATTCGGCGCGAACACGAGATGCCGCCGGCAGCCGCCATCCCGCCCGTGCAGTTCCACCTCGTAGGTCAGCCCGGCGCCGCCCGGCTCGAGCCGAACCGCCACGTCCGGCAGCAGCATGGCGAGCGGGTAGGTTTCCAGGAGGAAGCGATCCGGGTGGGCGGCCGGATGGCGGGGATAGCGGACGACGGCACTGCTGACCCCGGCCAAGTCGGCCTCCTCGCGAAAGAAGGCCAGCAGCGGCTTATAGGCGGTACGGATGCGGGCAGCGATGCCCAGGCCGGCCAGCCGGGCCTCGGCCTGCGCCCTGGCCGCCCGGTCCTCGAACAGCCAGGCCTCGACCGGCCCCGATGGCGGATCAGCCGCAAGCCTCGCCACGAGCGTATCCAGCGTGCGCTCGAAATCCCGCGCGAGGAGGACCGTCCGGCCCGCCGTCAATTGCCGCCAGAGGTCTTGCGGCGGCGCCACTGGTCGAAGATCACCACCAGCACGATCACCAGCCCCTGGACGATCCGCTGCCAGAACGGGCTGACATTGAGCAGGTTCAGGCCGTTGTTGAGCACGCCGATGATGACGGCACCCACCAGCGAGCCGATCACGCCGCCCTCGCCGCCGAACAGGTTGGTCCCGCCGATCACCACGGCCGCGATTGCGCGCAGCTCCTCGCCGTCCGCCATCAGCGCGTTGGCCGAGTTCAGCCGGCCGACCATGATGAGGCCGGCAATGGCGGCGGTGAGGCCGGAGATCATGTAGGCCATGATCTTGGTGCGGCCGATGTCGATGCCGGCGACCCTGGCCGCCTCCCGGTTGCCGCCGACCGCGAAGATCGCGCGGCCCAGCGCCCGGTAGCGCAGGATGTAGAAGCCGACGAGGGCCACGATCAGCGCGATGATGGCGCTGATCGGGATACCCAGCATGGACCCGCTGCCGGCCTGGATCAGGGCGGAGGGCAGGGCGGCGCCGCTCGACATCGACTGGAAGGAAGGGACCGGCAGGCCGTCGGTGACGATCAGGGCCACGCCGCGCAGCACGGTCATGGTGCCGAGCGTGGCGATGAAGTCCGGAATCTTGAAGCGGGCGATGATCCAGCCGTTGAGCGCCCCGCAGGCGCAGCCGACGCCCAACCCGATCGCGATGGCGAGTGGTGCCGGCAGGATGCCGAAATCGTAACCGAACAGGGTGATCGGGGTGGTCAGCAGCACCGTGGTCACGCAGGCGGACAGGGCCGCCACCGCGGCCACCGACAGGTCGATGCCGCCGGTCAGGATCACGAAGGTCTGCCCGATCGCCAGGATCGCGGTGAACGCCGACTGGCGGGTGATGTTGAACATGTTGTCGAGGGTCGCGAAGTGCGGCGTGGCCATCGACAGGAAGACGCACAGGATCACGAGCGCGATGAACGGCCCGCCGCGCAGCAAAAGATCGCGGTAGCGGGTGCCGGCACCGCCGGGTGCGGAGGGAAGGGATCGCTGGGAGGCCATCTCGATTCTTTCAGCTCGCGTGGCGCAGGAGGGCTTCCTGGTTCAGTTCGTGGCGCCCGAGCTCGGCCGAGACCCGGCCGCCGCGCATCACCAGGACGCGATCGGCCATGCCGATCAGCTCGTTGAGCTCCGACGAGATCATCAGGACGGACATGCCGCGCTGCACGAGATCGCCCATCAGCGTGAACACGTCGGCCTTGGCGCCGACATCGATGCCGCGGGTCGGCTCGTCGAACACCAGGATGCCGGCCCCGCTCGACATCCAGCGCGCCAGGATGACCTTCTGCTGGTTGCCGCCGCTGTAGAAGCGGACCGGCGTGGTGGTGGTGGCCGGGCGGATCTTCAGGTCGGCAATGTAGCGCTGGACCTCCTCGCCTTCCCGCCGGTGCTGCAGGGCCGACCAGGGTGAGCGGTTGCTGAGCCAGGGCAGCGACAGGTTGGGGCCCACGGTGAGCATCGGCACGAGGCTCTGGCGCCGGTCGCGGGTGAGCAGGCCCAGCCCTTGTGCGATCGCATCCGCCGGCGTGCGGATCGCCCTGTCCTGCCCGTTGATCCGGATGCGGCCCCGGCTCTTCTGCAGGCCGAACAGGGCGGCGGCGACCTCCTCCTGCCCGGCACCCATCAGGCCAAAGATGCCCAGGATCTCACCCTGGTGCAGGGTGAAGGACAGATCCTGGAGCGTCTTGCCGGCTGCCAGGCCCGCCACCTCCAGGGCCGGAGCACCCTTAGATACGGCTGGCTTGGGGAACTGGTCCTCCAGCGAGCGGCCGACCATCATGGAGATGCAGCGTTCCTCGTCGGCCTCGTCGGGCAGGATCGTGCCGACCACGCTGCCGTCCCGGAGCACGGTGACCCGGTCGGCGATCATCGGGATCTCGGCCAGGTGGTGCGAGATGTAGATCATGCCCACGCCGCGGTCCTTCAGGCGGCGGATCACGGCGAACAGGCGCTCGCGCTCGGCATCGGACAAGGCCGAGGTCGGCTCGTCCAGGAGCAGGATCTCCGGGTTCCATTCCAGCACCCGGGCGATCTCGACCAGCTGCTGCTCGGCGATCTGCAGCCGGCCGACCTCCGCACCGGGGTCGATCGCGACGCCCAGGCGGCCTACCGCCTCGGCGGCCAGCTCGTGCGCCCGCTTCCAGTCGATCTGGCCGAACCGGTTGGTCGGCATGCGGCCGAGGCAGATGTTCTCGGCGACGGAAAGGGCCGGCACCAGGCTCAGCTCCTGGTGGATCAGGCCGATCCCCAGTGCCTTGGCGCTGTCCGGGGTGAGGCCCGCCACCTCGTGGCCGCGCACCACGATCCGTCCGGCGGAGGGCGTGTACTCGCCGGCCAGGATCTTCATGAGCGTCGACTTGCCGGCCCCGTTCTCGCCCAGCAGCATCTGGACCTCGCCGGCCAGCAGCTCCAGCGAGACGCCTTTCAGCGCCTTTACGCCCACGAAGGTCTTCTCAATCGATTCCAGGCGCAGGAGGACCGGCGCGCCGGCCGGAGGCGCGGCGGACGGGTGAAGGGCGGTCGCGGTCACGGACTGTTCCAGGAGGGCCGTATTCTGTCCGTCGTCATGGCCGGGATCAGCCCCGGCCATGACGAGCGAACGACGTCATCATCCGCGCAAGGGCGCTCAGCCGGCCTTCTTGCAGTTGGCGCGGATCGTGTCCCAGTCGATGTCGGGCAGCTGCGGGTCCGGATAGAACTCGCGGGCATTGTCCACGTAGACGGTGCGCGGGCGGATGTCGAACTGGGCCGGGGTCTCCTCCTGGCAGGCCAGCTGCACCGCGAACTTGGTGCCGAACCAGCCCCAGTCGGCAAAGCCGTGGGTGGTCTCGGCGATCAGCCGCTGATTGGCGATCTGGTCGACCGATTCCGGCGTCACGTCGTTGGTGAACACCGCGACCTTGCCCGAGCCCGATTCATGCGGCTCGTTGGCCAGCTGCAGGCGGTTGGCGTTGCCCAGCGCCAGCATGGCACCCAGGCCCATCTCGTTGGATGCGGCCCAGATGAAGTCCAGGTCCTGCCCGGCACTCTGCATGAAGTCCTCGGTGCAGCGCGTGGCCTTCTCGCGGTTCCAGTCGGCCGCACACGGATTGCCCACGATCTCCACGTTCGGGAACTGCTTCATGACCTCATGGAAGCCGTTCAGCCGCGCCGTGGAGAAGAAGCCGCCGGCGACACCCTCGATGATGACACCCTTGGCCTTGATCTTGGCCCGCTCCTCCTCGGGCAGGTCGGCATAAGTCTTCTGCCAGAACTCCAGGTCGAGATAGTCGCCGGGCTTCACCTCGACCTTGTCGCCGGTGCCGAGCACGCCGGGCCCGCCGAAATAGTCGGCCACCGAATAGGCGCTGACCATGCCGCCCTGGGTGTTGTCGAAGCCGATATAGGCGGCGATATCCAGGCCCTCGATCGGCTCCAGCAGGTTCACCACGATCACCGGGATGCCGGCCTCGCCGGCCGCGGCCAGGGCCGAGCGCACCGTCTGCACTTCCGAGGGCGAGACCGCGATCACGTCGACCCGGCGCTGGATGAAGTCCTCGATGATGGCGACCTGATCGGCGAACGCCAGATGGCTGGTGGGGGCGCGGGTGATGACCTCGACGTTGAAGCCATGCGCCTTGGCGTCCTGGGCCGACTTCTCGAAGAAGTCGGTGGCGGTCTTGAACACGCCGGTAATGTCCGGCGGCGCCCAGCCGATCGTAACGGTGACCGGTTCCTGGGCCTGTGCCGTGCCGAGTGCCGCCATGCCCAGGAGCGACGTCGCCATGCCCATCGCGATGGCCGTCTGCCTGATGATCGCCTTCATTCGCCTACCGTCCCTGATCTGGCGCAGCCATGTCGTGGCCGGCCACCGGCTTGGTGCCGGTCGTGGCCGCTGCCTGCCCTGCGCCGGGGGAACCTAGGTGAATCGTTCAACGATGCAACCGGAGACGGCAGACGTCGGCGTCTCGCCGTGTAGTCGGTTGCCGCACTGCAACTCGCCCCGACTTGCTCCGGCCCGGCGGCTGCACGATCTAGGCGCATCGGGCTGGGCACATCAGAATGCGGCCGAGCGCACCGGGCCGCGCATGGCCCTACCGCCGCAGGGAGGAGATCCGTCATGTCGAACGGCAAGCATTTCGTTCCGCCGGGACCGCTCGGCTTCGGCGGGGCACCGCTCGGCAACATGTTCGCCGAAATCTCCGATGCGGACGCCGACGCCACCCTGACGGCGGCCTGGGACGCCGGCATCCGCCATTTCGACACGGCCCCCCATTACGGCTCGGGCGTGTCCGAGCACCGCTTCGGCCATACGCTGCGCCGCTACCCGCGCGACCAGTTCGTGCTGTCCACGAAGGTCGGCCGGCTGCTCCGCCCGGACGCGAGTAAGGCCGGTCCACAGGGTCCGTTCGTCAACTGCATGCCGTTCCGCAGTGACTACGACTACACGGCCGACGGGGTACGGCGCTCGCTGGACGACAGCATGCAGCGCCTGGGCATGGCGCAGATCGACATCGTCTACATCCACGACTGTGCGGAGGACCATCACGGCCCGCAGTGGAAGGAGGCGTTCAAGACCGCGATGGAAGGGGCAGCGGTGGCGCTCACCCGGCTGCGCGAGGAGGGAGTGATCCGCGCCTGGGGCTTGGGCGTGAACCTGGTCGAGCCCTGCATCCTGGCGCTGGAGCAGGCCGACCCGGACGTGTTCCTGCTGGCCGGCCGCTACAGCCTCCTGAACCAGCCGGCGCTGGACGAGTTCTTCCCGCGCTGTGCCGAGCGCGGCGTCCATGTGGTGGTGGGCGGCCCCTATAATTCCGGGCTGATCGCCGGCGGCACCACCTTCGAGTATGCCGAAGCACCGCCGGACAAGGTCGCCGCGCGCGACCGGCTGCGCGCGATCGCCGAACGCCATGGCGTCGACCTGCGGGCGGCTGCCCTGCAGTTCTGCGCGGCCCATCCGGTGGTGGCCACGGTGATCCCCGGCACCAAGAACGCCGAGCGGGTCCGGCAGAATGCCGAGCTGATGCGGCAGCAGATCCCGTCAGCGTTCTGGCAGGAGCTGAAGGCCGAAGGCGTGCTGCCGGACGCGGCACCAGTGCCGGCGGGCTGAGCGGGCAGCCGCCCGGCCAGAGCCCGCTTCCCATCGACGTCGTCGCCTGAAAGGCGGCCGGGCAGTGCGTCCGGCCGCCTGTTGCCGTGCGCGATCATCAACGCTGGCCCGCTTCTGGGGCCATGTTCTCGCTGCTCTCATTATAGCCAAAGTTACAATCGACTATAACTTCAAAGTATTCAGATATATAACCCGAATCAAAACAACTTGACTTGAATGTGAAGATCCATACTTACTTGTAATTATCCTGATGCGGCACCACTAGGTGCCTGCTTGCGATGATGCTCGGGCGGCGCCGATCGCCCGGGGCCTCATGCATGATCTTCCCTGGGCCAGTGCGTGTCCGCCGGGGAGATGCGCGTCTTGCCGCGCCTTTCTCAAGGACGAGGATATGGATCGGAGAACATTCTTCACAGGAGGTGGCGGCGCCATTGCCGGAACGGTCGCCGGTTCCGCCCTGCCCGGAGCGCAGGCGGCCGGCTCAAGCAAGCCCTACGGCATCCCCGACATCGCGGTGCTCGACCAGGACGGCCGGGAATACCGGTTCTACGACGACCTGATCCGCGACCGGGTGGTACTGATCAATTTCTTCTTCCAGAGCTGCGGTGACACCTGCCCGCTGGTCACTGAGAACCTGCGCGCCGTGCAGGATGCGCTGGCCGGGCGGATGGATCGGGACATCTTCATGTACTCGATCACGCTCCAGCCGCATTTCGACCGGCCGCACATCCTCAAGGACTATGCCGAGCTCTGGGAGGTCAAACCGGGCTGGAAGTTCCTGACCGGCGAGCCGGACGACATCGAGCGGCTGCGGCGTTCCCTGGGCTTTGCCAGCCTGGACCCGGAATACGACCTCCAGCTCGACAACCACACCGGGATCCTGCGCTACGGCAATGACCGGCTCGGCCGCTGGGCGGCCACCGCCAGCCTCGGCAGGCCCGCCTGGATCGTCAAGGCGGTGACGTCGATCGCGGATGTCGCCTGAGCCGGGCTCGTCCCTGCCGGCATTTCCGGCTGCTCTGTCCTAGTTTTCCCCAAGGGATATTGCTCGATGCTGACCACTACCGAGCGTGCAGCCCGACGCGCACGCGAACTGCTCAGGGAGATCCAGGCCGAGAAGCTCAGCCGGCGTGATCTCGCCCGGCTCGGCCTGATCGCCGGGAGCGCCTTCTATTTCCGCGGCGCCTCGCTGCGTCAGGCACTGGCCGCCAGCTCGGCCAGCCCGCGCACCACGCCGTTCGAGGAGCGGCTGCCGATCCCGGAGCCGGCGGAAGAGGACAGCAGCTACCCCTACAACGAGGCGGACCACCAGTACTGCTCGTCCCGCTTCCCGATGCAGAAGATGTATCATCTGCGGGTGCGCGAGCGGAAGCACCGGTTCACCAAGGACCTGCGCAGCCCGGTCTGGAGCTATGGCGACAATTTCGGCGGCCCGATCATCGATGCCCGCTACGGCCAGCCCTTCTGCCTCCATATCGAGAACGACCTGCCGTCCGCCGACAAGCACCAGGGCTTCGGCCACCCGGAGATCGCACCGCACCTGCACAACTTCCACACCGCGTCCGAGAGCGACGGCGGCCCGTGGAACTGGATCCCGCCCAAGAAGAACCCCTCGGGCAAGCCGAACTTCCGCAACCACCACTACTGCATGGCGCGGGCCGGGTTCACCACCACCAAGGGCATCCCGGCCAAATGGGTCGACCCGGTCAATGGCGGCGACCTGCGCGAAACCCTGTCCACCCTGTTCCTGCACGACCACCGGCCCGAGTTCACCGCGTCCAACGTCTACAAGGGCCTGGTCTGCATGGTCCGGATGTTCGACGACGACGACACCGGCGACGAGACCACCGGCTGGCAGCTGCCGAGCGGCGATTATGACGTGCCGCTGATCCTGGCCGACAAGCGCTTCGATCCGGACAGCGGCGAACTGGTATTCAACCAGTTCGCGCCGGACGGCTATCTCGGCGACAAGTTGACGGTGAACGGCAAGGTCCAGCCCTTCATGCCGGTCAAGCGCCGCAAGTACCGCTTTCGGATCCTGAATGGCGGACCGTCGCGCTTCTACCGCCTGGTCCTGCGCAAGGACGGCGCCAACCAGCCTTTCCACCAGATCTCGGAGAGCGGCAACCTCTTGCCGCGGACACGCAAGGACATCACCAGCCTCGAGCTCTGGGTGGCCGAGCGCGCCGACATCATCATCGACTTCAAGAAGTTCAAGAACGGCGACCGGGTCTATCTCGCCAACAACCTGGTGATGATGGAGGACGGCCGCGGCATCGACCGGGGCAAATCCACCCATCCGGATTCGGTCGGCAACCAGCTCCTGGAGTTCCGGGTCCAGGGCGTGGTCGAGGACCCGAGCCGGGTGCCCAACGCGTTCCGCCCGCTGCCCTCGGTCAACCTCAACGAGGTGGTCAAGGTCCGCGAATGGGATTTCGGCCGCAAGAACGGCATGTGGCACATCAACGGCAAGCTCTGGGACCCGGACATCGACCATGCCCCGGAGTTCCTGCTCAACCCGCCCGACAAGGTGCGCCGCAACTCGGCGGAGATCTGGCGCTTCCGCAGCACGTCCGGCGGCTGGGACCACCCCATCCACGTCCATTTCGAGGAAGGGATCATCATCTCCGAGAACGGCCGCCAGATCGCGCCGGAGAACCGCTACCGCACCGACATCTACCGCATGGGCGGCACGCGGCGGATCGACGAGATGGAGGTGTTCATGCGCTTCCGCGACTTCCCCGACCCGGACTATGTCAACAAGAACAGCGACAATGGCCGCTACGTGATCCACTGCCACAATACGCTGCACGAGGACCACGGCATGATGGCGACCTGGAACATCGTGCCCTAGGGCGGTTCCCGATCAGGTAAAGCCGCCTGATCGGGAAGAAATCGCGCCATGTTCCATGGCCAGGGCATGTTTCTCCAGTCCGGATCATTCCAATCCGGGCTGAATCTGCTCCGGCCCCGGGGGCACTGCCAGCTCCCATCCGATCATTCCTGGGACGACCCGCCCGGCACTGGCTGCCAGGCGCAAGGATACACACGCCTTGAGGAGGGCAGATCATGCTTCGCAACCTGTTGCTCGGTGCCGCGGCTTTGGCGCTCGTGGCTGCATGGACACCGGCCAGCGCCCAGGTGGCGCTGCCTGATGTCGAGCTCGAAGGGCCGATGACGCAGGTGAGGGTCTATGCCAAACCGCGGACCGAAGTGGGGCGCTCCGTCATCGGTGAGATGAAGGTGCTGGGCGCCACGGTGAAGGTGCTGGCAAGCGCCCTGGTGCACACCCCCACCGCGAGCTCCACCGATACCGAGACCGCCACAGAGTTGCTGCGCGGTTTCACCGCCCAGTCGGACCCGATGCCGGGCCGCACCCAGGGCGGCTTCATCGGCGGCACCGCGATCGTCATCGGCGAGAGCGTGGATGGCATCGTCTATGCCAGCGACGTGTTCACCGACATGTTCGAGCATGTCGTGGTGGGCGAGGCGACCGGCCGCGTCGATGTCGATGGCAGCGGTGTGAAGAAGATGACCGTCAACGGCATGGCGATCGTCCGCCTGACCGACCCGCGCATGCCGGCCGGGCGGCCGATCAACGGCTTCGGGCTCCGGATCAGGCCCAACAGCATCACCCCCGGCACGCTGGTGTCCGCCGAGGGCTATTTCATCCGCGACCAGAACACCCTTTATTACCACACGCTGGAAGCCGACAGCGCCGAGCTGTTCAATACCGAGACCACCCAGGTCAGCATCATGCGCGCCGACTGCCGGGTCCGCGGCGGCGGGCGCGACGAGATCGAGGTGCGCGGCGGCACGGTCAACCCGGCCAATGCCACCGTGCAGATCCGGATCCCGGACCCGACCCCGAACAACCCGAACCGCTTCACCGCGGTCGGCCTCGTCCAGGCGGTGCCGGACAACACGGTGAACCCGCCGCAGGGCCTCTATCGCGCCGACTTCCGCAACCTGACCATCCCGGGCGGCGTCTGCCCGACCCGGGTTCGCGCCGTGATCCTCGCCACCTCGCCGGGCGCGCTCAACCAGGCCACCGCCACGGCGGACATGACCGGCCGCTGAGCCAGACGGAACTCCGTGTTCTTGCTGCGGTTGGTCGGGCAGGTCCCGACCTGCCACTGTGAGAAGCACCGATGCCGATCCCTGCCACTTCCGCTCGCCCGTCCAACGGCGTGGTCGTGGTGACGGGCGCCTCGGCGGGGGTGGGGCGGGCGGTGGCACACCGCTTGGCCCGGGATGGCTGGCGGATCGGCCTGTTGGCGCGCGATGCAGCGGCCCTGGAGGCCGTGCGCGCCGAGGTCGGGCATCTGGGTGGTCAGGGCCTGGTCCTGCCGGCGGACGTGGCCGATCCCGGTGCGGTGTACGCGGCGGCCGAGCGGGTCGAGCGGGAGCTGGGCCCCATCGACGTCTGGATCAACGACGCGATGGTCACCGTGTTCTCGCGGTTCTGGGACCTCGCGCCCGACGAGTTCCGCCGGGTGACCGAAGTGACCTATCTGGGCTTCGTCCACGGCACCATGGCGGCCCTGCGCCACATGCGGCCGCGCGACCGCGGCACGATCGTGCAGGTCGGCTCCGCCCTGGCCTATCGGGGCATTCCGCTGCAGTCGGCCTATTGCGGCGCCAAGCACGCGATCCGCGGCTTCACCGACAGCCTGCGCACCGAACTGATCCATGACGGCAGCCGCATCCGGCTCACCACCGTGCACCTGCCGGCGGTGAACACGCCGCAGTTCGATTGGGCGCGCACCCACATGAAATGCCAGCCGCGGCCGGCCGGGCAGGTCTACGAGCCGGAGGTCGCCGCCGAAGCGATCTGCCATGCCGCCCGTCATGCGGACCGGGAATACTGGCTGGGCGGCAGCACCGACCTGGCGATCCTGGGCGACATGGCGGCACCCGGCCTGGCCGACCGCTATCTGGCCGCCACCACGGTCGCGGGCCAGTGCCGGCCCGCCCCCACCGGCCTGGAGCGGCGGGACAATCTGTTCCAGCCCGTGCCGGGCGGCCACGCATTGCGCGGATCGTTCAGCCAGGAGGCCAAGACCGACGCCCTGCGCCTGACCGGATCGAGCGCCCGTCTGCTCACCGCGGCGGGTGCTTTGGGCCTGGCGGCGCTGGTGGGCTTCACCCTGCGCGGCCGGACCTGACGGCGCATCCCTGGACGGTGACGGCAGACGGGCTGCTTGGTCCCTAGCCGCCGCTGTCCAGCCGCAGCAGGGCGACCCGCTCGGCCTCCGGGTCGTGCTCGGCCAGCCGCAGCAGCAGCTTGGACAGCTCGGCCTGGGCGGCCAGCTGGATACGCTCGAGATCGTCCAGCTCGGCGGGCGCGATGTTGCCATCGAGCTGGCTGTTCAGTTGCAGGAGCAGGTCGATCGCGCGTTGCACGTCATCCCCGATCATGTCGCACCTCCAGCCCGGCAACCGCGCAGGGGCGACAGGGTTGCCGGCGGGCGGGCATGGCCATTGGCCGCAGCCGTCCGGAAAGGCATCGCTCCCATTCGATCCCTGACGCGGACAATCCCTGACGCCGCTTCTTCTTTCCTGGCCCGGTCAGGCACCGCCGGGCCGGCGCGTCTGGCCTGAGCGGCGACGAGTGTCACGATCATTCCATGCTTCGATATTTCATAATATCCCTACGAGGAAATTGAACAGGCACCATTCCGCAGCGATCGATGGGAGGAACAGGCCAGCCATCCCACCGATCGCTGCGGCCTGATCAGCCGAAGAAAGCCTGCTTCGGGGTCACCGAATCGATGTCGGCCGCGAAGAGCGCGGTGACGCCGAACAGGGTGATGGTGCCCGTGGTGGCGACCGGTGCGTCGGGGGCAAAGGCGAACTGCTCGGTGTCGAGCACCAGGGAGGTCCTGGTCTGGCCATCGTACGTGACCGCCTGCAGCGAGATACCGGCGTCGCCGGCCCCGAGCGTGCCGTTGCCGTCGGTGTCGAGATCCTGGAAGGTAACCGTCTTTGATGCGGCTCCCTCGCCGGTCGCCGGATGCCCCTCGCCAAAGTAGGTGAGCTGCAGCCGGTCCTGGCCGCGGGTGAAGTCGACGATCAGGTCGTTGGCCTCGGCTACCCAGGAATCAGACTCATCGAGCGACACGAAGACGTCGGCGAAGTGGGCGGCGAACAGGTCGTGGCCGCTGCCGCCGATCAGGATGTCCTGGCCGCTGCCGCCGACGATCTTGTCGTCGCCCATGTTGCCGTTCAGGACGTCGTCGCCGCCCTTGCCCCACAGGATGTCGTCGCCGACCCCGCCGCTGACCTGGTCGTTGCCGAAGCTGGCGTTGATGTAGTCGTCGCCGGTGCCGCCGCGCATGGTGTCGTCGCCCAGCCCGCCCTCGATCCGGTCATTGCCGTCGCCGGCATCGACCGTGGCCGAGGGGTAGGACGCCTCATCGATGTCATCGACACCAAGGAAGATGTCGTCATCGCCAGTGCCGCCATAGATGACGCTCTTGCTGTAGGGGGCGAAGATGAAGTCGTCGCCGGCCCCTCCGAGCAGCAGGTGCTCGCCGTCGAGCAGGATGAACTCGCCGTTGACGACCTTATGGTTGGCGGGCTGCTCGATGTGGTCGTCGCCCTCCTGGCCGAAGATCGTATTGTTGCCTGGCCCGCCATACAGGCGGTCATCGCCGCTTCCGCCATAGAGGCGGTCGTCGCCGGCCCCTCCGTGCAGCAGGTCCGTTCCACCGCTACCAAACAGCAGGTCGTTGCCCTGGTCGCCGAAGAGCGCGTCGTCGCCCTCTTCGCCCTGCAGCGTGTCGTTGCCGGTCCAGCCGGTCAGGCTGTCGTTGCCGTCATTGCCCCGCAGGATGTCGTCGCCGGCATCGCCCATCAGGCGGTCGTCGCCGCCATGGCCCTTGATCAGATCGTTGCCGCTGCCGCCGCTGGCGAGGTTGTCACCCGGCCCCACCTCGATCACGTCGTCGCCGCCATGACCGCGCAGCTCGTCATTCCCTTCCAGGCCGAAGATGAGGTCGCGGTTGTCGGTACCGTCCAGAACGTCGTCGTTGATGGTGCCGGTCACCACGGCCATGGCGCTTGCTCCCCTGGGCAGTCTCGAGGAGCTGCCGGATCATGATGGAAGGAGGCGGCCGGGTTGCGCGGCGGGGCAAGGTGCCGGCCTGCGCCGACATGTCTCTGGATTCATGAACATTTCAACATGAATCCACCTTGTGGAAGGCAATTACGTGAAGATCGCTGTTGTCCGGCTACAGACCGGGCGGCGCAGGGAGGCCGGCATGCGCCATTCCCATTGCGGGTGGCAGCGAGCCGGGGCCGGCTCGTGGTGCAGGCCCGCCACCTGAACTGCTTCAGTGCGGCTGCGCGGTCCGTTCCGGCGGGGCCATGAAGGCATCCGGCAGGCCGCCGGGCAGGCTGCCGACCAGCTCGACGAGGTCGGCGAGCTCGCGCAGATGTTCGCCGATCACCGGGCTCGCCTGGTCGAGCACCGCGGCCGAGCGCAGGAAGTGCCGGTGCAGGCTCATGCGCAGCTCCGG
>Ga0182742_1004110_pt1 | contig 13477 bp, 9 predicted proteins | sample eDN5th37CBELigMG_FD_128880 | JGI IMG/M metagenome (GOLD analysis project Ga0182742, IMG submission 128880) | Enriched Miracle-Growth compost microbial communities from Emeryville, California, USA - eDNA 5th pass 37_C BE-Lig MG (version 2)... ... | reverse complement strand
CGTGATGTCGGCCAGGTCCTTCAAGGGGATGGGCCGGCCCATCGGGTCGGTGATCCGGATCGAGCTGATCCGCTCGACGTCGTTGCGCCACGACACCGGCAGCCGAATTTGCAGGGGGCGGCGTATCTGCCCCTCGAAGACGGTGCCGACGGTCGTTCCCCCCAGGGCCGAGACCACGTCGAGCACGTCGGACCCCTTCACGCCATAGCGGGCCAACTGGTCGCGGCGGACGGCGATCTTGAGCATGGGAAGCGTGCCCGAGGAGGGAACCTTGATGTCGTGCGCGCCGGGGATCTTCGCCAGCACGCGCTCCACCTCGATCGCCTTCCGCCGCAGCACGTCGAGGTCGGGCCCGTGGATCAAGAGGGCGACGTCGCTTTTGACGCCGGCGACCAACTCGTTGACCCGCATCTCGATCGGCTGGCTGAAGCCGAACTTCACCCCCGGGACGTTCTCGGAGAGCAAGGCGTCCATCTGCTCGATCAGGTCGTCGCGACTGACCCCCTCGCGCCACTCCTCGCGAGGCTTGAGCATGGTCCAGACGTCGGTCTGATGGACCCCCATCACGTCGTTGGCGATCTCGGGCCGGCCGGTCTTGCAGAAGACCGTGCGGACCTCCGGAAGGGTCATCAAGAGCTGTTCAATCTGGGTGGAGACCGGCACCGCCCGCTCAAGGGCCACGGAGGGAATCTGCACCGCCTCGATAAGGATGTCGCCCTCGTTGAGCCGGGGCATGAACTCGGCGCCGAGGTTGTAGCCGATGGGGATGCTCGCCACGACCAGGGCCGAGGCCAGGCCGACCGCCCAAACCGGCCGGGCGAGGAACCGATCAAGAAGCGGGACATACACTCGCTTGATCTGGCGGATCAACCAGATGTCCTTCTCGCTGGGCTTGGCGCCGAGCCCCAGCGAAGCCATCACGGGCATGAACGTGAGCGACAGGACCAGCGAGCCGACCAGGGCGAAGATGACCGTCAGAGCCATCGGCCGGAAGAGTTTTCCCTCCGAGCCCTGAAGCGCCAGGATCGGCAGGTAGACGATGGTGATGATCAGCTCGCCGAACATGGTCGGTTTGCGGACCTCGATGGCGGCGTCGAGGACGATGTCCTCCTTGGGCCGGGTTCCCCCCTCGTGGCTCAAGCGCCGGACGCAGTTCTCGACCATGATGACGCTGGAGTCGACGATCAGGCCGAAGTCGATCGCCCCCAGGCTCATCAGGCTCGCCGAGACGCCGGTGGCCAGCATCATGTTGGCGGCGAAAAGCATTGACAGCGGAATGGCGAGGGCGACGATCAGCCCTCCCCGCAGGTTGCCGAGCATCAGCAGCAACACGGCGATCACCAGCGCGCCGCCGGCGGTCAGGTTGTGCAGGACGGTTCCCAGCGTGTCGTTGATCAGGTGGGCCCGGTCGTACAGGGGCTCGATGGTCACTCCCTCGGGAAGCGACTTTTGCAGCTCGGCGAGTTCGAGCTTCACGTCCTCGACCACCCGGCGGCTGTTCTCGCCGATGAGCATCATGACCAGGCCGACGACGATCTCGCCCTGACCGTCGCGGGTCGCCAGCCCCGATCGAATCATCGGCGCGGGATGGACCTGGGCGACGGCGCCGACGGTCACCGGAACGCCGTTGCGCTCGTCGATGACGATCGCCGCGATGTCGTCGGTCGAGTGGGCCTGGCTGACGCCCCGGATGTACCGGGCCTCTCCCTCGTGAACCAGATAACCGCCCCCCGCGTTGGCGTTGTTGGACCGCAGCGCCGTGAACAGGTCGGTCATCGACAGCCCGTAATTGCCGAGCTTGTCGGGATCGACCTCGACCTGGTACGTCTTCACCTCGCCGCCGTGGCCGTTGATCTCGGTGACGCCGGGAACCTTGCGAAGCTGAAACGAGATGAACCAGTCCAGCAGGCTCCGCAGCTCCATCGGCGTGATCGACGAGCCGGCCTCGGCCTTGACCTGGAACTGGAAGACCTCTCCCAAAGCGGTGGCGATCGGCCCGAGGGTCGGCGTCCCGTACTCCGGCGGGATCGCCTCGGCCGCCCGGGGGATCCGCTCGCCGACCAACTGCCGCGCCCGGTAGATGTCGGTCCCCTCCTTGAAGACGATCGTCACGACCGAGATGCCGAACTTCGAGATCGACCGAATTTGCTCGACGTTGGGCAGTCCGCTCATCGCTCCCTCGACCGGGAAGGAGAGCAGCGACTCGACCTCAAGAGGCGACAGCGCGGGGGCTTCGGTGATGACCTGAACCTGCACGTTGGTCAGATCGGGCACCGCGTCGATCGGCAAATGAATCGCCGAATAAACCCCCATCGCGGCGGTCAAGGCCGTGAAGGCCAGGACGAAAAAGCGATTCTGTAGCGACCAACGGATGATGGCGTTAAGCATGGGGGATCCAGAGTGCGGAGGACGAGCGAGGTATTTATTAAGGAGGGGAGCGGCCACGGCCAATCATGCTTCTCCCGCTGGGAGCGGGGGGAGCCCCACCCGTGGGTCGGGCCGCGGGCCGGATGAGGGTCGTCGAGTCGGCGGAGGGAGTCTCGGGTCGGGGTTGGGAGGGCAACGCCCTCCCGAGAGAACCGCCCACCCCGGCTCGCGCTGAAATCCGCCTCAATCGTCGTCGGGGGAGTTCTGGAGGATCAACTCGCTCTTGAGCACGAAGGCGCCCGCCACGACCACCTCGTCGCCCTCCTTCAAGCCCGACTTCACGACGGTTCGCCCATCGACCTGGCGGCCGATCTCGACCGGCCGCAGAACGTAGGCGGGGTGCTCCGGATCGGAGCCCTCGGGACGGAAGACGCCCGGACGGCCCTCGACCCAGACGACGGAGCCGGCGGGGACCGTCAAGGACGGCTCGCTGACGGGACCGTCGAAGAGGATCCGCGTGAACATGCCGGGCCGCAGCGCGCCGTCGGCGTTTTCGGTCTGAGCCCGGATGGGGACGGTGCGGGTCAGCGGATCAACCTGAGCGCCGACGCTCAGCAGCTTGGCCTCGAAATCGCGCTGGGGGTACGCGGTGGTCGTGAACCGAATCGAGCCCCCGGCGACGCCGGGGACCTTGACCAGGTCGGACTCGGCCACGTTGGCGGTGATCCAGACGCTGGACAAATCCGCCAGGCTCATCAGCGAATCGGTGGGCAGGACCTGCTGGCTGGGAACAACCGTCTTGGTGATGATCGTGCCGTCGAACGGCGCGACGATCTGGTAAACGGTGATATCATCGTCGCGTTGCGTCTCGTCGACCTGGTCGGCGTGATCCAGGAGGCTTTGAACGTCCTCGTCGACCCCCAAAATCCGCAATCGATGCGCGGCGTCGACGACGGCCGACTCGGCCAGCTTGAGGTTCTGGTGAGCCAGCCTCGACTGCTGCGCCGCGTCGAACTTGGCCTGCTCGATCGCCGAAAACAGGGCGGCCTGCAACCCCTGGCGGGTGTGCTCGGCGACGACCATCGGATGTTCGCCGATGACTTTCTGGCCGCGCAGCTCCAGGGACCGCCGCTCCTCGTGCACGGCGATGTCGTACTCGGTGTAGGGCTGGATCAAAAGCCCCCGGAACGAGCCGAGCGGCTTGTCGGCGAACATCGTCTCAAGGTCCCCCGGATCGGTGTGCTTGACGACTTCGGGGATCAGAAGCTCGACGTTCTTGGCGATCTCGGCCCGCCATTCGGCCTCGATCCGGGCGCTGAGCAACTCGCGCTGCTTGGCCCTGAGGTTCAGCCGCGCGGTGCCGATGTCGGGGCTGTCGAGGGTCACCAGGGGATCGCCTCGCTTGACCTTCTGGCCAAGCGTCACGTGAACCTCGCGAACAATCCCCTGGGCCCGCGACCGCACGTCGATCCGCTGATCGGCGTTCACCTCGACGAGGCCGGGGACCCCCAACTCGGCCGCCAACTGGTCGACGCGGGCCTTCTCCATGGAGACGCCCGCCACCCGCGACTTCAGGGCCGTTAGAACGACCGTCGCGGCCGAGTCCGCCCCGGCCTCCGCCGCGTGGGACTGGGACGCCGCGGGCTCCGGGGCGGCGGCGGCGGATTTCGACGCGCCAAAGAGGAGATAATGGCCGGGAAGCCCCGTCGTCACATGGGCGGTCAGCAGAAGGAGACAGCCGAAGGTCGCCAGCCAGGGAGAGATTCGCCGCCAGGACCGCTTGGGGGCCTGGGAGCGCGAGATCGCGTGAGACATGGGATGGAACTCCACTCGGTTCGCCGGGGAAGGAATCATGCGCGTGGCGGGAGGGCGAATCGCGGACGATGATCGTCCGAGACGGAGGGGCGGGCGCGAACGCGCGGGCTCGGCCGGGAGGGCCCCGTCGAGCGCTGGCGGTGGTTGCGACTGATTGTGGGGGGGCGATCCGAGGCCGGAGCCCCAAAAATCAGCCGATCGCGCAAGCGCCCCCGACGCTCAGCAGTTCCAGCGAACGAGGCTCGCCAGCGGCGAGGCGACCGAGTGGTCGTTCCAGTGGGTCGGGCGGCCCTCGGCGCTCCGCGGCGGCCGAGGCGCGATCCGGGGAGCGTCGAACCAGGCGAGGTCGAGCGAAGATGCGGGATTGACTCGTCCCGAGGTCCCGTCGCGCGCGTCGACCGAGGCGGCGGGGTTCGGACTCCAAAAGCACTCAAGGAAGCCGTCGACGTCGTGCGCGTGGAGGACGGGAGCATCCTCGAAATCGGCCTCCGACAACGCGTCGCCCATGTGGCGGGGAGGGAACCAGTGCCAGTGCAGAACCGCCACGTCGGCCGCTTCGTCGGCCTGGGGATGCCAGCGGAGCAGGTGGTCGTGTTGGAGACAGACCTCGCCGTCGCCGTGGTGGTGGCGAATGACGTGAAAATCGACCTGGGGCAAGGGGACGCGGAGCAACCCCGGGATCAGCAGGGCGATCCCAAGCCATTGCGTCACAATCGTCATGGGTCGACGAGCCATGCCCCGTCCCCCCCCTCGAACCTTATTGAATGGACTCCCGCGCCCAGGTCGCTCCCGTTATTATGGAGGATCGAAGAAAGCCGGTCAAGCGGGTCGCTTGAGGCCGCAGCGCCCCCGAACCGGGAGCGCGGGCGAACGGCGGCGGCGCGGTCGGCGACTTGGTCATCTCCCATTTGAGTCTCATTCGGATTTGGACGCTGTTTCCAGACATCATGGCAAATTCCCAAGGTTCGGCGGTTGACGCGCGCTCGCTCTTCGTCAGCGACTTCGACGGCACCATGACGCGCGAGGACTTTTACCAACTCTCCATCAAGCACCTGCTCCCTCCCGACGTTCCCGACTACTGGGTTGACTACCGCGAGGGGCGGATGACCCACTTTCAGGCCCTTCAGGCGTACTTCGCCGAGATCCGGGCCGACGAAAAGACCGTCCTGGAGGTGGTCGAGCGCATGCGGCTCGACCCGAAAATCGCTCCGGGCGCGCGGGCCCTTGAGCGGGCCGGCTGGGACCTGGTGATCGCCTCGGCCGGTTGCGCCTGGTACATCCAGATCCTGCTCGACGAGGCGGGGGTCCGCGTCCCGGTTTACGCCAACCCCGGGCGGTTCGAGGAGAATCGAGGGCTGTTGATGGAGCCTCCGCCGCCCGGCCCCTTCTTCTCCCCCACGCTCGGCGTGGACAAGGCGGGGGTGGTGCGCCACGGTCTTGAGGAGGGCCGACGGGTCGCCTTCGCCGGCGACGGCTTTCCCGACCTGGAGGCCGCGCGGCTGGTCGACGACTCGCTGCGGTTCGCCCGCGCCGACCTGGCCCGGGCGCTCGCGGACGAGGGCCTCCCCTTCCGCCCGTTCACCTGCTGGTCGGAGGTCGCCCAGGCGCTTTGCGAGCTCGACCAAGAGGTCGAACGATGTTCCTGAAAACCCAGGTGGCGATCCCGTCGCTGGTGCGGGTCAAGCCGGGAGCGCTGGACCGCCTGGGACTTTATCTCAAGCGGAACGGGATCGCCGGGGCCCTGGTCGTGGTGAGCCAGGGGATGGTTCCCGAGTACGTCGAGCGCGTCCGGGCCGGGTTGGCCGAGCGCGGGATCTCGCGGGTTGAGTGGGTCGAGGTGGCCGAGGCCTCATTCGAGAAGGCCGCCGACCTCTTCACCCGGTTGAACAAGCAAACCGAGGCGGTCATCGGCCTGGGCGGGGGCAAGGCGCTCGACGTGGCCAAGTACGTCGCGTTCCTGGCCCGCCTTCCTTATTTCGCGACGCCGACGTCGCTCTCCAACGACGGCTTCTCCAGCCCGCAATCGAGCCTCACCATGGGCGGCCGGCGCAAGTCGCTGGCCGCCGCGCTTCCCTACGCCGTCGTGGTCGACCTGGAGGTCTGCAAGAACGCACCCCGGGCGCTTTGGCTCTCGGGCGTGGGCGATCTGGTCTCCAAGATCACGGCCGTCTTCGACTGGAAGCTCGCCTTCCACCGCGTCGGCGAGCCGGTCAACGACTTCGCGGCCCTGCTCTCCGACGCCACGGTCAACCAGTACGTCGCCGAGCCCACCTTCGACCTGCAAGGGGCGAAGCTCCTGAGCACCTCGCTCCTGTTCAACGGGATCGCCATGGAGATTTGCGGCTCGTCGCGCCCGGCCAGCGGCTCGGAGCACCTGGTCTCCCACGCCCTCGACGCCATCTCAAGCCGCCCCCGCCTCCACGGCCTGCAAGTGGGGGTCGCCACCTACCTGATGAGCCTCGTCCAGCAAAACCATAGCGAGCGAATCGCCGACCTCTTCGACAAGACCGGATTCTGGGACGAGATCCGGGCCGACCCGTTCTCGCGCGCCGAATGGCTCGAAGCGCTGCGGCTCGCCCCCTCGATCAAGGACAACTTTTACACCATCCTCTCCGAAGACGGCGCCATCGACCGCGCCGCCGCCTTGCTCCGCGACGACGACCGTCTCAAAACGTGCTTCGTCCCCTAGATGCTTCGGACTTGCGGCGCGACAACAAATGTTGGTTAATCATGAAACGGTCCCGGCCGCTCCCTCCCGCGAGCCTCCAGTCGACCGGGCCCGAATCGCAAGCATGGCCCTTTCATTAAACATTTGTTCAAACGAGGTCATTCATGGCACGGTCCGCTCTCGGCAAACGAGCCGGCTTCACTTTGATCGAGTTGCTGGTGGTGATCGCCATCATCGCGGTTCTGATCGCCCTGTTGCTTCCGGCCGTCCAGGCCGCCCGCGAGGCGGCGCGGCGGGCGCAATGCACCAACAATCTGAAGCAGCTTGGTCTGGGGCTGCACAACTACGAATCCTCCAACAGCGGGTTCCCCTGGAACCATGTGAGCGGTCGCCGCGGCACCGACTGGAACGACTACGGCGTCGCTCACGGGCGCAGTGGGCTGACGCTGATGCTCCCCTACATTGAGCAGCAGTCGATCGCCAACTCGTTCAACTTCGCCTGGGGCATGCAGTACATGTACTCCTACGACCTGGATCCGATCCAGGCGACGGCCTGCCGCAACGTGATCTCCACGTTCCTCTGTCCCAGCGACGGCCAGGGCGTCGGCCGGAACAACTACCTGCTGTCCAACGGCGCCAACTACGACTGGCATTCGCGAGCAGAAGGGGCCGGCGTCTTCGGTCGACCCGACCAGGACGATCCGAACGTCGCCAGCGGCTTTGGCGCGGGGACGATCGCGGCGATCACCGATGGAACGTCGAACACCATCGCCTTCGCCGAGCGCTCGCGGGGCGACAACAGCAGCGGAGCCCGCAGCCCCAGCGACGTTTACGTCGGCGCCAACATGCCCGAGCCGCCGACTTATGTCGCGTCGCAGGCGGCCACCACGCAGTTCATCATCAGCACGATGATGCCCGCATGCGCCGAGTTCGCGAAGTCGAATCCGTCGAGCACCTGGGACCACTCGGGCGCCCACTGGGCCAACTGCAGCTATAATCAGACGACGTTCAACTTCATGATCACGCCCAACAACAAGACGCCGGATTGCTCGAACTGGGCCACCTACGGAATCGGCTACGGCTTCTTCACGCCCCGCAGCTTCCACTCCGGCGGCGTGAACGTCTGCATGGCCGACGGGTCGGTTCGGTTCATCAAGGACTCGATCAGCCCCCAGGCCTGGTACGCTCTGGGGACCAGGGCCGGCGGCGAGGTCATCGGAGCCGACAGCTACTGACCGCGCGCCCCGAACGGTCGATTCGAGGGCTTGAGTCGTGAAGGCGAGCGAGGCCGCGGTCGGAACTGGTCCGACCGCGGCCTCGCGCCATTTTCCGGGCCATGTCGGCCTAACGCTTCTTGGCCGCTTTGTTCATGTTCTTCATTCCCTCTTGAAGCCCCTTCGCCATCTCGTCGGAGCGTTCCTGAGTGATGACTTTCTCCTCGGGGATGTTGCCGGGATTGCCCCCGCCGCATCCGGCCGCCACCCCGGAAACTCCGGCCACCGCCAGGAGCTTCACAACCATTTCGCGCCTAGTCATGTCCATCCTTTTAAATGTTCCACGAAAAGTTCCACGAAAAGAAGCCCGTCTCGCGGGCGTTTCACTCCGAAGCTATACGGAGACGTCGCGCGCGTCAACGAGGGAGCGTCCACCCGCTTCCCGTGTTGAGCTTGACGCGCCACGCAAGATGGGCAAACTATGCCGTTCACGACACAGAGGTCGCGGGACGATTGGCGACACACGAACGCGCGGCGCGCCAGGGACGGCCATGAGAGGAACCTTCGCTCGAAGAATCATCCGCTGGGTTCTCATCCTCCCGCTCCTGACGGGTGGGGCGGCGACGGCCCAGGACAAGCCCACCCGTCCCACCGGCGAGGCGAGCCCCGCCCCCGCGGCGGCCGCGCCGGGGCTCCGCCACAAGCATGAGAAGGTTGCCCGGTACGAGATCGGCTCGGGACCGCGCTCGTACTGGCTGTTCGAGCCGGATGAGCCGAAGCCGGCGCGCGCGCCGGTGGTGGCCTTCTTGCACGGCTGGTTCTCGGTCAACCCGGCGATCTACGGCGCCTGGATCGATCACTTGGTGCGAACCGGCCACACGGTCATCTTCCCGCGCTATCAGAACGACGTCGGCACGCTCCCGCGTGATTTCCTGCCCAACGCCCTGTTCGCCATCCGCGACGGCCTGGGCGTTTTGGCCGCCGGAGAGGGCCACGTCCGTCCCGACCTGGACCGCTTCGCCCTGATCGGTCATTCGGCCGGCGGCAACCTGGCCGCGCAGGTGGCGGCGGTCGCGGGGGATCGCCGCTCGGGGCTTCCCGAGGTCCGCGCCGTGGTGATCGTCATGCCCGGCGAGGTGGTCCCCAGGCGCGAGCCGAAGCTCAGCCAAATTCCCGAGACGACCCTCATGGTTGTCGCCGTGGGCGAGGACGACGTGGTTGTGGGCGACCTGCGCGCCCGCCAGATCTACAAACAGGCCAGCGCCGTGCCGCGATCGCGCAAGCGGTACATCCTCTTCCGGTCGGATCGTCGGGGGCTCCCCCCCCTGCTGGCCGACCACACCGCGCCAACCGGCTCCAACACCCGTCTCGACAACGGCGAGGGGTTCCTCCGCGCCCTTCAGCTTAACCTCGGCGAGGTCAACGCTTTTGACTGGGCCGGGTTCTGGAGGATCGCCGACGCCACGCTCGAAGCCGGATTCGCCGGCTTGACCCTCGACGAGGCCATCACCGACGAAGACGCCTTCACCCACCTGGGCTACTGGAGCGACGGTCGCCGGGTCAATCCCCCCATCATCAGCGACGACCCGGCCAACGTCCCCCGCGTTCTCCTGACCAACGGCATCAAGATCATCCCCTGGGAATGGCCCGCGCCCAAGACCAACGACGACGCCGTGGCTCACGCGAGCGACGAGGCGCTGGCCAGGTAAGAGCGGCGGTACCCCCGTTGGCCCCGATTGTGGCCGGCCTCCGTGAGGCCGGGACCGGCGTGGGATCGCCAAGGCAAGGCGCGCGGCCCGGGGGCGCAGACCCCGGCGACAACGGACCGGGCTCGAGCCCCCGCCCCGCCCTTGGATCTCCCCTCCCCAAAATTCTCGTCAATCCTCCAGCTTTCCCGCCCTCGCGCCGTCCGGCGCTGGAACGGGCCAAGACGGCCGACAAACTGATTTCCGCGCCGGATCGGGCCGATACGAAGGGTGAAGGTCAACCCTGGGCAGGAGGTCATGGCGCATATGTCGCGAGCAAGGAAAACAGAGGCCACCGAACCCGCCGTTTCGCTCGCCGAAGGCTCCTCGCCGGCCGCGCCCCAGCGCGTCAAGGCGGCGCGGGTCCGGGCCGACGCGGCGCCGGGCGCGGGCACCGAAGCGACCGACGAGCGCGCTGACGCCCTCCACAGGCAGATCGTGGCGCTTCAGCGGATCAGCAGCCTGGGCATCATCGCCGGCGGCGTCTTCCACGAGCTGAACAACGCGCTGACCCCGATCCTCAACTACGCCAAGCTCGCCCTCCGCAACCCCGACCCCGAATATCGCGAGCGGGCCCTCAAGAAGATCCTCGACGCCTCCCAGCGCGCCGCGGCGATCGCCGGGGGAGTGCTCGGCCTCTCCCGTCCCGGCCGCGACCCGAACCACCGCGAGCCGGTCGACCTGGGCCGACTGGTCGAAGACGTCGTCACCCTCATCGAGAAGGACCTAAGGCGCCACAACGTCCGGCTCGAACTCCAGATGACGAGCCGGCCCTTCGCCCGGATCAACGCGGCGCAGATCCAGCAGGTGCTCATCAACCTGCTGATCAACGCGCGCCAGGCGATGCCCGACGGAGGGGTCGTGCGCCTTGGGCTCGGGCTCGACCCCTCGGGCCGGACGGCCGAGCTAAGCGTCGCCGACGAGGGATCGGGGATCGCGCCCGAGCACCTCAGGCGCATCTTCGAGCCGTTCTTCTCGACCAAGTCCGCCCCCGACGCCGGCGGCCTGGGGGGAACGGGCCTCGGCCTGGCCGTCTGCCGCGACATCGTCGAGGCCCACCACGGCCGAATCCGAGTCGAGAGCCGCCCCGGCCGGGGTTCCACCTTCACCCTTTTGCTCCCCTCCCGCCCCTCCTCCGCCGAACTCGCCGACCACGCCGGCGCGGCCTGACGCCCGGCCCGCGCGAAGGCCGTCGCCCCGCGCGCTTCGTGGTCAAAGTCCCCATCACCGCCAGCTAGGATCGTCCTCCGTCCGACCCTCCGGCATCGCGAAGGGTTCGACTTCGTCGTTGGTGATGTGATGGGGAGAAACGCCCCGCCGGTATTCCCGATCCCAAATCTCGCGAAGTTTCTTGTGAAAGGCGGCCTCGTCCGCGACGGTCTCGGCCCACTTTAGGGCGACGCTCGTTCGCTCCGCCGAATGGGGCGCGACTCGCCAGCGCGCGACCTCCCGGCTGTTGCCGGCGACCTGGGGGAGATTGAGATCATGGAAGAGGCGATCGACGGTCGCCTTGTCGATCGGCCCCGACTCCAGGGTTTGCCTCGCCGCGGCGATATGAGCGCGGGCCCTCCGCTCAAAGTCGCCGAAAAGGCGGATCTCCTCGGCATTGTTCCTCCCGTCGACATCCCATAGCATCATTCGATAAACGTGGCGATAAACGGCGATCGAGCCCCCGACCGCGATCCCGGCGGCCGCCAGAGCGGCCAACGCCCACCGAACCACGCGCCGGGCTTTCGATGTGGGCATGGGATGGGCTCTCAAAGAATCCTTCGGTGAACTGGGCTCGCCGGCCAAGGTCCCTTCCATATCGTACACGCCCGACTCTCTGCCGTCGGCCGCTCCCTGGGTGTCGGAGTCGGATGGTTGGAATCGCCGGCTCGGCGGGAGCCTCGCCCTCCCAAATTCAGGTGTTCCACGACGGGCGTCGCCCACTGGCGAAAAGCCGCCGATTTTCGTTGACCTTGCCGAATTTCCGTTTTTTGAGTGAAGTGCGGCCGCGTCGGGTTCCGATCTAGAATCCCGAGGCGCATTTTCTTCGACAGCGCCGGTCGAGTCGCGTTCCGCGGCCGAGCCGGCGTGGATCATTCGATCTCTTGCTTGCTTGATTGATTGGGCGGCCGATCGATGGCGGCCCTTGGACCCGAACGGGAGGACGGCGGACGGCTCATGCGCGTACGACGGCGCGAGGTCCTGGCGATATTGGCGGCGTTCCTGACCCTGGGAACGGTCGCCCCGGGCGCGTCGTCGGCGGCGGATCGAGTGGGCCTGGCCGTGGAGCTGTCCTGGAGCGTCGCCGACGCCGACGCCAACGGCCCGCCACAACCCGTGACGCTGGAGCTAACCGACGGCGAGGTGGTCGAGGCCGTCGCCTGGCCGCCTCCCGCCGACCCCTCGACATCGAAGACGCCAGCCCCCGCTCGGACCGAGACGGGCGCGTGGCGGTTGGGCGAGGAGCCCTCGGGCCGGCTCCGAATGCGGATCGAGGCGGGTTTGGGAGGCGAGATCGTTGTCTCCCGGGGCGATCGGACCGTCCGGACGCCGATCGTGGATGTTCTGGATCAAGTCCACGGCGCTCCGGCGCCGGCGTCGTTGTTCGTGACCGTCGAGCGGCTTCCCTGGGATTCCCTGACCGTCGATTTCGGGCCGGGCGCCGAAGACGGGACGACCGCGCCTGGGGCCGTGGTCCCCGTGACCGTCGGCTACAACATCGTCCAGCCCGACGCGGCCGAGGTCATGGTTCGGACCACCGCCGCGCTCCGGCCGATCGGCGGCTCCGAGCCGGTCTGGCGGAGCGAACGGCAAGAGGAGGTGGAGGCCAACCGCCCCGAGCCCTCGCCGCGGTCGTGGTCGATCCCCGCGCCGGAGGCGGAGGGGACGTATGTGCTTGAGATCCAGGCGGTTTGGGAGGCCGTCGGCGCGCGCGACGGCTCGCGGATCGGCCGGTTGATCCGGCGGCGGCGGGCGGCGCCGGGCTCCGGGGCGGCCACCCGCCGCGTCGTGCTCACCGTCTTCGACCCCCAGGCCCGAGCGCGGGCCGTCTCGCTGGCCGGGGGAGAACATCCGCCGCGCGAGACCGAGGTCGATTCGTTCGACATGACCCGCCCGCGCAACGCCCGGTTCTCGACCTGGGGCCGCTCTCCGGCCCCTTCGGCCGGTTCGTCGTGGGAGGTCCCGCGCGAACTCTTCGTCGAGGCGACGCGCCGGGAGAAGGAGCGCGAGTGGCTGCGGAGCTTCATCGCCAAGGCCGGGGCCGAGCCCGCCCGGCTCAAGGCGGCCGACGCCTCCGGCCTGGCCTGGTCGGCCGTGGCCCTGCGCGTGGCTCATCCCGAAAAGCCCCACCGCCTGTCGCTCTCGATCGCCGAGGGCGCGTCGTCGGCGCTCGGCGTGGCGATGATCGACCCCGGCGCGAGCGACCGCCGGCCCCGGCTCGTGCTCGACGCCTCCGTCAACGCGCCGCCGACCGTCGAACCAGGCGCCGCCCCCAAGTTCGAATGGATCGTCTGGCCCGGCGCGGCCGAGCCGATGCTCGTCCTCCTGAACCGCGATCCGACGGCCGACGTGACCATTGGAACCGTCGAGCTGACGGAACTGGACCCATCTCCCCCAACCGGCGAGGCGCCCGCCGAGCCATCTCCAACCGCTCGGGGCGTGGGCCTGCATCTGACGGG
>Ga0182742_1004108_pt1 | contig 13478 bp, 14 predicted proteins | sample eDN5th37CBELigMG_FD_128880 | JGI IMG/M metagenome (GOLD analysis project Ga0182742, IMG submission 128880) | Enriched Miracle-Growth compost microbial communities from Emeryville, California, USA - eDNA 5th pass 37_C BE-Lig MG (version 2)... ... | reverse complement strand
CCTTCGATGAGGATGTTGGGGTCGTGCAATGCCGGCTGGAGGGGCTGGCGGCGGGAGAAGGCGAGAAGCTGCTGGGTCAGCTTCGCTCCGCGCTCGGCGGCGCGCTGCGCGCTCTCGATGAGGCGGGTCTCGCGGGCTCCGGTCACGTTGCGGGTCAACAGGTCGAGGTTGTTGACGATGATCGTCAGGAGATTGTTGAAGTCGTGCGCGATGCCGCCGGTCAACTGCCCGACGGTTTCCATCTTCTGCGCCTGGAACAGGGCGGCCTGGGCCTGCGCCAATGCTTCCTGCGCGCTGCGGCGCTCGGTGATGTCGCGGGTGATCTTGGCAAAGCCGATCAGCTTTCTGCGGTCGTCATAGATCGGATCGATGACGACGTTGGCCCAGAAGCGGGTTCCGTCCTTGCGCACGCGCCAGCCTTCGGCCTCGAACTTGCCCTCGCGCTTCGCAATCTCGAGAGCCCTCCGAGGCAGGTCGGCGGCGAGGTCCTCTTCCGTGTAGAAGCGGGAGAAGTGCTGGCCGCGGATCTCCTCCTTGGTGTAGCCCTTGATGCGCTCCGCCCCCGGGTTCCAGTTCGTCACATGGCCTTCGGGGTCGAGCATGTAGATGGCGTAGTCGGTCACGCCCTCCACCAGAAGACGGAAGCGCTCCTCGCTCTCGCGCAGGGCGGCCTCGGTCTTGCGGCGCTCGGTGAGGTCGCGGGTGATCTTGGCATAGCCCAGAAGGATGTCGTCGCCGTCCCGGATCGGCGCGATCACCACATGGGCCCAGAAGCGTGTGCCGTCCTTTCGCACGCGCCAGCCCTCGGTCTCGAACTTGCCCTCGCGCTTGGCGATGTCGAGAGCCCGCTGAGGCCGGCCGGCGGCGCGGTCTTCCTGCGCGTAGAAGCGGGAGAAATGCTCTCCGATGACTTCGCTTTCGGCATAGCCCTTGAAACGCTGCGCTCCGGGATTCCAGCTGACGATGATGCCGTTCGGATCGAGCATATAGATGGCGTAGTCCGTGACGGCGTCGACGAGAAGCTGGAAACGCTCTTTGTCGTGCGCCGTGACCTGCGCTTGTACAGCAATCATCGAGAAACCCTTGGAGAGGCGCTCCCCGCGCATAACTTTTCGGCGCGTGAGAGGTCCGTTTGCGGCTAACGCGGGGCCGCTCGGTCCAGTTCCTTGGAATCGACTCCTAGGCCGGATTTTCTCCGGATGATGTAACGCTCTCCTTGGGGTAGGGGAAGCTGACCCAGGACGGCTTCTCCAGGCGGATGGGGATTCCTCCCGCAAGGATGGTTTGCCCTGATGCAAGGGCATCGTCGGCGCGGTCCAGGCGGATCATCAGGAGGCCCCGCCCTCCGGCCCTGGAGCCGGTCTTGCCGAGAACCTTCCCGCCGGCCGTCACCTCGACGCCCACGTCGGCTGCGAAGCCCCCCTCGTAGGTCGCGCTCACGATGCGCGTGCGCGCCGTGCCCCGGTGCTGCATGCGCGAGACGACTTCCTGGCCCACATAGCAGCCCTTGTCGAAATCGACCCCGTGCAGCTGGTCCATCAGCGCCTCGTGGGGGAAGGCGTCCCCGAACAGGAAATCGCGGCCGCCTTCGGGCACGCCGAGGGCGATGCGGTGGGCCACATAGGCTTCAGGCCCCGCTTTCGCGAATTCCTCCGCATCCTGCGCCGCCACGATGGCCCGCCAGCCGAGCTCCGGCAGACGGGGGTCCTCCGCCACGAGGCCGACCTCGTCGTCGGGCCTCGCCTCGCCCCAGCCCGCCACGACCGCCATGGCCTCCGACAGGTCCTCGATCATGACCTTGGCGCGCAGCTTGTAGAAGCCGAGACGCTTGGCGAGATCCGGCGCGAAGACCTTGAAGGTATCGAGATAATAGCCCCCGCCGATCTCCTCGGGGGCCTGGAAGACGATGAAGTCGAACAGGATCTTGCCCTGAGGCGTCAGCAGGGCGCCGAGCCGCGCGGCCTGAGGCGAGACCCGGTCCAGGTCGCAGGTGACGAGACCGTCGAGAAAACTCTTGGCGTCCTCGCCCGAAACCCTTACCACCCCCCGGTCGGCTAAATGGACTGACGGCATGTCCCGCTCCAGTTGTTCTTCACGATCAGCGTGACATATGCCCCCTTCGCACGAGCCTCAAGGGATGAGATCGCCATGCCCCAAACCTTCGACCTGATCCTCAAGGGCGGCATCGTCGTGAACCACGACGGGCGCGTCGAGCGCGACATCGGCATCCGGGCCGGCACCATCGCGGCCATCGGCGATCTCTCGCGGGCCTCGGCGGGCCGGGAGATCGATTGCCGCGGCCTGCACATCCTGCCGGGCGTCATCGACACGCAGGTGCATTTCCGCGAGCCCGGCCTCGATCACAAGGAAGACCTGGAATCGGGCTCCCGTTCGGCCGTCATGGGCGGCGTGACGGCGGTCTTCGAGATGCCGAACACCGACCCGCAGACCACGACGCCGGAGGCGCTCGCCGACAAGGTGCGGCGCGGCCGTCACCGCATGCATTGCGACTTCGCCTTCTGGGTCGGCGGCACGCACGAAAACGCGAAGGATGTGGCGGAGCTGGAACGCCTTCCGGGCGCCGCCGGCATCAAGGTGTTCATGGGCTCGTCCACCGGCTCCCTGCTGGTGGAGGACGACGAGGGCATCGCCCGCATCCTGCGCAACACGCGCCGCCGCGCCGCCTTCCATTCGGAGGACGAGGCGATGCTGCGCGCGCGTAAAGGTCTGCGCGTCGAGAACGATCCGCGCTCCCATCCGGTCTGGCGCTCGGCGGAGGTGGCGCTCGCCTGCACGCAGCGCCTCGTGCGCATCTCCCGGGAAACCGGCGCGCGCATCCACGTGCTTCACATCACCACGGCCGAGGAAATGGCGCTCCTGAAGGAGCACAAGGACCTCGTGTCCGTCGAGGTCACGCCGCATCACCTGACATTGGCCGGCCCCGAGGATTACGAGCGCCTCGGCACCTATATCCAGATGAACCCGCCCGTGCGCGACGAATATCATCGCGCGGCGATCTGGCAGGGGCTCGACGAGGGCATCGCGGACATTCTCGGCTCCGACCATGCGCCGCACACCCGCGAGGAGAAGGACAAGGCCTATCCCAACACGCCCTCCGGCATGACCGGCGTGCAGACGCTCGTGCCGATCATGCTCGACCACGTGAATGCCAGCAGGCTCACCCTGGAGCGCTTCGTCGACATGACCAGCGCGGGCCCCAAGCGCCTCTTCGGCATCGCCCGGAAAGGGCGCATCGGCGTCGGCTACGACGCGGATTTCACCGTGGTCGATCTCAAGCGCACCGAGACCATCACCACCGACTGGATCGCGTCGAAATGCGGCTGGACTCCCTATGACGGGAAAAAGGTCACCGGCTGGCCGGTCGGCACCGTCGTGCGCGGGCATGTGGTGATGTGGGAGGGCGCGCTCGAGACGCCCTCGCAGGGTGAGGCCGTGACCTTCGAGGAGACGCTCGGCGCATCCCGGTAGATCAGGATCCCGCCGCCCGCCTCACAGGAGGCTGCCGTTGGCCGGATAGCCGAAGGGCTGCAGCACGTCCTTCGCGGCGCTCGCGAAGGACTGGATCATGGCGCCCGAGAACGGGTTGTCGGCCAGAATCGCGCGGAAAAGCTCGTCGGAATCGTGACGCACCATGCCGACCATGGATTCGAGATGGGCGTAGGTCTTCGTCCCGTGCTCGATGCCCGGGACATCCATCGCCAGGACGATCCGTGAAATCAGATGCGTGAGGCCCTGCACGTAGGCCATCTGCCGGTCGTGCTCCTCGGCCGTCATTCTTGCGGACGCAAGCCGCAGCCGCGTGCGGAGAAACCGCTCGACGAGCGCGCTCCTGCGCCCCCGCGCGGCACAGACCGCGACGCGCAAACCCGCGATCCCGTCGCGGCCGCTTTGCGGGCCGAAGAGGGGATGCGTGCCGATGATGTCGACATGGGGCGGGAGCTCCTCTTCCAGGATGAGCAGCGGCTTCACCTTGATGGAGCACACGTCGATCACGAGGGCGCCGGGCTTCACGTGCGGCGCGATGGCCCGCGCGACAGCCCGCAAGTGACGCAGCGGCACCGCCAGCAGCACGATGTCCTGGCCCGCGGCGCCGGCGGGATCGGCGGCGGCGACGCCGTGACGGTCGCAGATGTCGTCGAGATCGGGCCGCGGATCGCAGAGGCTGATTGCGAAATCGCGTTTGAGGTGCGGAATGCAGAATTCCCCGAACGCGCCAGCGCCGATGATGGCGAGGCCGGGCTTGCCGGGGGAGCGTGAAGGAGGGCGGCTCATTGAAAAGGTCCTCGGTGGCGTTGGGAACCGCCGCGAGGACGTCATCCGGAAATGAAAATGCCGCCACGCGGCGGCATCATTTCGACAATAACAATCGACCCGTGCCGCTTCTATGAAGTCGGCCGATAATACGAAAAGGCGATGTGGCGGGTCGCGGTCATGGGCGCATCATGACCGGAATGCGCGGCAGGTCAAGCCCGCTCGCATGATTCTGTCGAGAGAAGCCCATCCAGCCTCGTCCTGAGGAGCGAAGCGTCTCGAAGGGCGAGGCGTCTCCAGAGCGCACTGGAGCATCCTTCGAAACGGCGCTGCGCGCCTCCTCAGGATGAGGTGAGATGTTGGCTTTTCAGGATGAGGCCGCGCTCGAACCGGCCCTCAATGCTTCAGCGCACCCGCCATCGAGAACGCGCCGCTGCGGATCTTGTCGGCGAGGGTCGTGGCGTATTGCGCCACCGCGTCCTCGCCGTAGGTGGCGACGAGCTCGCTGAAGGCCGCGAAGAGGGCCGCTTGCGCCATGCAGTCGGCGTCGAGGCCGTCGAGCTCGGCCTCGGCGAAAGCGTCGGTCACGTAGCTCAGGGCAGCCTGCTTGATGGCGCTGAGTTCGGGCAGTTCGTTGAGAGGGACGTCGTTGTCGTTCATGAATCCAGGCCCCTTTGACGGGCGGCGCGGGGGTCGGTTGATTCGACCTTAGACATCGTGCCGTCCCGCCGCCAGCATCACCTTGCGAGGAGGTTAACGCGAGAGGGGTTTCGCCAAAAAATGTGGATAATACCCTTGGGCCGGAACGGATTGCCGGCTGTCCTCCCCGAACGGAGAGGAAGCCCTCGAGAGGAGAGGCGGGCGGGCGCGAGGGCGCGTTCAGCCGCCGTAGCGGCCGGTGATGTTGCGCGCGAGCTGCTCGCCCTCATGGATGAACCGCACCGAGGCCTCCTGGGCCGACGGGGTGCAGATTCGATAGGTGAGGGCATAGGACTGGTAGCCCTTGTTGTAGGCTCCGGCCAGGCGCTCGCGGCGGCCCGGCGTCGTGCCTTCCGTCTCGAGCAGGTACTCCATGCGCCGGCTCCATTCGTTGGCGTCGGGCGCGGTGCAGAGAGGACGCAGCATGGCGAGCGCGCCCATGATCTCGGCAAGCCGCAGCAGCTCCTTCTCGTAGGGCGCGGGTGGCGGCTCGACCACGGGGGCGGGTTCGGCCTGCTGCTGGTTCGGCTGCGGCTGAGGCGCCGACTGCTGGGGCCGCCGCGGCTGGGGGCGCGGCTGGGCCTGTGGGCGATATTGAGGCTGCGGGCGATATTGCGGCTGCGGCGGGGCCCCCTGCCGCTGGGCGTTCGGATCCCGCGGCGGGCCGAACAGGCGCTCGAAGAAGCCCTGCGCCGCGACGGGCTGGAGGGTGGCGGGCAGAAGCGCCAGGGCGGCGAGCAGCACGAGCGCGCGCTTCATAGGCGTGTCTCCTCGCGGGCGATCCTGAAGGCCTGCTCCAGTATTCCGCCGAGTCCCGCCGTCATGGGCAGATCCGCAATATCCCGTTCCGTAACCCAACGGATGTCCTTTGCTTCCGGTCCTGTCTGGGGTTCGCCGGAAACCCAGCGGGCTGCGTGGGCGGCGATGACGACATGATGCTTTATATGGCCTCGCTCGTCCCTTTCAATGAATTCCACGGGCGCGATCAGCCCGATGAGCTCGGCTTCGACGCCGACCTCCTCCCTGAGCTCCCGCAGGGCGGCCTCGCCGAGGGTCTCTCCGGTCTCCACCATGCCGCCCGGCAGGGAATAGAGTCCCTCGCTCGGCGGCTTGCCGCGGGCCGCGAGCAGGATGCGCCCGTCGCGGATCACCGCGACGGAGGCCGCGAGGATGGGCCGGGAGGGATAGAAGCGGTCGCCGGTCATGAGGGCAGAGTCTCCCCGCCCACGCTGTAGCGGGCGCGCGGCCGGATGAGCACGGCCTGGCCGCGCTGCTCGACGGCATGGGCGAGCCAGCCGGCGCTCCGCCCGACCGCGAAGAGCGTAAAGGCCGCCCCGCGCGGGAGTCCATAGGCGCGCTCCAGCATGACCAGCGCCGTATCGACGCTGGGCCTTCCGCCCGTGGCGGCCGCGATCGCCCGAAGGGCCGTGGCGTCGCAGGCCAGAAGCGGCACATCCTCGAGGATCGCGGGCGTGCGGGGATCTCCATCGGGATAGAGCCGGTGGCGGAAATCCGGCGCGGCATTCCGGCCCGGATCCTCCAGGAACGCGCGCACCCGGTCGGTCATGCCGCCGTGATGGGGGCCGCTCAAGGCGGCGAGCCCCGCGATGACCGCGTTGCGAAGCGATGCCCCGGTCGAGGCCGTGACCCGGACCGCGAAGGCCGAGGAGCTGAGCTCGTGATCGGCGCTGAGCACCAGCGCGCGGCGGATCGCCTCGGACGCCCGGGGCGCCTCCCAGGCTTCCGCGAGGTGGCGGTGGAGGGGCGCCGCTCCCGGATCCGCTCCGCTGGCCGCGGCGGCCATGAGGCGCAGGATCGACGCCACCTCGGCGGCCCGGGTCTCCTTTGGGGCCGGTTCCGAAAGAAGGCGCATGGCGTTCCCCACGAAGCCGTGCATGCCGTCCGCCGGCGCGGGAAGGGGCCGCGGCAGGCGGGAGGGACAGCCGAAGGCTTCCCCGTCGAGGCCGCCGATCAGCAGGCGGGCCGTGTCCTCCAGGGTCGCGGTCCGGGCCCAGGAGACCGCGTCGCGGCCGCGATAGAACAGCCGGCCCTCCTTGATCTGGGTGATGCTCGTCTCCAGCACCGGCAGGCCCCAGTCGAGGGCCGTCGCGGCGGCCGCGGCCGGGCGGCGGAACCGCACCTTGCGGGCGACCAGCGCCTCCACGTCGTCCACCGAATAGAGCCGCTGGCGCGGGTCGTGCGGGGAGGAGAAGGACCGGATCAGACCCCGGCTCACATAGGCATAGAGGCTTGCCCGGCTGATGCCGAGGCGGGCGGAAGCGTCATCAGCGGAGGTCAGTTCGAGGCTCATAGGTTGATATGTTGATTCAAGATTGACGGTTGCGCAAGCCCGGCGCGAAGCTCCCGGTCGAACAAGGAGACATCGCATGAGTATCGGACTTGACGACGTGATTGCCGCAGAGACCGCCCTGAGCCATGTGGACGGCGAGGCGGGCCGCCTGATCATCCGCGGCCACGACCTGGAGGAGCTGGCGGGCCGGGTGTCCTTCGAGGAGGTCACGGCCATGCTGTGGGAGGGGCTGGTGCCCGCCGACGACATGCGCCCGCGCCTCGGGGCGGCGCGGGAGAGGGCCTTCCGCTACCTCTCGCCCCTCGCCGGGACCCTGTCCGGTCTGACGGCGGTCGAGGGCATGCGCCTCCTGCTCGCGGCCCTGCCGGATGCCGACGAGGCGCCCGCCTTCCTGGCCGTCGGGGCCGCGGCGGTGGCCGCCGCCATGGCGATCCGGGGCGCGAGGGGCCTTGCGCCCGTCGCGCCCGATCCTTCCACCGGGCACGCGGCGGACCTCCTGCGCATGATCACGGGAGCGCCCGTCGACGAGGCCATGGCCAAGGGCCTCGACACCTATCTCGTGACGGTGATCGACCACGGCCTCAACGCGTCCACCTTCGCGGCCCGGGTGGTGGCCTCCACGGATGCGGGCCTGCTCTCCGCCGCTGTGGCGGGATTGTGCGCCCTCAAGGGGCCGCTCCATGGCGGCGCTCCCGGCCCGGTGCTCGACATGCTCGACGCCATCGGCGCTGTCGGGAACGCCGAAGCCTGGCTCGACGACGCCATGGGGCGGGGCGAGCGCCTCATGGGCTTCGGCCACCGGATCTACCGGGTGAGGGATCCGCGCGCGGACGTGCTCAAGGCCGCCGCCGCGCGGCTCAAGGGGGGAGACAACCGCATCGCCTTCGCGGAGGGCGTGGAGCAGGCCGCCCTGACGGTGCTCCAGCGCCGCAAGCCCGGCCGCCGGCTCGACACCAATGTGGAGTTCTACACCGCGATCCTTCTGGACGCCCTGGGGGTCCCGCGCGAGGGCTTCACGCCGCTCTTCGGGGCGGGGCGCTCGGCGGGCTGGGTGGCCCACGCGGTCGAGCAGGAGAGGGCGGGCCGCATCATCCGGCCGCAATCGCGCTATGTGGGGCCGTGGCCCGCGGAAGCCGCCTGACCCGAGGCGGCCGCGAGGGCGGCACGGCGGCGCTCCTGGCTCTCCTGGGGCCAGAGCGCCTTCGCGTCGTAATAGGCCTCGACGGCCGGCACGCCCTCCGGCAGCCTGACCCAGGGCAGCTTGGACCGGATGTAGATATGCACGTCCGGCACGATCGCCGTCGGATCGTCAAGGGTGCCGACGCGCACGAAGCGGATCGCCTGACGTCCGCCGTAATCGCTCCACAGGGCGGTCTGGCATTGGGGGCAGCGGTGGATGCGATGGGGCAGGCCGCTGTCGGTCGGCACCGCGATCGGCACCGGATCCCCCGACAGCACCTCCACCCTCTCGGCCTCGATGAGGGCGTTGATGACGAAGGCGCTCCCCGTCTGGCGCTGGCAGTCGCGGCAATGGCAGCAATGGACGAACATCGGGGCCGAGCGCATGCGATACCGCACAGATCCGCAGGCGCATCCCCCGTCATGGCTGGACGTCATCGTGTGTCCTCCCCCTTTTTCGGCGGAGGATAGCCGCAATGCCGCCCGAAGCCTAGCAGCCCGGGCGGCCCGCGCGCCGGTCAGACGTGCTGGCCGCCATTGATGTGCAGCTCAGCGCCGTTCACGTAGGAGCTCGCCTCGGTGCAGAGGAAGTAGATGGCTTTCGCCACCTCGTCCGGGGTGCCCAGCCGCCGCATGGGGATCTGCTCGACGATCTTCTCGGTGCCGGGAGAGAGGATCGAGGTGTCGATCTCGCCGGGGGAGATGGCGTTCACGCGGACGCCGAGCGGCCCGAAATCGGCCGCCATCTCGCGGGTCAGCGAGGCGAGCGCTGCCTTCGAGGTGGCATAGGCCGCGCCCGCGAAGGGATGGACGCGCGAGCCCGCGATGGAGGTGACGTTCACCACCGAGCCCTTGGCGCGGGTCAACTCGTCCTGCAGGCCGCGGGCGAGCATGATCGTGGCGAAGAAGTTCACCTGGAACACCCGCGTCCAATCCTCGTAGGAGGTCTGGATCGCGTTGAGGCGCGAGCCGCCGGGGCCCTTGGGCGAGATGCCCGCATTGTTGACGAGCGCATGAAGGCACCCGCCCTCGGCGGCGAGCCGCTCCTTCACCTCGGCGATGGCGCGAAGGGTGTCCTGCGCATCCGCGAGATCGACCTGCAGGTGATCCTCGGGCCCCATCTCCCACGGGCAGTTTTCCGGGAACCCGTGGCGCGAGCAGGTGATCACCCGCCAGCCGGCGGCGGAGAAGCGCTTCACCGTGGCATGCCCGATCCCGCGGCTGGCGCCGGTGAGCAGCATGATGCGGCGGGAGGTGTTGGACGAAGAGGACATGGCTGAAACTCTCTGGGAGGACGCGAACCCTTATCTCATCGGGCCCCGAACGCCTACGGATAAAGCCGGACTTTGCGCCAGCCGTCGCCCTCGCGGGCGAAGACCATGCGGTCGTGGAGGCGGAAAGGCTTGTCCTGCCAGAACTCGATGGAGACGGGCGCGATCCGGAAGCCTGTCCAGTAGGGCGGGCGCGGCACCTCGCCGACGGCGTATTTCGCGGCGTGCACCGCCACGGCCTTCTCCAGGGCGAAGCGGCTCTCCAGCGGGCGCGATTGCTGGCTCGCCCAGGCGCCGATGCGGCTGTCCCGGGGGCGGCTCTGGAAATAGGCGTCGGCTTCCTCGTCGCTCACCAGGGTTACCGGGCCGCGGGCACGGACCTGGCGGCGCAGGCTCTTCCAGTGCAGCACGAGGGCGGCCTTCCTCTGACCGAGAAGCTCCCGGCCTTTGTTGGATTCCGTGTTGGTGTAGAACACGAAGCCGTTCTCGTCGAAACCCTTGAGCAGCACCATGCGCACATTGGGGAGCCCCGTCTCGTCGACGGTGGCGAGCGCCATGGCGTTGGGGTCGTTCGGCTCGGAGGCCTCGGCCTCCTTGAGCCAGGACCGGAACAGGTTGAACGGCTCTTCGGATTCGGTGAAGTCACCGGTTGTTAACGGGTTCAATGGTTTATCTCGACATGTGACTTTTCGATAGGGGACCCGACGCGTGCCGTGGACCAATACGCGCCGTTATAGATCAGATGCTTTCCTACGCGAAGCGGGGAAAATTCTGGCCGCGGGTCTCGTGGCCCTGTCCACGTCGGCCTGCAGTTTCTCCCTCGGTTCGGCGGGACTGAACGAGCAGGAGCCCAGCACCACGGGCTCCATCGCCCCGGCGGACGTCCATGCCGCGTCGTCCCCGCTCTCCCCCGACCTGAACGAGGAGGATTGGCGCCGGGCCAAGGCGGCTCTGGGCGTGGCTCTCGATCCCCAGGGCCCCGGCACGCAGGTCTCCTGGGACAATCCCGAGACAGCCATGAAGGGCAGCTTCACCCCCACCGGCGCTCCCTTCGTCAGGAACGACGAGATCTGCCGCGCCTTCAATGCCCACCTCAGCGGCCGCCGGGAGGCCTCCCTGCACGGCACCGCCTGCCGCATGTCGGGCGAGGAATGGTCGATCAAGGATATCGGGCCGGCCGGGGGTGCGCCGACGCCCGGCAAGGCTCAGGCCAAGACCGAGAAAAAAATCGCCAAAGCCTAAGCTCGGCCGAACCGCTCGTTGCAAAGCAGCAACACTTTTCCCATATGAACCGTGAGTCCCGCGGGGCGGTTCTGCCCCAATCCGACGGTTCATGGATTGTCCACGATGCGAAACCCTTACGACGTTCTAGGCGTGTCCCGCTCCGCGAGCGAAGCAGAGATCAAGAAGGCATTCCGTAAGCTCGCCAAGACCTATCACCCGGACAGCAACAAGAACGACCCGAAGGCCAAGGACAAGTTCGCCGAGGTCAACTCCGCCTATGAGATCCTGGGCGACGCGCAGAAGCGCGCCCAGTTCGACCGCGGCGAGATCGACGCGGAGGGTAAGCCCCGGTTCCAGGGCTTCGAAGGCTTCGGCGGCGGCCGGAATGCGGGCGGGCAGGGCTTCGAGGGCTTCGGCTTCGGCGGAGGCGGCGGCGGCCCCTTCGGAGGGCGGCGGAGCGCGCGCGGCTTCGGCGGCGGCGATGCGGGCGAGGACATCTTCTCCCAGCTCTTCGGCGAGGCGTTCCGCTCGGCCGGGGCCGAGAGCATGCGCCAGCAGCAGAGCCGCGGCCGGTCCCACCAGAAGGGGACGGATGTGGCCGCCACCCTCACGGTCACCCTCGAGGAGGTGGCGGCGGAGGCCAAGAAGCGCATCCGCCTGCCCACGGGCCGCGACGTGGACGTGGTCATCCCCAAGGGCGTGAGCGACGGGCAGGTGATCCGCCTGCGCGGGCTCGGCGAGGGAGCGCCGGGCGTGAACCCGGGCGACGCCATGCTCACCATCCGGATCGCCCCGCATGAGCGCTTCACCATGGAGGGCGCGAATCTCCGCCAGCGCCTGCCGATCCAGATCGAGGAGGCCATCCTCGGCGGCTCCGTGCGCGTTCCGACCCTGACCGGGACGGTGAGCATGAACATCCCGCCCATGACCGATTCCGGCCGCACCTTCCGCCTGCGCGGCAAGGGCCTGCCCATGAAGGGTGGAGGACATGGCGATCTCCTCGTCACGGTGGAGATCAAGCTGCCCCAGGTGGTGGACGAGGACCTGATGGATTACGCCCGCAAGCGGCGCTCCGCCAAAGCCGACCGCTGAGGCGGAGAAGGCCGAAATTCACGATATAACGCCTTGATCGGCTTGCCGAGGGCCAAGAGGGCTTCCCCATGCTGTCAGGGTCGGCTAAAGAAGCCGCTCCTTTCACGTGTCCAGCGACGATCTAGGTGAACTCATGGCGGAGACAAAGGCCACCGGCATTCTGGCGGGTAAGCGTGGCTTGGTGATGGGCGTGGCGAACAACCGTTCGATCGCCTGGGGCATTGCACAGGCGGCCCGCCAGCAGGGCGCGGAGCTTGCCTTCACCTACCAGGGCGACGCCCTGAAGAAGCGGGTGGAGCCCCTGGCGAAGGAGCTCGACGCCCATGTGGTCGGGCATTGCGACGTAACGGACGGCGCCACCATCGACGCCGTGTTCGAGGAAGTGAAGCGCCTCTGGGGCTCCATCGACTTCGTCATCCACTGCATCGCCTTCTCCGACAAGGACGAGCTCACCGGCCGCTACGTGGACACCAGCGAGGGCAACTTCAACAAGTCGCTCCTCATCTCCTGCTATTCCTTCACGGCCATCGCCCAGCGCGCCGAGAAGCTGATGAACAACGGCGGCTCGCTCGTCACGCTCACCTATTACGGCGCCGAGAAGTGGATGCCCCACTACAACGTGATGGGCGTGGCCAAGGCCGCTCTCGAGGCGTCCGTGCGGTATCTCGCGGCGGATCTCGGCCCCAAGAACATCCGCGTCAACGCCATCTCGGCGGGCCCGATCAAGACCCTCGCGGCCTCCGGCATCGGCGACTTCCGCTACATCCTGAAGTGGAACGAGTACAACTCGCCCCTGCGCCGCACGGTCACCATCGAGGAGGTCGGCGAGACGGCCGCCTATCTGGTGTCCGACATGGCGCGCGGCATGACCGGCGAGATCCTGCACGTGGATGCGGGCTATCACGTGGTCGGCATGAAGAACCCGGAAGCCCCCGACCTCTCCCTCGACAAAGAGTAATCCCGGCCATCATGAATTCGCCTCGCCCGACGATCTATTTCATCCGCCATGGCGAGACGGACTGGAATCTGGAAGGCCGCCTCCAGGGCCAGAAGGACATTCCGCTCAACGATCTCGGTCGCGTCCAGGCCGAGGAGGCGGGCCGCCGCCTTCAGGCGCTCTGCCCACACCACGAGGACCTCGCCTATGTGGCGAGCCCGATGCGCCGCACCCGCGAGACCATGGAGATCCTGCGCAAGGCCGCGGGCCTCCATCCGGAGGGCTACCGGCTCGACGAGCGCCTCGTCGAGATCACTTTCGGGGCCTGGGAGGGCATGACCTGGAAGGAGGTCCGCCGGGCGGAGCCGCAGCTGGCGGCGTTGCGCGAGCGCGACAAGTGGAACTACGTCCCGCCGGGCGGCGGCGAGAGCTACGCCATGCTCGTCGACCGCATCCGCCCCGTCCTCGACGACCTGACCCGCGACACCGTCGT
>Ga0182742_1004107_pt1 | contig 13480 bp, 13 predicted proteins | sample eDN5th37CBELigMG_FD_128880 | JGI IMG/M metagenome (GOLD analysis project Ga0182742, IMG submission 128880) | Enriched Miracle-Growth compost microbial communities from Emeryville, California, USA - eDNA 5th pass 37_C BE-Lig MG (version 2)... ... | reverse complement strand
TAGGCTGCGGACTCTTCCGGTGAAAGGATCTTGGCGAAATTCGCGAAGAATTCGTCGGCGTACCTCTTGGCGACGCCGTTGATCAGCCGCCCGCCGAGTTGGGCGATCTTGCCGCCTACATTCGCCTCGACGTCATAGACCAGCCTGGTGCCGCCCTCCATATCTTCGAGGCGCACCTTCGCTCCGCCCTTGGCCCAGCCGGCAACGCCGCCCTGGCCTTCGCCGCTGATGGTGTACCCGTTGGGCGGATCGAGATCGCCGAGGGTGACGCCGCCCTTGAAGGTCGCCTTCACGGGCCCGACAGAGACCTTGGCCGTTGCCTGGAACTCCGTGTCGCTGATCTTTTCCAGTTCCTGGCAGCCGGGGATGGCGGCCTTCAGGACCTCCGGATTGTTGAGGGCCGCCCACACGGTCGCCCGATCGGATGGTAACGTGACCTCGCCCTGCATCGTCATCGCCATGCGCATTCCTCCCTCGTTTTTGATCGGCGTTGTTCGCAAAGTATGAAGGAAATTTTCCATTGCGCCAGTCGCCAGGTTCCGGTGCGCTGCGCACCGGATGGGTGCGATGCAGCAACTTCACGGAGTTTTGGCCACCCGAGCTACGATTGACCAGGAGTGTGTCAACGGGGCTCGATCTGATCGAGTGCGTCGACGACCGCATCGAAGGTGAGGAGAATGGAGGCATGACGGGCCTTGAGTTGCCGCGCCGGCTCCAGCCATGCGAGATCCGCCCATTTGCCGGACGGCGGCTTTCCGCCCGCCTTCAGCATCCGCTGCATCTCTTCCCGAACGGCCCGGAGTTCGTCGGATGTCGAGCCGATCACATGCCTCGCCATGATCGATGAGGAGGCCTGCCCGAGGGCACAAGCCTTCACGTCGTGAGCGAAGGCGCTGACAACCTTGCCGTCGAGTTTCAGCTGCACCGTGACGGTCGATCCGCACAGTTTCGAATGGGCTTTCGCGCTGGCATCCGCATCCGGCAATGTGCCGAGGAGGGGAATGTCAGCTGCAAGCTCCAGAATGCGGCGGCTGTAGATGTCGTTCAGCATCGGGCCTGTGAGCCACTCGACGAAGGCGCTTGTTCGGTAAAGATGAGATGCCTTGCGGCCCTGCCTGTCAATGCTCCGGATCGCCGCCGTGGGCGGCCGCTCTCTTGCCGGTTGCGGTTCGTGGGCTGGTGATGGCAGTATCGGGAGATGGGCGGCTGTCGCAGGCTGCTTCTTTCTCCGGGAAATGCGTCATGCTCTCGACCGATACGGACATCCTGAAGACGGCAGAGAGCTGGAAGCGCGAGGGCAGGGGCGTTGCGATCGCGACGGTGGTCGAGACATGGGGGTCGGCCCCACGTCCCGTTGGCAGCCATCTGGTGATCGACGAGGAAACGAATTTTCTCGGATCCGTCTCCGGCGGCTGCGTCGAAGGCGCTGTCATCACGGAGGCCCTGGATGTCATAGCGGACGGAAAGCCGCGCATGCTCGAGTTCGGGGTCGCCGACGAGACCGCGTGGCAGGTCGGGCTGTCCTGCGGCGGACGGATCAGGGTCTATGTGGAGCGGGTGGACTAGGACGATGGCCGCTCCACCGCCGCTGCCGTTCCTGGCCGCCCGACCGTTCGATGAGGGAGCGGGATGCAGCTGAACCTCCTGGCCGATCTCAATGCGGAGCGAGCAGCCCGGCGCGCGGCCGTTCTCGTGACGGATATCATGTCTGGCGAGCAGCGCCTCGTTCGTGAGGAGGACGTCGGGAGCGACCCGCTGGCTCACGAATTGGGAGACCGCCTGCGCCAAGGCAAAAGCGGCCTCGTCGAGCGGGACGGGCGCCAATTCTTCCTGACCGTGCAGGCGCCGCCCGTGAGGGTGGTCGTCATCGGCTCGGTCCATATCAGCCAGGCGCTGGCGCCCATGGCCAAGGGGCTGGACCTGGACGTCACCATCATCGATCCGCGGACCGCCTTCGCGAGTCCCGAACGCTTTCCGGACGTGCCGGTGCTGGCCGAATGGCCCGATGCCGTTCTGCCGGGGATCGGGATCGACCGCTATACGGCGGTCGTGGCGCTTACACACGATCCGAAGATCGACGATCCCGCTCTCGCGATGGCTCTGCGGTCGTCATGCTTCTACATCGGCGCGCTCGGCTCGCGCAAAACCCACGAGCGGCGCGTTCAGCGTCTCATGGCGGCCGGCTTCGCCGAGACCGACCTCGCCCGTATCCATGCGCCGATCGGGCTCGACATCGGAGCCGTCTCGCCGGCGGAGATCGCGGTCTCCATTCTGGCCGAGATCGTAGCGTCTCTGCGAAAGGACCGGAGGCGCACCACGTGAAATTCGGTCTCGTACCCGTGGAGGAGGCGATCGGGGCCTTGGCGGCCCATAGCGTGCGAGCCGGCGAAACGATCGTGAAGAAGGGCAGCCTCGTCTCGGCCGACATCGCGCGGCGGCTGAAACTGGCCGGAATCGAAACGATCATCGCGGCGCGGTTCGAGCCCGGCGACGTTGCCGAGGATGAGGCCGCCTTCCGGCTCGCGCGGGCGCTGGCCGGCGAGAATGTCGCCGTCGAGGCGCCCTTCACGGGGCGGTCCAATCTCCATGCCGAGGCCGCGGGCGTTCTCCTGATCGACGCCCAGGCCATCGATGGCCTCAATGCCATCGACGAAGCCATGACGGTTGCCACCCTGGCGGCGTTCAAGCCCGTGGTCCCGGGGGAGATGATCGGAACCGTCAAGATCATTCCCTATGCCATTCCGGAGATCCTGCTGCGGAAGGGGATCCTTCAGGCGGGCAGAGGTGCCGTGCGGGTGGCGCCCTATATCCGCCGCTCGGTCGGCGTCGTTTCGACGGTCCTTCCGGGCCTCAAGCCGAGCGTGATCGACAAGACCCTGGCGGTGTTCGCGAAGCGGCTGGAGCCGGCGCGGGCGCGGATCGTGCAGGAGCGCCGCGTGCCGCACGAGGCGGCGGCGCTGGCGCAGGATCTGGCGGATCAGGCGCAAGGCGACGCGCAGCTCATCGTGGTCTTCGGAGCATCGGCCATCGCCGACCGTCGCGACGTCATCCCATCCGCCATCGAGATAGCTGGCGGAAAGGTGGAGCATTTCGGCATGCCGGTCGATCCGGGCAACCTGCTCCTCGTCGGCTCCATCGCCGGGAAACCCGTCATCGGCGCCCCGGGCTGCGCCCGGTCTCCCAAGGAGAACGGGTTCGACTGGATCCTGCACCGCCTGCTCGCGGATGTTCCCGTGACCCGTGCCGACATCATGTCGCTCGGGGTCGGAGGGCTTCTCATGGAGATCGTCTCCAGGCCGCAACCGCGCGAGGGCGGCGAAAGCGAGGACGAGGAATGAGCGATGTTTCGGCCATTCTCCTGGCGGCGGGACGAGGAACCCGGTTCGGCGACGAGCCGAAGCTGCTGGCCCGGTTCGCTCACAAGGCCCTGGTCCGCCACGTGGCGGAGGCCGCCGTTCATTCCACGGCCGAACCGGTCATCGTTGTGACGGGACATCGGGCCGAGGAGGTTCAGGCAGAGCTGCGTGGGCTGCCCGTCCGGACCGTCTTCAATCCTCTGTTCGCCAGCGGATTGTCGACCTCGCTGAAGGCCGGCTTCGCAGCCCTGCCGCCGGAGGCAAGAGCCTGCGTCATCCTCCTTGGGGACATGCCGTTCGTGGGATCCGGCCTCATCGATGCACTCGCGGCGGGCTGGCGGGAGGCGGGGAGGCCGGCGGCTCTCATTCCCACATTCAACGGCCGGCGCGGCAACCCCGTCATGATCTCGCGCGATCTTCAGCCCGCCATCGAAGGGCTTTCTGGAGATGTCGGCGCGGGGCCGCTTTTGCGCGGGAGATCGGACGTCGTGGAATGGCCGACCACGGATCCCGCGGTCGGGCAGGACATCGATACCCGCGAGGAATTGGCCAAGTATCGCATTTGACCCGTATCGGGTTCGAAGGATGTGCGGCGGCGGTTCATCCCGTCTCCGGCGAGCCGCGCCTCAGGGGCATGCGACGGACTGGCGCGCCCCACATTCCCGTGATTTGACAAACCGAGCGAGCTGTACCAGCATCGGCGCATGATGTTGAGCTTCGCACCAATCCGTCGCGGCCTGCTTCGTGCAGGTAACCTTATCGCGGGCAAATAGCCCCGGGCTCGACGTGCATCCGCACCCCGAGTTCGGGGGAGCGCAGATCCTGACACCTTCGGATTTCCTGTGAGGCCGGACGCTAACGCATCCGGTGCGGCGGTATGCTTCATAATCTCCTCAAGCTCGTGTTCCGCCATGCGGAACCAAAACCTGCGCATCCAGCCAATCTGGAGCGCATCCAGCAGCATGGACATGCGCGCGCCCTGGCAGCGCGCCCATCGACGGCCTTGCTGGCGCAGATCCTCAGGGACGCACTCGCCCAGCAACATGCTTCGAAGAGCGGAGCCTTCGTTGCGCACCAGTTGCCGGAAGAGGCGTCGCCAAGGCCCCATTCCCCGGATGAAGAGCAGCCGGACTCAAAGGTGATCCCGCTGATCCCGCGGCAGCGTCCGGCGCCGGAGAAGACCGATGAACCGCCGCGTCCCGAAGACGATCCCGGACCGAGCGCGGCGTGATCCGCGCCGTCCTCCATAACAGAACAGGAGCATTGAGATGACGAAGAAATCCGCCGGCGTGGCCCGGCCCCGCATTACCTTGACGGCGATGGATTATGAAAAGCTGTCGGGGCTCGCCAATGCGGCCTCGCACACGATGCCCGAGGTCGCGGCCGAACTCGCCGAGGAACTCGAGCGCGCGCATGTCCTTCCCAAGGGGCGTCATGCCGGTTCCACCGTCCGGATGGGGTGCGAAGTCGAGTTCCGCGACGACGTGACCGGCCGCGTCCAGACTGTGACGCTCGTCTATCCGAACGAGGCGGATATCGCCAAGGGACGGATCTCGGTGCTCACGCCGATCGGAACCGCTTTGATCGGCCTTCCGGTCGGCAAGTCGATCGACTGGACCACGCGCAACGGGGAAAAGAAGCGCCTGACGGTGCTGTCCGTGGGCGAGCCTGCGGTCGCTGAACCGCAGCCTGCGTAAAGCCATTCTCGGTGGAGCGGACCCGGTTCGCCGCCCATGATGCGGAGAAAAGAGAGCTGTTCCCACTCCCGTGGGAACAGCTCTCAGGCCGCGCTCTTCATGGCGGCTTGGGCGAGGGGGCCGAGGATTAAAGGGAAACCCGGTCCATGGAGCCCGAGACTTCCAGCTTCCTGATCCAGGATCGGTGCTGGGCAGTGGTTCCACCCGGCACGAGCCGTCGGGAGTTCTTGTGCTCCATGAGCATGTCCACGGCCTCGGGCAGGGTTCCCCCCGGCGCGTCCAGCTTTCGCATCCAGTCCCGGTGCTGGGCGCGGGTGTCGTCCGCGCTGAAGGCCTCGCCCGAGGAGGCGAGGCTGACAATGAGAAGTGCAAGACCAGCGATGACCCTTTGCATCGGTGCCCCTCTGTTCGATGTCGTGATGGATTCAGGTGCGAGCCCGCAGAATTAAGACGGACGGCGCCGCCGGTCAAAGCTGCCGGGGCACACGTGTCCGTGAGGGCTGCCGATGGCGATCCGGACAGGGCGTCGGATGCTTCAGGCGCGATCCGACCTGACGGCTCGTGCCGCCTGCTGAAGCATCTCGAAGGCCCTGAACCGCCGCTCGTGCCAATCTGCCGATCCGGCGTCCGGCCGATAGGTTTCACCCATGGCGGACATGGAGGCCATCGCCTCTCCGATATCGGGATAGCGGCCCGCTGCAACGGCACCAAGAATAGCGGATCCCAGCAGCACGGGCTCCTGCGACACGGGAGCGGCAACGACCTTTCCCGTCGTGTCGGCGAGAAGCTGTCGCACCAGCGGGCTCTGTCCTGCGCCGCCGCTCACCACGATGGTGTCGATCGGCACGTTCTTTTCATCGAGCGCACGCACGATCTGCCGGGCACCATAGCCCAAGCCGCAAACGCCCGCGAGATAGAGCGCCACGAGGCTGTCGAGGCTGGTCTCCATACCGAGCCCGGCGATGAGGCCGCGCGCATGGGGATCAGCAAAGGGTGCGCGATTGCCGAGGAACTCAGGAACGACGTGCACTTCGCCTACGAGACCGGGCGTTGCAGCCGCGCCGCCGCGCCGTTCCGCTTCGAGCGACAGCCAATGGCTCAGGCTGACGCCTCCCTCGCGCGCCATCCTGGCCGCCTGCTCGGAGGCGGGATGCAGGCGGACCAGATGATCGATAGCCGCACCGGCCGCCGATTGTCCGCCCTCGTTGAGCCAAAGGCCGGGGACCATGGCGGAGTAGTAGGGCCCCCATACCCCCTGAACGAATGCGGGATCCCGGGTCGAGGCCATGGTGCAGGCGGATGTGCCGAACACATAGGCCATGCGCGTGAGGACGCTCCCCACATTGCCGCGCGCGCCCACCGTCCCCACGCCACCGGCATGGGCGTCGATCAGGCCCGCCGCGACGGGCGTGCCGGGCTTCAGGCCGAGTTCAGCGGCCGCCTGCGCGGTGAGCCCGCCACCAAGGGCGGTGCCACCGGGCACGACCTCGGTGCCGATGCGGCGGAAGCCCTCATCGGCCAGCGTTCCGAGCCCGATCTTCCTGAAGTAGCCTTCATCCCAGCGGTTCTCGTGCGCCAGATAGGTCCATTTGCAGGTCACGGTGCAGGTGGAGCGCGCCAGGCTCGCCGTGGCCTTCCAGGTGAGAAAGTCGGCCAGATCCATGAACTGCCATGCGCCCCTGAACGTCTCGGGCATGTTCTCGGAAAGCCACAGCAGCTTCGGCGTTTCCATTTCGGGGGAAATGAAGCCGCCCACGTATTTCAGCACCGCCTCGCCCGTATCGTTGATCCTGCGCGCCTGGTCGGTCGCCCGATGATCCATCCAGACGATGATGTTGCGCTCGGGGTCTCCCGAGGGGCCGATCGGCAGAGGCTGGCCGTCCAAGCCCAGGACGACGAGGGAGCAGGTCGCGTCGAAGCCGATGCCCGCGACGGTCTCGGGCGTAACTCCCGCCTTGTTCACAGCCTCGCGCACGCTGGCGCAGACGGCGCGCCAGATGTCCGTGCTCGATTGCTCCACGATGCCGCCTGATTCATGCCAGAGCGCGATATCGGCCTTGGCGGCGGCGAGCAGGGTGCCCTGCTCGTTGAAGAGACCGGCGCGGGCGCTGCCCGTGCCGACGTCGATGCCGAGAAAATGGTTTGCCATGGCTGTTCAATCGTCCTGGGAAGGATCGGGGGGCGGTGATGATTCTTGTCGACAACGAGCCTAAAGGTCGTTGCTCTGCGGAAGGATGACGAGGTCGCGGATGGTGACATTCCTTGGCCGCGTCAGCATGAACAGGACTGCCTCCGCCACCTCAACGGGCTGCATCAATCCGCCCGCCGCCAGCTCCGCCTCGAGCTTGTCCTTCGGCCAGTCCTTGATCAGGGCCGTGACCACGGGGCCGGGGGCGACGGCTCCGACGCGCAATCCGTGCGGGGCGACCTGTCGCCTTACCGTGTGCACGAAGGCCTGCACGGCATGCTTTGAGGCGGTGTAGATCGGCTCCCACACCACCGGGACGAGACCGGCGATGGAGCTGGTTACGATGATGTCGCCGGTCTTGCGTTCGACCATATGCGGCAGCACGGCGTGGACCGTCCGGAACACGGCGTTGATGTTGAGATTCAGCATGCGGTCCCAGGCATCGGGGTCGCCTTTCAGGATCTCGCCGCCGACATAGGATCCCGCATTGGCATGGAAGATGTCGAGTTGGCCCGCCCGTTCGAGGATCTGGGGCATCATGCGGGAGACGCTTGCCGGATCGGTCACGTCGACCCGAAGGGGAATGGCCTGCGGCCCGAGATCCGCGCAGACGGCTTTCAGCGCTTCCTCGTCGCGGTCGACCAGCACCACGCGAGCGCCTTCGGACAGCAGGATCCTGGAGCACTCGAGACCGATGCCGGAGGCTGCCCCGGTGATGGCTGCGACTTTGCCGGATAACTTCTCGCCCATAGCTTTCCCTTTTCGTTCGATGGGTTCATGCCCGGCCATGGGATGCCCGCGAGCGGCGTGCCAGCGAGTCGACGATGACCGCGATGGCAAGCACGGCGCCGGTGATCATGTACCGAAGCGATGAGGAGAGATCGAGCAGCGTCAGGCCGCTGGCGATCGACTGGATGACGATGATGCCGAGCAGGGCCGAATAGGCACTGCCGCGTCCGCCGAAGAGGCTTGTGCCGCCGATGACGGCAGCCGCAATGGCGTTCAGGTTGACGTCTCCCGTCCCCGCCTGCTGGCTCGCGGAGGCGAGACGCGCAGCCGACAGAATGCCGCCGGCGGCGGCAAGCCCCGAGCAGAGCATGAAAGCCGACGTGTAGATGAAATTGACGTTGATGCCTGCTCGGCGCGCGGCCTCGCGGTTTCCGCCTACGGCCAGCATCTGGCGGCCCCATTTGGAGCGCGTCAGCGCATAATTCATTGCAACGACAAGGCCGACGAACAGGCCGAACATCCATGGGATGCCGCGATCGAGATTCAGGTAATAGACGATGAATTCCAGAACCACGGTGACGATCACGGAGCGGAGCAGCAGGCTGCTCATCGGCTGCGCCGACAGTCCGGCGCTGCGGCGTCGGGCCGCCGTCCGATATCCCAGGACGAACATGACGATGCCGGGGAGCGCGGCGAGGACGTAGGAGACCACGTCTGGCATGACGAGCAGCTGCCCGAAATCGACCAACGGCGAGCCATACGGGAGATTGATCGATCCCGTCGAGCCGAGGAGATAGAGCTGGAGGCCGAGGATCGACAGAAGGCCCGCCAGGGTCGCCACGAAGCTCGGCATGCCGAACCGAGTGAACAGGACGGCATAGAGCGCCCCGATCAGAGCCCCGAAGACGAGCGCCGCAAGGATGGCGCCCCCGACGGGCCAGCCCTGATTGACCCACAGCACGCCGAGAAGCGCGGAGGCGAAGCCGCTGACCGAGCCCACCGACAGGTCGATTTCGCCGACGATCAGGATGCATACGATGCCGAGCGCGATCACCCCGACGGTCGAGCAGTCGAACAGCAGATTGACGAGGTTGTTGGGAGCCAGGAAGACCGGGTTGAGGCTTTGGAAGACGGTCCAGATGATCGCAAGGCCGACCACGACGGGAAGGGAGCCGAGATCGCCCGAGCGGACCCTGTCCAGGAAGGCGCGGATCGAGCCGCCGATCCCTTCGGCATGCTTCACGCGCTCGTCTCTGCGGTCGAGCATCGGGGGCGTCTGCGCGTTCTGCCCCGCGCTTTTGGTCATGGGCTTCCCTCCGACGATGAGGCCTGTCCGCTTTGCGCCTGCCTCCGGCTGGCGCGGCGGGATACAGAATTGTTGGAAGCGCCCGTGATGGCGCTGACGAGCTGCTCGTTGGAGGCGTCAGGCTCGAAGACACCGTTGTTCCGGCCGAGCCTGAGGACGACGATTCGGTCCGCGACCGCGCGCACGTCTTCCATGTTGTGGCTGATCATGATGACCCCGAGCCCCCGGTCGCGGACCCGTTCGATCAGATCGAGCACCTCGGCTGTCTGGGCCACCCCGAGTGCTGCCGTCGGCTCGTCCAGGAGAATGAGCTTGGGTTCGAGGAGCAGAGAGCGTGCGATGGCGACGGTCTGGCGCTGCCCCCCCGAGAGCGAAGCCACGGGCTCACGCACGCTTGGGATGCGCGCGGACAATTCGTTGAGCAGGGTCCAGGCCTTCAGCTCCATGGACACTTCATCCAGACGATAGGGGCTGAGCTCCCGTCCCAGGAAGATGTTGGCCACCACGTCGAGATTCTCGCACAGCGCCAGGTCCTGAAACACCGTAGCGATGCCAAGGCGAAGTGCCGCGCTCGGATCGGCGAGAGTCACGGGGCGGCCGCGAAAGGTAATCGTTCCCGAGCTCGGCTGGTGGACGCCGGCCAGAATCTTGACCAGCGTCGACTTGCCTGCGCCATTGTCGCCGACGAGCGCCACGACTTCGCCCGCGTGAACGTCCAGATCGATATCCGTCAAAGCCGATACGGCGCCGAAATTCTTCGATATGCCGCGTAGACTCAGCACGGGTTCGCGGCCGCCGTTTTGCTCTTGGGTTGTGTCCATTGCTTCTCTGACCCGGAGGCATCCAACAACGCCTCGAATGGTGTCCGGCCGCCTCGGGCGGCCGGACTGAGCTTGTCGGTTACTGCGTGATTCCGAGCTTCTTGCAACCTTCGGCATAGCGGCCCGTGCAGAGCTGCTCCGCCGTGTTGATCTTCTTGTCGATGATCTCGGCCTTCAGGTTCTCGGCCGTGATCACCGCCGGAACGAAGAGCCTGGAGGGCGTGTCGTAGAGCGTCGTCTCCGGCTTCGGCGTTTCGCCCGCCAGGAACTGGACGGCTACGTTGGCCGCGGCGGCAGCCACGATCTCGCTCGGCTTGGAGATCGTGTTGTACTGATCGCCTGCGATGATGAGCTGCAGCGCGGCGATCGTCGCGTCGTTGCCGGTGACCGGCGGGACCGGGTTCACGCCCGCGGCCTTGAAGGCCGCGATCGCGCCGCCGGCGGTGCCGTCATTGGCGGCCACGACGCCCAGGATGTTCTTGTTGAAGCGGGTGACCTGGCCGCTGGCCCATTGCTGCGCCTTCGGCGGGGCCCAATCCGGGGTATCGTATTCGGCCAGGATCGGATAGCCGCTGTTGTCGAGACCTTCGTGAATGCCCTTCTTGATGAGACCGGCGGCCGCGTCGGTCGGCGACCCGTTGATCTGCAGGACACCTGTGCCGTCGGTGGCGGTCACGTTGGACTTCTTCAGGTGCTGCACCAGGGAATCCGCAATGGACTTGCCGATGGCCTGGTTGTCGAAGGACACGTAGAAATCGGCCTTGGCGTCGGGAATAGGCCGGTCGTAGGCGATCACCTTGATGCCCTGGCTCTGGGCCTGCTTGACCAGGGACGCGGCGGCGGCGGAGTCCACCGGATCGAGCACGATCACCTTCGCACCCTGCGAAATCGCGGAGTTGAATTGCTGCTGCTGGCGCGACACGTTCGCGTCTGCGTTCTGATAGATCACCTTGCAGGTCGAGCAGAGCTTTTCCATTTCGGCCTTGAAGCCTGGGAAGTCGTGCTCCTCGTAGCGGGTAGAGGCCTGATCCGGCATCAGGAAGGCGACGGTGGCATTGGAGACCTTGGCGTTCTGAGCCATGGCAATGCCCGTGCCAGCGAGCAGGGACAGTGTCAGGGCTGCAAGGCCACTGAATTTCCATGAAGACTTGATCATTCGTTTCTCTCCCGTTGGTCCTTTTATAGTGCTGTCGAATTGCGCCGGCTCGTGGGCAGGTGATGGCTGAAGGGCATTTTCCCTTGCCATGCGGAATTCAGAGCGGAGCGCCTCTATTCCCGGGCCGCTCCCTTGCGCCGCCCGGCCTTGCTCGCAGGGGCTGAGATATCGTTTCCTGGCGCCTCCATTGCGCGGCCTTGGCCGTGTTGATGTTATCGAGCAGCAGGCGTCGGAACCGGGAGGGCGTCATGCCCTTCTCGGCCAGGAACTGCCTGTTGAAGTTGGAGAGGTTGTTGTAGCCGACCTCGTAGCAGATGCTGGTGATAGAGGCCTGCTCGTCGCTCATCAGGATCTGGCAGGCGAGGTTGATCCGCAGCCGTTTCACGTATTGGACCAGCGACATGCCGGTATGCTGCCGGAATGCGCGCGAGAACGCGCTCGTGGATTGCCCTGCAATCGCCGCAAGGTCGGCCTCGTTGAAGGCCTGGGTGAGGTTCGCGCGAATATAGGCGAGGGCCTTGTTGATCCCTGCGGACATGTAACCCGACGGGTCGGGAAGGTAGCTCGCGCTGGCCAGTCTCCGCGAGCCCTGTGCCCGGCTCAACAATCCGGCAATCAGCATGAAGAGTTCGATGCGGCGCACCCCCTGCGCATGCATCACCTCGTCCATGAGAGGTGACACCGCCTGGCTGGTCTCCGGACTGAAGAGCACGCCACGCCGGGACGCTTCCAGCACGGGCATCAGAGCGCCAAGTTCCGGCAGGGCCTTCATGGCCCCGCTGACGAAATCCTCGCTGAACTGGATGATGCGGCAGCGCAGCGGGACGACAGAATCCTTTGGGACATCGCTGACCCAGTTGTGCGGGAGGTTGGGCCCAGTCAGAACCAGATTGCCCGGCTCGAACTCGCCGATGAAGTCGCCGACGAAATAGCGGCCACGGGTGGCGACCACCTGATGCAATTCATATTCGGGATGAAAGTGCCAGCGCACGGTGCGGTAGGGATAGCCATGCGACCAGGCCGCGAACGACTCGCCAGGCCTTATCTGAACGACTTCGAGATCCGGCTCCATGTCCGTTTCCTCCAGGTCGATGCGGGTATCCGCACCGGCCCTCGCTCCCAGCCGGCCGATCTCATGTCGGCTCTCACTGGCCCTGACGGTAATCTGCGCCTCGAAAGCGTGCCAGCACGTTTCATGGTAGCGAATGATACTTTTTTGACGTGCGCCGCCACGATCCGCCATAATATGTATGCCACGGATCACGGACGGAAAGGCCGGCACGGAAGTCAGCCGCATCGATCCGGGTATGGTCCGAAGCTCCGAATTCCGCGTTGCTGGGGGCAATCGCGGGAATCCCTTGTGCGGGGAGAATGCTCACCTATAAATGCTAGCCTGTCCGTTCAGGCTTGAGGCAGCCCATGGACAGATGCGCCTTACGGCGCGAGCGAACATTGTTCACAGGATACAAGGGGCTCCCATGGCATTGGTCAAAACGTCCGAGCTTCCGGGCAAGGATGCTTCGCGTCCAGCAGGGAAGGAGCCCGCACGGTCCAACGGATCTTCTGCCGCTCCCAGGGGCACGACGCTCCAGCGGCGGAACTTGGAGCGTATCAGGGTCCGCAAGCAGAAGGCCGCCGAGCGCATCGGCGCAGCGACCGAGGAACTCGCCAGCGGAGTGGCCGAGGCATCATCCGCAGCGGAAGAGCTGCGGCGCGCAATGGAGCAGATCGCCTCTGGAGCCGAGGAGGCCGCGGGCGCTTCGCAGGAATCGCTTTCAGCCATCGTCAGCCTGGGCGCGTCCTTTGCAGAGGCCCGGAAACATGCGGAGACCGCCCGAACGAAAACGGCGGGCCTGCAGAATTTCCTGATCGAGACCGGGGCGCAGATCGATGCTTCTGTCGCTGCCGTCGAGGCTGGCGCCGTGCGCCAGAAGGCGATGGTCGATGTCATATCTCTTCTGGAACAGCAGGCTGCCGGCATCGGAGAGATCACCCGTGCGGTCGGGGAGATTTCCGACCAGACCAATCTTCTTGCTCTCAATGCGGCCATCGAGGCGGCTCGCGCCGGAGAGAACGGCCGCGGCTTCGCGGTGGTCGCCGATGAGGTGCGCGCCCTTGCGGCGGCCTCTGAAAAGAGCGCACAGGATATTCAGACGCTGGCGGACGGCATCGTGAGCCAGGTCCGTTCGGTCGCGGACAGGATCAGGGTGTCGGCGGAAAACGCCAT
>Ga0182742_1004106_pt1 | contig 13480 bp, 15 predicted proteins | sample eDN5th37CBELigMG_FD_128880 | JGI IMG/M metagenome (GOLD analysis project Ga0182742, IMG submission 128880) | Enriched Miracle-Growth compost microbial communities from Emeryville, California, USA - eDNA 5th pass 37_C BE-Lig MG (version 2)... ... | reverse complement strand
TGCCGGCCGATTTTAGAGACCGCATTTCTCGGGCGTTTGCAGCGTATGTGTGGCCGTTGATCACAGGTGGCTCACCCCTCGATGCGTTCAGTAGAAATGAGCCCATAAGACTCCTCGCGCATAATTTGGATTTCTGGCTTCCACACGCAGTTAGAGTGGCGGAGGATAGATTGTCAGAGTTGCCGTTGATTGAGCTTGAAAATGAGCAAGACAAGAAGGACTTGGCGAGCATTCAAGCAAGCGTGCCGAAAGACGAAGGCAGTGTCGATCGCTGTCGCATGGGCGGGCATGTTTGGCTTGGAGAGGCTGAAGCGGCCGGCGCGGCAGCGGAGATGGTTCGCATCGCTGACAAGGGGGGAAAGCTAAGTGCGCTTGTGGATACGATTAGGTCAAATCGTGTTGAGGAAGATTTTTCGGATCGGTGGTCGTTTGCGCGTGAGGATTTCGAGCGCAAGCTTTATAAAAAACGCAGCAAGGTACGAGTCAAGTTTGTGGAATTGAGCGAAGCTGAGGGTGTTGTCGGCCCTCAAAGTGAGCTAGGCGACCGACTCATTTGGCAAGACTTTTTTGCGGTTCTTAATGCAAAAGAGCGTGAGGTTGTTGTTTGTCTGGCGCGATCGTCTACGAGTTTGGCGGAAGCGGCCAAAATGCTTGGGTACGCAAATCACACGCCGATCACTAAAATTCTCGCTCGAATTCGTAAGAAGGTCGAATTTCTATTGCGCAACGATTAGGTGCGTGTAGCAACCGTAGCCCGGATGGAGCGAAGCGAAATCCGGGACCAATGCGGCAAGATGATTCCCGCATTCCGCCTTCGCTCCATGCGGGCTACAAACGCGCGGAGAGTTTGCGAGTGGAAGCGAGCGGGTGAGGGGCTTGCCTTATGCCGACCGTCCTGCGCTGGGGACCCTACCGCTCGACGACGACCTGAGCATCGCCGGCATGCTCCAGGGCCGAAGGGCCGCGCGATAGCTTAGTTCGGCATCCGTAGCCCGGATGAAGCGCAGCGAAATCCGGGGCGGTCCCGCATGACCATCCCCGCATTCCGCTTCGCTTCATGCGGGCTCCGGGCTACGATGATGGCTCCGCATCTCGCCGGGGGCACGCCATGCGACCCAGTTCCTGCGTTCTGTCGCTCGCCTTTGCCGTATCGCTCCTGGCCCTCGCAGGCTGCGCTGGCACAACCGACACCGCCGTGCCCGCGGCGCCGCCCGTTCCGGAGATGACCACGACCACGCGCTCCGGCCTGCAATATGCCGATATCGAGCCCGGCACCGGCCGCCCGCCGCGGCGCGGGCAGGTCGCGGTGGTGCATTACACCGGCTGGCTCTATGTCGATGGCGTGCGGGCTAAGAAGTTCGATTCCTCGCTCGACAAGGGCAGGCCGTTCGAATTCCGGGTCGGGCAGGGCGATGTGATCCGCGGCTGGGACGAGGGCGTTCTCACCATGCGGCCCGGCGGCAAGCGCACGCTGATCATTCCGCCCGCGCTCGGCTATGGCGAACGCGGCGCCGGCGCCGACATCCCGCCGAATGCGACGCTGATCTTCGATGTGGAATTGCTGTCGGTTAAGTGAGGGTGAGTTGCGCGAAGCAGCCTGCTAAAGCGCGAATGCTTTCAAATTCGCCTCGGACGCTTTTGCGAGAAGTCTGCGATCGTCAGTAATGAGCGCGACACCTTCGCGCGCGGCCAACGCGAGATAAAAACAGTCATAGATGGGATGATCGAGCCGGATCGCAAACTCTACCGCAGAGGTTACGAGATCGTCCAACGGCACAAGCCTTGTCATCAACGCCGTCGAAAGCGCGATCGCGCTTGTCGCCTGAGCGACCGTGAATTCTCCACGACGAGCGCGCTTCCACACTGCACTTCCTATTTCCGCAACAAGGAGCGAGGGCGCGATGTAATCCTCGCCGCGGTAGCGTAACTTCGCGGCGCGTTCGGCGCCGATTTCAGGGAGCACCCACTTCGCCGCAACGCTGGCGTCGATAACCACAGTCATCGGCTGTCACGGTCTTCACGGATCAACTGTGTCGAATCCCCTGAGACCTTGCCGATCTCGGCGCGCAAACGGTCGGCTGCGGCCCAGATTTCCTCCTTGCTGGGCTTTGCGGCGGCGGTCAGAGCCTCGCGCGCAATCTCGCTGACCGACTTGCCTTCAGCCTTCGCCTTGGCCTTCAGCCGATCGGCGGTGTCCTGATCCACGTTTCGCACGAGAATATCGACCATGGCGGCGCTCCCTGCGCTCTGATATCATTTTGATATCAAAGTGGTGCGCCACCGGCGCTTTGTCAATCGGTCTTGACAATATTCCTATAGCAATATAGTCCTATGTCTGCTCACCCGAGCGAGGGACGTTCTGCAGACGTGGCCGGACGGGGGTGAGTGCGGCGCCTGCGGGCGGGGCTCGTAACCCCGCACCCGGGCGGTGCCGGGGCTCCGCCCGGGGTTACTACGGACCCCTGCCAGGAGCTGGCTGACGCCATGAGCTTGCGCCTCGTGCGCATGACTCATGGAGGCAAAGCGCGGCCCGGCACCGAGATGAGAACGCCGCAAGTGGAGCGTCGGAAGGCGGGGCATCCTTGTCCAGAGGATGCCGTCGCCGAAGCCGATTGCCGCCGCGCAAGCGGTGGCAAGACGCGGACGCGACAATGGACCACCAGCGCCTTCCGGCGCTCCACGCCCTCGCATCGTTTCGCGGGGGACTTTGCGGACAACCCCGCGCGCGCCGCGCCGCGGGAGACGGCCGCGCATCCACAAACGTCTTTCCGAGAGGGCGCGACATCATCCCGACACAAGCCGCAGCCAGAAGGCGCGCCCCGGCTTTGTGCTTTGCATGATGCGAGCTACAACGGGCCGGTATCGATCAGGGAGAACGACCGATGCACGCCTTCAACCGACGTAACCTGATGGCCGCCTGCGCCGCCATCGCAACCGTGAGCATCGTGTCCATGAGCAGCGACTCGTCCGCCCAGTCCGGCAAGCCGGTCACCACCTCGTCCGGCCTGCAGATGATCGATACGCAAGCCGGCACCGGCGCGCAGCCCAAGCAGGGTCAGACCGCGGTGGTGCATTACACCGGCTATCTCAACGACAATGGCAAGAAGGGAAAGAAATTCGATAGTTCGGTCGATCGCGGCACGCCGTTCGAGTTTCCGGTCGGCGCCGGGCGCGTGATCAAGGGCTGGGACGAGGGCGTCGCCTCCATGAAAGTCGGCGGCAAGCGCACGCTGATCATCCCGCCCGCGCTCGGCTATGGCGCGAGCGGCGCCGGCGGCGTGATCCCGCCGAATGCGACGCTGATCTTCGACGTGGAATTGCTCGGGGTGAAGTAGGCGGCAGGCTGCGCGCCGGCATCGGCGCGCAGCGCTCAGCTCACGGCGCCGATCATTTTCGAAGGCCCTTCAGGGTTTCGGCATTCGGGCAAAAGCCGGCAAAGCTCTGCGCCGCGCGGCCGTGGCCGATCTCGTCGGCGCAGTGCAGCTTGGCGATACAGGCCGCGCAGTTGCTTTCGAGTTGGCGCATCGCTCTCGGCGGGACGCTCCGGTGATCGACGCCGGTCGCCGCCATCATGTGGCAGAGAAGTTCGGTGCTGTCCGGCTCGCGCCCGACCAGCCAGCGCAAATCCTCGGGACGTCCGCGCACATGCGCGCGCAGCCGCTCCATCTCCTCGCCGCGGGCTTTTTCCAGAAATTCCAGATCGCGATCATAGGGGCTTGGCGTGAACCACTCGATCAGCGAGCGAAGCGTCGGCCATTGTGCCTGGGTGGATGACATGGTGTCCTCCCGACTCTTGTTCGGAAGGAAGCGTGACGCATCTGCGCCGCTGCGCCTTGATCGGGATCAAGCGCTTGCGGGCGCTATCGCGTCGAGTCGTCCTCGACCACGCCGGGCTTCTGCTGCTGCGGCGTCGGCTCCTGCGCCGGCTGCTGTTGCGGTGCAGCTTGATCCGTCGGCGCGGCATTCTCGCCGCCGGCGACATTACCGCCGGTCTGCGGCGTCTGGGGCGGCGCGGTGCCGGTGGTCTCCTGCCCCTGCGGCGCCGATGCCGTGAGCGGGCCCTCCGATACCGGCTGGTTCAGTCCGTAAATCAGCAGCGCGACGATCAGCATGCAGGCGATGGCGACCATCGTGATCTGTATGCCGGTGGCGCGCCCGCCCTGCGACAATTGCAGCTGAGGGTCGGGCTGGATCGGTTCGTCGCCCGGAAACCGTTGGTGCGGCCGGTCCATGAGGCCCTCCTCCTTGCGGTGGTGGTGTCGGTAATAACGACGGGGGACGGCGGAGGTTCCATTGAGTCGCAATGCCGCTTGTCGGAACGCCGCGCCTGATGTCCAATCCGCAAGCTGCAGCTGCAACAGGGGAGTGTGCGCGATGCGACGGTTCGGTGTGACGCTTCTGGCCGGCACGGCAATTCTGTGCGGCGCGCTGCCGGCCACAGCCCAGAGCCGCTGGCCGGCGGGCGACGAGCTCGGCATGGCCAACAATCTTGGGCCTGCCACCTGGGCGCGCTGTGCGCCGCTCCTCGCCGATCCGAAGGCGAAGTCCTACGAGATTTCGCACATGCGCTCCAACACCATGCCGCAATCGCCGTTCGGCACGCCGCTGGTGGACAAGTATCGTCCGACCGTCGGCATCCCGGGCACGCGCCACGCATTCAACGGCGAGGAGGCAGTGAGCGGGGAGGCGGGGGCGCAGGGCACGCAGATGGACGCGCTCGGGCATTTCGCGGTGCTGCCCGAACCCTGGGACGGCAAGAGCGAATTTCCCTCAGCCCAGGCGACCTATTACGGCGGCTTTACCCAGCAGCAGGTGAAACCTTCCGCCGATGCCCCGCTGCAGAAGCTCGGCATTGAGAAAGTGCCGCCGGTCATCACGACGGCAATCCTGCTCGATGCCAAGGCCCATCTCGGCAAGGGTAAACCGATGGAGCCCGGCGCGGTGATCACCGCCGCCGACATCGAGGCGATGCTGAAGGCACAGGGACTCGACAAGCGCGGCCTGATGCCGGGCGACGTGCTCTACATCTATACCGGATGGGGCGACGGCTGGATCGATCCGGACACCGCCAAGAATTACTACACCAAGGGCCCGGGCCTCGCCTATGACGCCGCGAAATACATCGAGGGCAAGCAGGTGGTGCTGGTGGCGCTCGACAATCCATTCACCGATCCGGTGCCGGACGGCATGCTGATGGGGAAGGCGGCGCCCGCGCCCGGCACCCCGCCCGCGTTGCCGTTTGCGATCCACCACCACAATCTGGTGGTCGCCGGCATCCACAACATCCAGAACGCCAATCTCGGCGAACTTGCAAAGGACCGGGTCTGGCTCTCCTGCACCATGATCCTGCCGCTGCGCTCGAAAGGCGGTTCGGGTTCGCCGGTTCGGCCGGTGGCGATCGGCGTGCCGGGACAATAGCGCGCATGCTGATCGGCCGCTTGCCCGCAAGCGCTGGCAGGTGAGAACACGGTGTGCGCGGCCGCCCAGCCACCGGGCGGCAGCTGCTCGCCCTCTATGGCTTCGCCGAACTATCGCTTCGCAACACTGACCTTTTTCGGCGGCTGTTGCTTTGCGGCCGTCACGCCGTCCTTCTTGGGTTTGGCGGCTGCGGTCCTCGTGTCCTTGCTCTTCTTGTTCTTCGCCTGCTTCTTTTTCTTCAGCGAAGCCTCATATTTTCTGCACTCGGCATGGTCCGCCTGTTCGAGGGCGCGGCGTTCGGCGCGAGTCGCTTCGCGGAAGAATTCGTGCCGACCCACCTGCACCACCGGCACGAATTCCTTGCGGAACCGGCATGCATTTTTCGACGGCGTCAGCTCCGCATTCATGTAATAGCGCAAGAGCCGGTCCTCGAGGCCGCTGCGGCCTTCGAGTTCATCGCGGGCAATTTCTTTCGAATAGCGCCACGCCTTGCCCTTGATCGCCGTGCGTTTGGCCAGCGGCAGGCAGGCAAACGAGAACTGGCAAACCTTGCCGCGCTTGTAGAACACGACATCGCAGATCCGCTCGCCGCCCCAGATCGCGCGCTTTGCCCGCGCGCGGGCGGCCACGACCTGCGCGATATGGCGCTGGCCTTGCTCGGTTTCGTCGGTTGAGCCGCCTTCGAAATAGACCGCGAGGGTGAGGCAATAGAGATCGGTCTCAAAGGCGACGTCGCGCTCGCGGTTGATCGGATCGCCGAGTGCGGCCCGGGTCTGTTCGACCGGCGCCTGATAAGCGTCGGCCGGTGCTGCAATGGCGAATGCCGCGATGGTTGCGCACGCAAGGTAGAGCGATGCGAAGCTGCCCCGCATGTGTCCCCCCAATGTCTTGCCGCAACAGACCGAAAATCAAATGCGACGCCACAAACGCAGGACCCCCGCCGCATGGACGACAATTCGCCTGCGGAAATGTGGCGGTCGAAGGGCAAATGGTTAACAGGCACCGTTGTTTTTCACAGCGCGTGACCGATTTGCAGCGGCCGCGGCGATGGCCAAAACACCAGGATATCAGGAGGAAATGCGTCGTCCGACGCTTGTCGAGGCGAGCCAGATTGCCGCACAGTCGTTAACCAGGTGCGGCCCACCAATGCGCCGGCACAAACCATCGGAACCCTCATGCCAACTGCCCCGATCCATTACGACGATGCTTCAGAGGACGTCCGCGCGGTGTTCGACGACATCAAGGCGTCGCGCAACGTGCCCGATGTCAACAATTTCTGGAAATATCTGGCGCGCGATCCGGCGCTGCTCAAGCGCACCTGGGAGAGCGTCAAGGAGGTGATGGCGCCGGGCGCGCTCGATCCTCTCACGAAGGAGATGATCTATCTCGCGGTCAGCGTCACCAATGGCTGCGCCTATTGCATCGCAAGCCATACCGCCGCGGCGCGCAAGGCCGGCATGACCGATGCGATGTTTGGCGAGGTGATGGCGGTTACCGGCATGGCGAACGAAACCAACCGGCTCGCGAACGGATATCGGGTGCCGATAGACAAGATGTTCGAATGAGGACGCGGCCTTCTACCACTCCTCGGGACAGGGCAGCAGCATAGACCACAGGTCGGGACCGTTCTTCACCACCTTCATCTGCGGGGTCAGGCCGCCATTGCGATCAATCCAGTCGAGCACCGGCTCGGAATAATAGGACAGGAGATCGCGCGTGCCGGCTTCGTGCGGCACCTTCTTTTTGATCGGCCAGTTCACCATGGTGTAGGCCTGATGGAAGCCGAGGCTTGCGCGCGGCGTTACGCATATCTTGTTATGCGGCACGATGCCGATCACCAGCGTACAAGCCGAATTGCAGATGCCGTCGATGATGACGCGCTCGCCGCGCGCGGCGATCTGCCGATACTTTGCCTTGTATTTCTCGACTTCGCCGCCGTGATCGCGGGTGATCCGCAGATCCGCCAGTGCCGAAACGGTCGAAATGCACAAGGCCGCTACTGCAACAGCAACCCCCAGCCGCCGCATACCCACCCCGAAACAACATCCAGACGCGTGACTTACTGGAGCCCGGGAAGGGCCTCAGCTGGGCGAAATTTTGACGAAATCCGGTTTTCAATTCGTTAAGCATGCGTTGCGGTAGCATGTGCGGGCGAGAGGCGGGACAGGTGGGGCTTGGTCTTGACCGACGAATGCGCCGGATGCTGCTCGCGCTCGTGTTTCTCCTTTTGGCCATGCGCGGTGGCCTCGCTGCGGATTGCTCGGGCGAGGGCGTTGCGGCGGCCCGTGCCGCCTTCAAGATCCGCTACCACGCGGCAGATTACAGCGCCGCGCGCGACATACTGAGCGGCCTATGGAGCGATTGTTTCATTGCGAAGCCTGATGGCGTGGCCGCGGCCGAGATCGCGAGCGATCTCGCCATCGCCGCGCATCGTGCCGGCGACAGCGACGAATGCCTGCAGACGCTCGCCGATTTCATGCCCGGCTTTCGCGACGCCGAGCGGCGTCTGGCTGCGCTTCCGGAGCGGCTGCGCAAGGCAATCGCGTTCAATATTCGCCTGTGCGCCAAGCAATGTCCCGGCTCGGGTCCCGGTTGCCTGACGCTGCGGGTCGCGCAGGCGCATGCAAAGCTCGCGCGCGGCGAATTCACGAGCGCCGCGCTCTGCAAATTCGATGCGGGCGAGGGCGCAGTCGCGCTCTCTCGTGATCTGTGTCTGTGGATCGAGCCGCCGGAACGGGAAGTCGATCTCGCCGAACGCGAGACCGCCAATCCCGCCGAGATGTGCCCCCCACTGTCGCTGGTCGGACGCGACGGCCGCAAGCGACGGGTCGCGTTGCCTGCGGTCAGCTGGCTCCGCAACGTCGAGACCTGCTGCGCCGAAGTTTCGATCGAAACCGCAGCCGACGGGCGTGTCCGCATCGCACCAGCCGAGAACCCGCCGGAAGGGTGCCTCTCCGGCAAGCGCAGCTTCGTGGCCGAAGACGTGTTCCGTCTCGGACGTGGCACGCTTCACCCGGTTAGCCGCGCGCTGATCGGGGTCCGCTGATGCGGGACGTTGCGCCGCTTATATCCCGCTCGGGATCTGGCGGATCGCGAGATGGCTGTTCACGCCGCGCACGCCCGGCGTTTCCTCGACCAGCACGCGCACCGCGTTCTGCTCGCTCGGGGTCAGCACCAGACCCCAGAGGTCGACCACACCGTCGGTGACGATCGGGTTCAGCAGCGATGGATGCGACCAGGGCTGCGCGGACAGCCGGTCGATGATGGCGTCGCGTAGCTCGGCATCGGAAGGCTGCGTGCCGCCGCTCGGTCGCGGCTTCGCACTCGCCAGCGCCTGCAGGAGATTGGCCCGGCTGACCACGCCGACCACCCGGTCGCCCTCGACCACGGGCACGCGCTTGATGCGGTTGCTTTCCAGCAGGCGCGCAATCTCGCGCAGCGGCGTGTCGGGTTTTGCGACCACCACCTCCTTGGTCATGACATCCGACACCTTGATGCCATGCGCCTTCACGAAATCGGAGGCGAGTTGATCGGAGCCTGAAAGAAAGTTGAGCCACCACGACGACTCGCGCTCGGTACCGGTTTCCGTGCGGCGCAGCAGGTCGCCTTCCGAGATGATGCCAATCAGCTTGCCGGCCTTGTCAACCACCGGCAGCGCGCTGATGCCGCGCTCCAGCATCAGCTTTGCGGCCGCCTGAACGGTCGCATCCGGCTCGATCGTAATGACGCGGACGGTCATGACATCGCTGGCATTCATGGCTGATTCTCCGATTGCTGCATGAGCCTGTCTGCCGGCGAGAGCCGGCGCATTGACCCCAATCAAACCTTTGGGGTCGCCGCTATCCGTGCGAGCCGCACCTCAATAGACGACCACACTGCGGATGCTCTCGCCCTTGTGCATCAGGTCGAAGCCCTTGTTGATGTCGGACAGCGGCAGGATGTGGGTGATCATCGGGTCGATCTCGATCTTCTTCTCCATGTACCAGTCGACGATTTTCGGTACGTCGGTCCGGCCCCTGGCGCCGCCGAAAGCGGTGCCCTTCCAGACGCGGCCGGTGACGAGCTGGAACGGGCGGGTCGAGATCTCCGCGCCCGCCGGTGCGACTCCGATGATGACCGAGACGCCCCAGCCGCGGTGACAGGATTCCAGCGCCTGGCGCATCACCGTGACGTTGCCGGTGCAGTCGAACGTGTAGTCGGCGCCGCCGATCTGGTCCGCCGCGGTCTTGGTCATGTCGACGAGATGGGCGACCAGGTCCTTGCCGACCTCGTTCGGATTGACGAAATGCGTCATGCCGAAGCGTTCGCCCCAGGCCTTGCGGTCATTGTTGATGTCGACTCCGATGATCATGTCGGCGCCGGCGATCCTCAGGCCTTGAATCACGTTCAGGCCGATACCGCCCAGGCCGAACACGATCGCCTTGGCGCCGATCTCGACCTTGGCGGTGTTGAATACCGCGCCGATACCGGTGGTGACACCGCAGCCGATGTAGCAGATCTTGTCGAAGGGGGCGTCCTCGCGCACCTTCGCCACCGCGATTTCCGGCAGCACCGTGTAATTGGCGAAGGTGGAGCAGCCCATATAGTGATGCAGCGGCTTGCCGCCGAGCGAAAAGCGCGAGGTGCCGTCCGGCATCAGACCCTTGCCCTGCGTGGCGCGGATCGCGGTGCAAAGATTGGTCTTCCGTGACAGGCATGACGGGCATTGCCGGCATTCGGGCGTGTAGAGCGGAATAACGTGGTCGCCCTTTTTCACGCTGGTGACGCCGGGGCCGACATCGACCACGACGCCGGCGCCTTCATGTCCGAGGATCGAGGGGAACAGTCCTTCCGGGTCGGCCCCGGACAGCGTGAACTCGTCGGTGTGACAGATGCCGGTCGCCTTGATCTCGACCAGCACTTCGCCGGCCTTTGGACCATCGAGCTGCACCGTCATGATTTCCAGAGGCTTGCCCGCTTCGATCGCTACAGCCGCACGCACATCCATCGTCCCGGTCTCCCAAGATCCGCCGCGGCCGGTCCGCAGCTTCCAATTGTCACCAGTCATGCACCGAATGCAACGTCCGGTGCAATGACATTGCTGCGAGCCTCGGATAGAGGCGCCGCCAGCAAGGTGACGCGGCATTTGCATGCGGCTGCGCGCCATCGGAAAGAGCCGCACCAGGAATAACGCGTGAAACCGTCATTTGCCGACTTCGCCATTCGCGAGGGCGGCGCTGAGCTTCCTGTTCGCGCGCATGGGACTCGTGGTGCTGGTGCTGGCAGCCATCGTAGTCGTCATGCGGCGGCCCCGCGCGCAGCCGTGCCTTAGGCCTGCGCCGGAACGAAGCGTTCCAGCCAGCCATGCGCGAAGACGAGATCCTGCTGTGTCAGCGCATGTGTCGCCGGCAGCAACTCGAGCGTGACGTTCGCTCCGGCCTCGCCAAGCAGGGCCGCGATATAGGGCGGCCGGTCCGGTGGTACCAGCGGATCGTCCCGGCCGGACAGCAGCAGCACTGGAAAATCGCGCAAATCGGGCAGGGGCCGTGGATCGAACGGCATCGAGGGCCGCAGCAGCAATGCCCCCGCGAGCAGCGACGGGTCGTGCCGCATCAAGCCCCAACCGATATTCGCGCCGTTCGAGAACCCGAGAACGATCGGAGGTGCAAGCTGGTAGCGTGTTCGCGCGCGCGCGACAAAGTCGGCGAGATCCAGGGTTCGGGCCTGGAAATCGGCGATGTCCCAGCTGCCGTCCTCGTCGCGCCGGAAGAACCGGATCATGCCGTCTTCCAGCACCTTGCCGCGTGGGGACAGGAGAGCCGAACCGGGCGACAGCATCTCGCCGAGCGGGATGAGGTCGTTCTCGTCGGCGCCGGTGCCATGCAACAGCAGAAGCGGCGGGCGCGTTGCGTCCGCCGCCGGAATGTAGCGATGAATGAAGCCGAGTTCGGTTACCGGTGCCACCCGCTCATCTTACACCCAGCGAGCGCAAAAACAGCCGGCATTCCAGGCGCCGTCGCAGCGCCCGGAATAACCTGCGACTTACTTCGGCTGCGGCACGATCCGGATATAGGGCTTCGGCGCCTTCCAGCCCTGCGGATAGATTTTCTTGGCCTCGTCGTCGGACACCGAGCCGGAAATGATCACATCCTCGCCCTGCTTCCACTGGGCGGGGGTGGCGACCTTGTGCTTGGCCGTGAGTTGCAGTGAATCGATCACCCGCAACACTTCGTCGAAGTTGCGGCCGGTGGTCATCGGATAGACCAGGACCAGCTTGATCTTCTTGTCCGGTCCGATGACGAAGACGTTGCGGACGGTCTGGTTGTCGGCGGCCGTGCGCTTGGTGGGATCGCCCGAGGCGGAGGCCGGCAGCATGCCGTAGAGCTTGGATACGTTGAAATCGGAGTCGGCGATCATCGGATAATTCGGCTCAAACCCCTGCGTTTCTCCGATGTCCTTGGCCCAGGCAGCATGGCGATCGACCGGGTCGACCGAGAGCCCGATGATCTTTACACCGCGCTTGTCAAATTCCGGCTTGATGCGCGCCATATAACCGAGTTCGGTGGTGCAGACCGGGGTAAAGTCCTTCGGATGCGAGAATAGCACGCCCCAGGAATCGCCAAGCCACTCGTGGAAGCGGATCTTGCCGTGCGTAGTTTCGGCTTCGAAGTCGGGAGCGGTATCATTGATCGCGAGAGCCATGTTCATCCTCCATGGGTCGCGCCTCCAGTGCGGGACGCGGCATTGGCTGTGCGAGAAGAGTGCTGGCGCCGAACGGCGCCGCATCGGTACGCTCTTTATATAGCGGCGAGCGGGAACAAAAATAAGAGAGCGGATGTTCCGGTTTTTCGCCGTCCGGAGAGCATTTTTCCGATATCGGTTTGTTTTCGGCAAAATCCTTCCGGCCGCTCCGGAACGATCAGCGCAACGATAAGTGACACATGGACATCGCCGACCTGCTCTCGCATTTCGCAGTTGCGCTGGGGATCGGTCTTCTGATCGGGATCGAGCGCGGTTGGCGCACGCGCGAGGAAACGCCCGGGAGCCGCACCGCGGGGGTGCGCACCTTCACCATCATCGGGCTTCTTGGCGGGACCACGGGTGTGATTGCGGAGGCCGCCGGCACGCCGCTGACGCTCACCGGCGGGATTGTGATCGGGCTCGTCTTCGCCGCCTTTGCCGCGACCTTCGCGATGATGTGCCGCGACGAGAATCTCGCCGAAAAGAGCCATTCCGCGACCACGGCGATCGCTGGCATGCTGACCTTTGCGCTTGCGGTCTATGCGATGGTGGGCGACATGCGCGCGGCCGGTGCGGCGGCGGTCGCGACCGTTTGCGTCTTGGCGCTGCGCACCCCGCTGCATGAGTGGCTGAGCAGGATCGAAGAGCGTGAAATCCGCAGCGCGCTGATCCTGCTTGCCATGACGTTCATTGCGCTGCCGGTCATTCCGGACGATCCGGTCGGCCCGTTCGGCGGGATCAATTTGCGTGAAATCTGGCTGATTGCGATCGTTCTCGCCGGAGTTTCGTTCGTGGGCTATGTGGCCGTCAGGGTCCTCGGCTCACAGCACGGCGTGCTGGTCGCGGCCTTTGCCGGGGGACTTGCCTCCTCGACGGCGGTTACGGCGACGAGCGCGAAACGTGCGGCGGCAGGCGAGGGGACGCCGCGCCTGCTCGCCGCCGGCGTTGCGCTTGCGACTGCGGTCTCGTTTGCGCGCGTGATCGCGATCGTCGCGGTGCTGAAGCCGGAGCTGCTTTCGCTGGTTGCACCTCCGCTCGCCGCGGCAATTGTTGTTGCGGTGGGGTGGGGCCTGATCGCGGCCTATTGGCGCAAGACCGATAAGGATGGCGAGCAGGCGGCGGAATTCAAAAACCCGTTCGATTTCTGGTCGGTTCTCGGCTTTGCCATTCTGCTTGCGACCATCGTCCTGGTTGGCCGGGCGCTCGGCGAAAATCTCGGTGCCGCGGGTGCCGTGATTGGGGCATTGGCCATGGGGCTCGCCGATGTGGACGCTGTGACCGTGTCCATGGCCCGTCTGACACCTGAACCTCTGTCCATGCAGGTCGGGGCACTGGCGATCCT
>Ga0182742_1004105_pt1 | contig 13481 bp, 14 predicted proteins | sample eDN5th37CBELigMG_FD_128880 | JGI IMG/M metagenome (GOLD analysis project Ga0182742, IMG submission 128880) | Enriched Miracle-Growth compost microbial communities from Emeryville, California, USA - eDNA 5th pass 37_C BE-Lig MG (version 2)... ... | reverse complement strand
TGGCCACGTTGGGCCTGTCGGGGTCGGCGGGCGTGCCGGAGTCGGCGGTGGCCCACACCGTGGTGGCGCCCTACAACCAGGTGCCCGACCTCGACGACGACGTCGCCTGCGTGATCGTCGAGCCGGTGGCGGCCAACATGGGCCTCGTCCCCGCCCAGCCGGGCTTCCTCGAGGGGCTGCGCAAGGCCTGCGACGCGTCGGGCGCGCTGCTGATCTTCGACGAGGTGATCACCGGCTTCCGCTTCGGGCCCGGCTCCGCCCAGGAGCGCTACGGCGTGCGGCCCGACCTCACCACCTTCGGGAAGGTGATCGGCGGCGGGCTGCCCATCGGCGCCTTCGGCGGCCGCGCCGACGTGATGGCCGAGCTCGCCCCGCTCGGGCCCGTGTACCAGGCGGGCACCCTGTCGGGGAACCCGCTGGCCACCGCCGCCGGGCTCGCCGTGCTGTCGGAGATCGACGAGAGCGTTCACCGCATGCTCGACGGGCGGGCCGACATGCTCGGCGGCTGGCTCCGCGACGTCATCGCCGAGGCCGGCCTGCCGATCCAGGTCGTCGTGGAGGGGCCGCTGCTCGGGCTGTTCTTCGGCGACGAGCGTCCGGTGGACTACGACGGCGCCCGTCGCACCGACGAGCGCCTCTACGCCGCCTTCTTCCACGCCATGCTCGACCGCGGCGTGGCCTTCGCGCCCGGGCCCTACGAGGTGGCGTTCCCGTCGGTGGCCCACACCAAGGACGAGCTCGAGCGGGTGACCGATCTGGCGTCGGCCGCCGCCTGGGAGGTCGCCGGCCGGCTGGGCGGGTAGGCGTCGGCTGCTCGGGGTCGTAGCGTGCGGCCATGGGGTCCACGAACGGTGCGGCGTCCCGGAGCGACGGCCTCGTGCTCTTCGGCGCCACGGGCGACCTGGCCCGCAAGAAGATCTTCCCGGCGGTGTACGAGATCGCGGCGCGCACCGAGCCCGTCCCCGTGGTGGGCGTGGCGTCGAGCGAGCTGAGCTCCGACGAGCTGCGCGAGCGGATGCGGTCCTCGATCCTGGCCGCCCACCCGGAGGCCGATGCGAGGGTCCTCGACGAGCTCTGCGCGCGCACCAGCTACGTCAGCGGCGACTACCGCGAGGCGTCCACCTACGAGCAGCTCAAGGAGGAGCTGTCGCCGTGCTCGTCGCCGCTGTTCTACCTGGCCATCCCACCCGCGCTGTTCGACGACGTGGTCACCGGTCTCGCCAAGGTCGGCCTGAACGAGCACGCCCGCGTCGTGGTGGAGAAGCCGTTCGGCCGTGACAGCGCGTCGGCGGCCGAGCTGAACGACGTGCTCCACCAGGCCTTCCCCGAGGACGCCGTCTTCCGCATCGACCACTTCGTGGGCAAGGAGTCGGTGGAGAGCCTCCTCGTGTTCCGCTTCGCCAACGCGGTGCTCGAGCCGGTGTGGAACAACCGGTACATCTCCCACGTGCAGCTCACGATGGCGGAGGACTTCGGCGTGGAGGGCCGCGGCAAGTTCTACGAAAGCGTCGGTGCGCTGCGCGACGTCGTGCAGAACCACCTCCTGCAGATCGTGGCCCTGCTGGGCATGGAGCCCCCCGTCGACCTGTCCGCCGACCGGCTCCACGACGAGCGGGTCAAGCTCTTCCGCCAGGTGCGGGCCGTCGACCCGGGCGACGTGGTGCGCGGCCAGTACCGCGGCTACGTCGACGAAGCCGGCGTGGCCGGCGGGTCCGACGTGGAGACCTTCGTGGCGCTCCGCTTCTGGATCGACTCGTGGCGCTGGGCCGGCGTGCCGTTCCTCATCCGGGCCGGCAAGTGCCTGGCCGGCACCGCCACCGAGGCGGTGGTGGAGTTCAAGCAGCCGCCGCGCCTGCTGTTCCCGCAGCGGGGCGGCATCTCGCACCCCAACCACCTGCGCTTCCGGCTGGGGCGCGACGACGGCGTCACCCTCACGCTCCAGGCCAAGGCGCCGGGCGACCGCATGGCCAGCGAACCCGTGGCCCTCGACGTCTCCTACGAGGCCGCGCTGGGGCACCGCCAGGACGCCTACGAACGGCTGCTCGACGACGCCATGACCGGCGACACCACCCGCTTCGGCCGCGAGGACAGCCTCATGGAGCAGTGGCGGATCGTCGACCGCGTGCTGGAGGACCCGGCCCCGGTGGAGCTGTACGCCCGGGGCTCCTGGGGGCCCGAGGCCACCGACCGGCTGCTGCCGGAGGGCGCGACCTGGTACGAGCCGCGGTGAGCGAGCGCTAGCCCGGCACGACCCGGGCCAGCTGCGCCACGGCCTTGTAGGCGGCCTCGGCCGGGCCCAGCTCGTCGGGCCGCAGGAGGTTGGCCATGATCCTTAGCACCCACTCCATGAGCGTGCGGCTGCGCATGCCCACCCGGGTCAGCTCGCGCATCAGGGCCGGGCGCCCGATCACCTTGGCGAAGAGCCGGGCCACCTTGAAGTAGAGGGCGTACTCGGCGTCGAGGCGGCGCGGGTACTCGCCGAGCACGTCGGCGCGCCCCGTGGTGAGGGCCTCGTGGAGCACCGCGGCGGCCATGCGCCCCGTCTCGTAGGCGTAGTCGATGCCCTCGCCGTTGAACGGGTTGACGGTGCCCGCGGCGTCGCCCACCACGAGGTGCGACGGTCCCGCCTTCGGCCCCACCGAGCCGCCCATGGGCAGCCGGCCGCCGGTGGGCTCGCCGACCTCGGTCTCCGGGCTGAGGCCCCAGTAGGCCGGCGCCGTGGCGGCGAACTCCCGCATGAGGTGGCTGGTGTTGACCTCGCGGTAGTGCTTGAACGTGGACAGCAGGCCCACGCCGACGTTCACCGTGCCGTCGCCCACGGGGAAGATCCAGCCGTAGCCCGGCAGCGTGTTGCCGGCGCGGTCCTTCACGTCGAGGGCCGACTCGATCCACGGGTCGTCGTGGAGCGGGCTCTCGAAGTAGCCCCGGATGGCCATGCCCTGGGGGTAGGCCCGGTTGCGGCTGGTGCCGATGGCCCGCCCGAAGCGGGAGTTGGCGCCGTCGGCCACGACCACGTAGCGGGCGTGCACCTCCTCGACGGCGCCCGAACCCTTGCGCCGCACCGTGGCCCCGCGCACCGCGGGCCCGTCCAGGATGGGCGCGACCGCCTCGGTCCCGTCCCACACGGTGGCGCCGGCCTTGACCGCGTGCTGGGCGACCAGCTGGTCGAGGTCGCGCCGGCGCACCACGAAGCCGTGCGACGGGAAGACCGGGTGCTCGGGCCAGCGCAGCTCGAGGGTGATGCCGTGGGCCACCGCCCGCAGCCCGTCGTAGCGGTGGAAGTCCTCCAGCCGCTCGGCCAGGCCCATCTCGGTCAGCTGGTGGACGGCGCGGGGCGTGAGGCCGTCGCCGCAGGTCTTCTCCCGGGGGAAGGCCTTGCGCTCGACGACGACCACGTCGTGGCCGGCGTCGGCCAGCCAGTAGGCCGTGGCGGCGCCGGCGGGGCCACCGCCGACGACGAGCACCTCGTGGGTGGAGGGGGGCATGCTGCCAGCCTGCCGGGCCGGCGGCGGCCGGACTACTCGCCCCCGGTGGAGCCGGCGTCCTCGCCCCGGGCCTCACCCGTGGCGTCGACCTCGGCGCTGGTGCCGGTGCCGGTGGCGCCGTCGGTGCCGGCCTCCGGGCTCTCCTCGCCGGTGCACTGCGGCAGGGGCGGGTCCTCGCCGCCGATGACCACCCGCACGTAGCAGACGGCCGCCAGGATCTGCTCGTCGGTGAGGGCGCCGCCGTTGTCCACGCTCTGGGGAGGCATGGCCGCGCCGTTGTACGACAGGCCGAGGTGCGGGCCGCCGGGGCGGTTCGGGTCGCCGTAGGGCTGGCCGGCGTAGGGCGCCGAGCCGGTGTGCACGAAGTCGAGCTGGGCCTGGAAGAAGTCGGGGCCGGGGAAGGTGAGCAGCACCTCGCCGCCGTTCAGCTGGCGACCGGCGCCACCGCCGCCGGCGGCGCCGTGGCAGCCGGAGCAGGCCGACAGGTAGACGCCCTCGCCCTCGGCCAGTGGCCCGGTGAGCTCCACCTCGGGCTCCCGCAGCGACTCCGCGTAGAAGAAGGCCCAGAGCGGCAGCAGCGCCAGGACCGGCATGGCCCAGATGGGGATCTTGCGCCGGTTGAGCGCGGCCTGCACGTAGGGCTTGGGGGGCGGAGGCGGAGGCGGGGGAGCGGCCGGCGCGGCGGGTGCCGCCGGGGCCGGGGTGGCCGCCGCAGCTGCTTCCGTCGCCGCCGGGGTCGCGGGGGAAGGCGCGGCCTCTCCGCCACCGGCGTCGCCCCCGCCGCCGCTCAAGGCGGCACGGCGCTCGCGGGAGCGGCGCAGCAGGTGCTCGGGGATCTCGGTCACGGCTTCCTCCGGGACGCGTCACGCGTCGGAACCGACGTTCCACTGACGGCCGCTCACCTTACGCAGCGGCCGTGCCCGCCAGCGAACCCTGGCCCCGCTGGGCCCGGCGCCGACCCGGCCGGCGATGGTGCTCCGGGCGCGCCATGGCGCGCTTGGGGGTGGTGGGCGCCCCCGATCGCGCCATGGATGAGGAGAGGGGAGGGGGCGCTGCGGCCGGTCGCGGCCACTGCTCGGCCCGGATGTGCTGCTCGCAGGGGCAGGGTGCTAGACAAGTCCCGTTTCCCCGCCCGGAGGCTCGGACCCTCGCCGGTAGGGTTGTGAGCGAATTCACGAGGAAGGAAGGGCTGCGTGGTCGCGTTCGTGGTGTCCCTGATCGTCACGCTCGGGCTCACCGCGCTCGTCGTCCCTGTGGCCAAGCGCCGCCCGGTCGGCGCGCCTCTGTCGTGGGGTGAGGCCATGGTGGCCGCCACCTGGGCCTTCGGGATCATGTTCCTGGCCTATGGCGTCGTGCCGCACCAGTGGCTGAGCTGGGCCGACAACGAGCTCAACTGGCGGGCCGACAAGATCCTCCACGGTTGGGGCGACTTCCTCGACAAGCTCCCCTTCGTCATCACCTACCAGGCCGTGCGCGACATCATCGTCACGGGCATCTACGTGGTGCTCTTCGTCGCGCAGGTGGCGCTCTGGGTGTGGTGGCAGAAGCGGGGGGAGCGCAAGGAAGAGCCGCTGCAGGTCACCTCGACCTACGGCCGCCCGCTGGCGAGGAGGGGGTAGGCGATGGCACGCACCGATGCCAACCCGCCCATGCCGGAGTTCCGCGACGACTACGTCCTCACCGAGGTCGACGCGGACTACCTGCAGAAGGCGGTCAAGCCGAAGCAGTTCATCCACATCGACCAGTCCGAGTGCATCCTGTGCGAGGGCTGCGTCGACATCTGCCCGTGGAAGTGCATCCACATGGTCACGCCCGACGCCATCGATGAGGCGTCGAACACCGAGCAGCCGGGGCTCGACCCCAGCGACCACGTGGTCTTCGTGATCGACGACGACGTCTGCACCCGCTGCGCCCTGTGCGTCGACCGGTGCCCGACGGGCGTGATCATCATGGGACGGGTGGGCGTCGCGCCCCGTGAGGGCGACGCGCACCAGCGCACGAACAACCACGGCTACTCGTACGGGATGCGGTTCTAGGAGCGTTCGTGGCCAAGACGATGCAGGACCGGCCAGGGCCGGGCGCGAGGATCGGCGACCGCATGAGCAAGCTCATGGACTCGGTCCAGGGCTCTCAGGCGTGGAACTCGATCTTCCGGCCCGGGTCCATCTTCCGGAAGGGCTACACGGACAGCCCCCGGAACCGGTCCTACGTGATCATGAACTCGGTGCTGTACCACCTGCACCCGGTCAAGGTGAAGCGCCACGCGGTGAAGGTGAGCTACACGCTCTGCCTCGGCGGGCTGTCCTTCTTCCTCTTCATCCTCCTCACGGTGACGGGCATCTTCCTGATGTTCTTCTACCGGCCCACCACCGCCCAGGCGTGGAACGACATCTACACGTTGCAGACGTCGGTGACGTTCGGCCTGCTCGTGCGGAACATGCACAGATGGGCCGCGCACCTCATGGTGCTGTCGGTCTTCCTGCACATGGCGCGGGTCTTCTACCACGGGGCCTACAAGCCGCCCCGGGAGTTCAACTGGGTGATCGGCGTGATCCTGCTCACGCTCACCCTGCTGCTGTCCTTCACCGGCTACCTGCTGCCGTGGGACCAGCTGGCCCTGTGGGCCGTGGCGGTCGGCACCAACATGATGGGCTACACGCCCGTCTTCGGGAACCAGGTCCGCTTCGTGCTGCTCGGCGGCGTGGAGATCGGCGCCGAGACGCTCCTGCGGTGGTACGTGCTCCACGTCCTGATGCTGCCGTTCGTGATCGTGATCTTCATGGCCATCCACTTCTGGCGGGTCCGCAAGGACGGCGGGATCTCCGGCCCGCTGTGATGACCGAGGGCGACCGATGACCGAGATCCCCGAGCACCTCCTCAAGCGGGCGCAGGAAGCCCGCCAGAAGGCCGCTTCCAAGCAGCCGCAGCCCGAAGGCGCCGCCGGCGCCGGTGGCGGCGAGGGTGGCGCCACCCCGCCCGCCGGCGGTGGCGGCCAGCCCTCCGAGGCCGAGTCGCGCATCCCGGCCCACCTGCTGGAGCGCAGCCGAGCGGCCAAGGCCCGCCAGGGCGGCGGCGGCGACGCCGGCGGCACCACCACGGCGCCCGTGCCGGCGGCCCCCCCGGCCGGCGGTGGGGTCGCCACCGCGCCCCCGCCGGTGGCCACCGGCCCGGGCGGTCACACCCAGCGCCTCCTCACCGTGGTGCGCTCGGGCTCCATCCAGGACGTCCGCGCCACGCCGGTCGACAAGGTCCACACCTGGCCGCACCTGCTGGTGGCCGAGTTCGTGGCCTCGCTGGCCTGCACGGCCTTCCTGCTCGTGTTCTCGATCTTCGTGAACGCGCCGCTGCTGCAGGAGGCCAACTCCAACCGGACGCCGAACCCGTCGAAGGCCCCCTGGTACTTCCTCGGGTTGCAGGAGCTGCTCACCATGTTCCACCCGATGGTCGCGGGCGTGACCATCCCCGGCATGGGCATCTTCCTGCTGATCCTGGCGCCCTACATCGACCGCAACCCGAGCAACAAGCCCGAGGACCGGAAGTTCGCCATCTCGGTCTTCACGCTGTTCCTCATGTTCTGGGCGGTCCTCGTGATCATCGGTTCGTTCTTCCGCGGCCCGGGGTTCAACTTCATCTTCCCCTGGCGAGACGGCATCTTCTTCGAGCTCTAGGAGCCTTGCCATGAGCGCTGGCGCCATCCTCGCAACCGGCATCGCCGTCATCGTCCTGCTGGCCGCTGTCGTGCTGTTCACCACGGCCCGCCGCCGTGACACGGCGCGGGCCACCGGCTACCTCTCCCGCGAAACCCGCAAGCGCGACCGGTCCACGCCGCCGGCGCTGGGCGAGGAGCAGGCCCTCTCGGGTCGGGAGTACGAGCTCGTCGCCACCGGTGCCCGCGGCGCGCCCGGCACCGAGGTGGTCAAGGCGGAGCCCGCGGCCCTGGCGCCGTACGTGCCGCCCGACCCTGAGGTCATCGGCGTCACGCGGCGGCAGTTCTTCAACCGCAGCCTCGTCACGCTCATGGGGCTCGGCCTGAGCGGCTTCGGCGCGGCGGTGCTGGCCTTCCTGTGGCCGAAGCTGTCCGGGGGCTTCGGCTCCCGGATCAACATCGGGCGCATCGAGGACGTCTACAACAACATCGACGCCGGCAACGGCTTCTTCTACGTGCCCGAGGGTCGGGCGTGGGTCACCCGCTACCCGGTCGAGGCCGTGGCCAAGGCCGAGGCCGTGTACCCCGGCCCTGTCGTGGAAGGGATGCGCAACGGCGTGGTCGCCCTGTACCAGAAGTGCCCCCACCTCGGCTGCCGGGTGCCGGAGTGCACGTCCTCGCAGTGGTTCGAGTGCCCGTGCCACGGTTCCCAGTACAACCAGGCGGGTGAGAAGAAGGGCGGCCCGGCGCCGCGCGGCATGGACCGCTTCGGCGTGTCGGTGAGCGGCGGCTCGGTGTCGATCGACACCGGCCTGGTCTTCCAGGGTCCGCCCATCGGCACCAACACCACCGGCCAGGAGGCCGAGGGCCCGCACTGCATCGGCGCCGGCGGAGGTGGCCACTGATGCTCGGGACGGTCCTCGCCGCCACGACCGAACGGTCGGTCGGCATCGCCGTAGCAGTGGTGCTGGCGCTCGGCTGGCTCCTCTACGTCATCGGGAACCTGCGCAAGGCCCGCCCTGAACGGGGCGCGGAGCTGGAGCTGGCGCCCAACCGCAAGCCCTACTACGACGACGACGAGCTCGAGGGCCCCCGCCTCAGCCGGGCGCTGATGTGGGGCGTGTTCATGCTGGTGATCATCGGCATCGGCCTGCCGCTCTACGCGCTGAACGAGCCGACCCGCCAGGAGGAGGCGGCCACGGGCTTCGTGGAGAAGTTCGCCTCGTGGGGAGCGGCCGACTTCGCCACCACCGCCGAGGGCGGCTTCAACTGCGCCGGCTGCCACGGCGTGGGTGGCACCGGCGGCACGGCGCCCTACACCTTCACCGATCCCCGCACGGGTCAGGTGCGCACGGTGCAGTGGCGGGCCCCCGCGCTGAACACCGTGATGCTCCGCTTCGACGAGGACGAGGTCCGCTACATCCTCACGTACGGCCGGCCCTTCTCGCCGATGTCGCCGTGGGGCCTCGAGGGCGGCGGTCCCATGAACAGCCAGCAGATCAACAACATCATCGAGTACCTGAAGAGCATCCAGCTCACCCCGGAGGAGGCCCAGGCGCAGGTGGCCGACGCCTTCGCCGAGGCCCGGGCCAACCCGGCCAACGCCGGGCGCTCCGACGGCGAGCTGCTGTTCACCCTCGACGTGGCCGGCGGCGCCTACAACTGCGCCCGCTGCCACACCGGCGGCTGGTCCTACGACGACCCGGAGGTCGCCGGCGGTGGGGGCAGCATGGGGCCCAACCTGACGGGCGGCGTCACCATCCGGCAGTTCCCCAACGAGGCCGACCACGTGGACTTCGTGACCGAGGGGTCGGAGAACGGCCAGCGCTACGGCCAGCAGGGCCAGGGCTCCGGGCGCATGCCCGGGTTCGGCCAGATGCTCACGCCTGAGCAGATCCAAGCCATCGTCGAGTACGAGCGGAGCCTCTGAGCATGGGAGCAGCTCTCACCCTGGCCTTCGGCTGGGAACCCGAGATCCGCGGCATCACGGTCGTCCTCATCATGATCGTGGTGCTGGTCGGCAGCGTGTACCTGCTGCTCGGCACCAACCTCGGCTCGCGGCTCGGCTTCCTGGTGGCGATCACCGGCCTCGCCGGGTGGATGTTCCTGATGGGCGCCATCTGGTGGGTGTACGGCATCGGCCTGCAGGGAACGATGCCGTCGTGGAAGCCGGTGGAGATCGTGGCCGGCGACCTGTCGACGTCCTCGCTCGAGGAGGCGCGCAGGTTGCCTGACGGATGGGAGTCGCTGCCGGCCGACGACCCCGCTCGCGGCCAGGCCCAGGCGTCCGCCGACGAGATCCTCACGGTGGAGACCAGCACCTTCACCAGCACCACCGAGTATCTGCCGCTCAACGTCTACGAGACGGGTGGCGAGACCTTCCCCAGCTGGTTCTTCAACATCTTCCACAAGCCCCACTTCGCGGTCGTGCAGGTGCAGCCGGTCGTGCCCCAGGTGGCCGACCCCGGCCAGGCCGCTCCCACGCCCGTACCCGACACGAGCCAGCCGGTGCTCTCGGTGGTGATGGTGCGCGACCTCGGCGACCGCCGGTTCCCGCCGGCCATGGTCACGCTCGGCTCGGGGATCATCTTCGCCCTCTGCGCCAACGCGCTGCACCGCCGTGACAAGGCGGTCGCCCAGGCCCAGGCGGAGGCGGCCGAGCAGGCCAAGGAACTCGAGAAGGTCTGAGCTCGATGACTCGCCTCCGCCGTCCCTGGCTCCGGCTCGTGTGCCGCGGCGCCACTCGCGTGCGGGTCTCGGGCCCCATCGGTGGCGGCCATCCATGGCCGCGCGCGGAGGTCTGATCTCATGGACCAGTACCTGCCGGTGCTCGCGCTGATCGTGCTCGCCACGCTCTTCGCGGCCCTCAGCCTGCTGGCCTCCAAGCTCCTCGCGCCTCGCAACCGCAACGCCGCCAAGGCGGCGCCGTACGAGTCGGGCATCGTGCCGTCGCGCGACGTGCCTGAGCGCTTCCCGGTGTCGTTCTACCTGGTGGCGATGCTCTTCATCATGTTCGACATCGAAGTGATCTTCCTCTACCCGTACGCCGTGGCCCACGGGCCGCTCGGCGCCGCCGGGTTCGGGGCGATCATCTCGTTCTCCCTCGTGTTCTTCGCCGCCTTCGTGTACGTCATCGCCTCCGGCGGCCTCGACTGGGGCCCGCTGCAGCGGATGCGCCGGCTCCGCTCCGACGCCGTGTCCGCCAGCCGCACCAGCGCCAGCACGATCCGGAGGGTCGGCCTCGAGGGACGGGAGGAGGAGGCAGCCTGATGCCACCCACCCTGCCGCCGTCGGGCTCCGGGCAGACCGCGCCCGCCGAGCCGACGTTCCTGACCGCCGGGCTCGAGGGGCTCGAGCACAACTTCCTCACCGGCTCGTTGGAGAGCCTGGTGAAGTGGGCTCGGGCCCGCAGCAGCTGGGCGGCCACGTTCGGGTTGGCCTGCTGCGCCATCGAGATGATGGCGGCCGGCGGGGCCCACTTCGACCTGGCCCGCTTCGGCATGGAGGTCTTCCGGGCCTCGCCTCGGCAGGCCGACATCATGATCGTGGCCGGCCGGGTGTCGCAGAAGATGGCCCCGGTGCTCCGTCAGGTCTACGACCAGATGATGGAGCCCAAGTGGGTCATCTCCATGGGCGTGTGCGCCTCCACCGGCGGCATGTTCAACAACTACGCCATCGTGCAGGGGGTCGACCAGGTGGTGCCCGTCGACGTCTACGCCCCCGGCTGCCCGCCCTCGCCCGACACCCTCCTGCACTCGATCCTCACGCTCCACGCCCTGATCGAGAACGGGGAGATCACCCGGCGCCGCAACGCCGCCGGCGACGGCGCCGGTGCGGGCGTCGAGCTGACCCTGCCGGCGCGCCCCGTGGTCGTGGTCGGCCCCGGATCGAAGTGAGCACCGAGGAGCGGGGCACGGAGGCCCCGGTCGACGCCGAGGACGTCGCGCCCGAGCCCGAGCGGCTCCACGGGGCGCTGGTCACCTACTCCCGCGGCCAGCAGGTGCTGCATGTGTCCCGGGAGGACTACCTCCCGCTCCTGCGGGCGCTGGCCGACGACGGCTTCCACTTCTGCGCCGACGTCACCGCGGCCGACTACCTGCAGGCCCGCCACCCCGACCTCCCCGACAGCGTCACGCCGGAGCGCTTCGAGGTGGTGGTCAACCTCCTGAACATGCAGGAGCGGCGCCGCATCCGCGTGCGCGTGCAGGTGCCGGGCGACGATCCCGTCCTGCCGTCGCTGTTCGACCTCTTCCCCGGCACGGAGGCCCCCGAGCGCGAGGTGTTCGACATGTTCGGCATCCGCTTCGAGGGCCACCCCGACCTGACCCGCATCCTGATGCCCGAGGACTGGATCGGCCACCCGCTCCGCAAGGACTACGAGGTGGGCATCATCCCGGTGCAGTTCAAGGGCGCTCCGTCGTCCCGGTGAGGCGCGCATGACCACCCGCAACCCCACCGACGCCACCATGGGCCTGAGCGAGGGCGCGCAGGAGATCCGGCCGCGCAGCCAGACGCCCGTCACGGAGCTGCTGCGCGAGGTCGGCTCGGTGCTGCGGCTCTCGGAGGCCGACGCGGCCACGCTCGCCGTCGACGAGCCGGAGGCCGCCGACGACGAGACGATGATCATCAACATGGGGCCGCAGCACCCCAGCACGCATGGTGTGCTGCGCCTCATGCTCGAGCTGCGCGGCGAGCAGGTGCTGCGCTGCAAGCCGATCATCGGCTACCTGCACACCGGCATGGAGAAGACCGGCGAGGACCTCACGTTCCTGCAGGGCACCACCAACGTGACCCGCATGGACTACGCCTCGCCGCTCATCAACGAGCTGGTGTTCTCCATGGCCGTGGAGAAGCTGCTCGAGGTGGAGGTGCCGCCCCGGGCGGTCTGGATCCGGATGCTCATGGCCGAGCTGGTCCGCGTCCAGTCGCACCTGCTGTTCCTCGCCACCAACGGCATGGACATCGGCGCGGTGTCGATGATGATCTTCGGCTTCCGCGAGCGCGAGGAGGTCCTGAGCTTCTTCGAGCAGGTGACCGGTCTGCGGATGAACACGAACTACATCCGCCCCGGCGGCGTCGCCGCCGACCTGCCCGACGGGTGGCGCGCGTCGGTGGAGCGGATCCTCGACGTGCTCCCGCCGCGCCTCGACGAGTACGACACGCTGCTCACCGGCCAGCCCATCTGGCGGGAGCGGCTGCAGGGCGTCGGCGTCATCACCGCCGAGGAGGCCCTCGCCCTCAGCGCCAGCGGACCGATCCTGCGCTCCACCGGGGTGGCCTGGGACCTGCGCCGCGACATGCCCTACCTGGCCTACGACCAGGTCGACTTCGACGTGCTCGTCGGCAGCTACGGCGACGCCTTCGACCGCTACGCCATCCGCCTGAACGAGATCCGCGAGTCGCTGAAGATCATCCGCCAGGTGCTCGACATGATGCCGATGGGCGACTACCGGGTGCAGGACCGCAAGGTCACCCCGCCACCCCGGGCCCGCATCGACGAGTCGATGGAGGCCCTCATCCACCACTTCAAGATCTTCACCGAGGGCTTCAAGGTCCCGGAGGGCGAGGTCTACGTGGCGGTCGAGAGCCCGCGCGGTGAGATCGGCTGCTACCTCGTGTCCGACGGCAGCTCCAAGCCCTACCGGATGCACATCCGGGGCCCGAGCTTCTACAACCTGCAGTCCCTGCCGCACATGATGCGCGACGGGCTGATCGCCGACGGGGTCGCCATCATCTCGTCGGTCGACCCGATCATGGGGGAGGTGGACCGCTAACCGTGGCGCGCCTGTCGGAGGCCAACGTGGCCCGCGCTCGAGAGCTCATCAGCCACGACCCGGTGCCGAAGTCGGCGCTGATCCCGTTGCTGCACCTCGCCCAGGAGCAGGACGGCTACGTCACCGAGGAGGCGATGGAGCACATCGCCGAGCTCATCGGGTGCACGCCGGCCGAGGTGCTCGGCACCTGCAGCTTCTACGAGATGTTCAAGCGGGAGCCGGTCGGTCGGTACGTCATCAACATCTGCCACACCATGTCGTGCTGGCTGCTCGGCGCCGAGGAGCTCGTGCACCACGCCGAGCAGCGCCTCGGCGTGAAGGTGGGCGGCACCACCAGCGACGGGCTGTTCACCATCGAGCGAGCCGAGTGCCAGGCGGCCTGCACCGAGGCGCCCTGCCTGCAGGTGAACTACCGCTACCGCTTCCGGATGACCACCGAGGCTCTCGACCAGCTGATCGACGACCTGGCCGCCGGCAAGCTGGAGGCCGAGATCCCGCCCCACGGCACGCTGGCCCGGGTGCACCAGCACATCCCGCCCGATCGCTTCGTCGGCCCCGTGCCGCCCGACTCGGTCC
>Ga0182742_1004104_pt1 | contig 13484 bp, 9 predicted proteins | sample eDN5th37CBELigMG_FD_128880 | JGI IMG/M metagenome (GOLD analysis project Ga0182742, IMG submission 128880) | Enriched Miracle-Growth compost microbial communities from Emeryville, California, USA - eDNA 5th pass 37_C BE-Lig MG (version 2)... ... | reverse complement strand
TTCTTAAAGTATTGATTAAGTAGAGATGGATAAATAAACGGTTTGCTAAGAGGTGCTTGATATAAGGTGAATTCGGGATGAATGAAGACAACTGAGGCCACTACAGATTGATGAAATCCCAGACTCTGAAGTAACTGTCGTAACAATGATTCAGTTCTATTTAGTTGAGTTAGTAGATTATTAATTTCTGACTTGGTTGTTTATAAAGTCTATCAGAGTCGTAATAAAAATTTCCTTGATAGTTCTTTACCTCATAAATGTAAATGGTTTTCAGAAAAATTAGTAGGGAATCAATTTGGAACAAGGTGTTGTTGAAGAAGTAAATCATTTAAAATATAACATTCGGATTTTAACTTTTCTAAATAATCATCTAATAGTTTTTCCCCTCATATCCTTTTAGGAGATTTAAATAATGGAGTTTACTTTTGTCTGTTAAACTCATTCGCTTGTCTAGATATTCAAGAGCTAGTAATTCAAGTGATTTTCTTCGATGTTTGTAGATCATACTTCACTTCCTTATTTTGTTTCAAATCTATTATAGTTAAGGATTATGTGAATTTTTCTAGTTATAAATGAAAACAATTCTGTAATATGATTACTTTGATGGTTAAACACATTAGTAGGATAAATCAATGTTAAAAATTTCACATTGAAATTTTATAGTTTCCATAATTTCATATGTTCATTATCATTGATTTTGTTCCACGTGAAACATTTTAAATAGCACATGATTTCCCGACCTTACAAAAGGGTATATAAAGAGAAAAACTAAATGAGGGAATCAAATGAAAAAGAAGAAAAAATGGATAATTAGCGCCATTATAATCATAATTTTATCAGCAACCATGCTATATCACAGAGTTAAACCCCTGCCATCCGGACTTTCCTATCAAAGCAAGGTTCATGCAATATCAGATCAAGATATTGATTTTTTATATGACCTCACGTATCAAAAAGATGGGGAAGATGAGTATGATCACTCTATTTTTAACGAGGTATTTAAAACAATTCAGGAGGCGGAGCATTTTCTAATACTAGATCTTTTCTTAGTTAATGGGTATACAGATGGCAAACGTTCATACCCAAAGCTTAGTGAAAGATTAACGAAATCAATTGAAAAGCAAAAAGAGAAGTACCCTGATTTAAAAGTAGTTTTTATTACCGATCAAATTAATACTACATATGGATCTCATGAGGCCAAGCAAATTGATCCATTGGAGGATCTTGGTGTGGAAGTAGTTTATACGAACTTGGACCGATTACGGGATCCTAATCTTTTATACTCTGGATTTTGGAGGGCAACAATTAAGTGGTTTGGACAGGAGGGTAACGGTTGGCTTCCAAATCCAATGGAAAAGTCAGCGCCAGAAGTGACAGCACGTTCTTATTTAAAATTATTGAATATTAAAGCAAACCATAGAAAAGTGGTCATCACCGAAGATGCCGGGTTGATTTTATCTGCGAATCCACATGATGCCAGCGGGTTTCATTCCAATATAGGTTTTAAAGTAAAAGGATCAATCCTCAAAGATATGGTGAGAGCTGAAAAAGCAATAGCTGCATTTTCAGGCGGGGACTTAAACGCATTTCCTTCAAAGATTGAGTTAGATGAGCTAATTAAACCTTCTTTATTAGAAGAAGGATTATCATTGCATGCTCAAATTCTTACAGAAAGAAAGGTTCAAACCCATGTTGTCGATGCGTTGAATAAGGCAGAAAAGAAAGATAAGGTTTGGATCGGCATGTTTTATTTGGCTGATAGAGATATTATTAAAGGTATTGAGGAGGCTGCAAAACGAGGAGTTACAATCAACATTGTATTAGATCCAAACCAAAATGCTTTTGGACAAGAAAAGATCGGTTTGCCGAATCTGCCTATAGCAGCAGAACTTCAAAATCTTGACTATGAAAATATTACAATTCGCTGGTATGCTACAAACAAAGAGCAATATCATTCAAAACTGATTTATATAAAAGGTCAACAGGAGTCCGTTGTCATTGGTGGTTCGAGCAATTTCACATCGCGAAATCTCGACGACTATAATGTAGAAGAAGGTATGAAAATCATAGCCCCGACAGAAAGTAAGCTCATAGAATCAGTTGATCACTATTTCAATAGAATTTGGAGTAATGAAGATGGTACTTATACAGTCGATTATGAGAAATATCAGGATCAGTTACCAGTGTTTAAATACATCATGTATATGATTCAAAAAGTATTCCAGATGACTACTTATTAAGTTACTAGTGGTAACAGAGAGCCTGCAACCATTTTGTAACAGGAACTACTTATTGGGCAGGAATGTAATAGGCAATTATTAATTCATGAACAGGGTAATGGAAATTGTTGAACAGACCTGCCTAAATACGGTTTAATAGAGTTATATCTAGCAAAATTAATACATAATATACTTTATTGTGCATTTGCAGATGGGGTTTTCCGTATGAGGTCTTGTTTTCTTTCACAATGTCATCATAAACCAAAAACAACATTGGGGAGGAATCAGTATCGAGGTTTCAGTAAGTGCTTTAGGAGCAATAAGTGCTTTGGTCATTGCCATTGTGTTAATACTAAAAAAAGTGCCACCTGCTTATGGAATGGTTGCCGGAGCCTTGATCGGAGGGTTGATAGGTGGCGTTGATATTACAAATACAGTGAATTTAATGATAGAAGGTGCAAAAGATATTATTCCGGCAGTATTGAGAATAATGGCTGCGGGCATCCTTGCAGGTGTTTTAATCGAATCTGGTGCAGCTTCATCGATAGCAGAAAAGATCGTCAAACAGTTTGGGGAATCACGGGCGCTCTTGGCGTTGGCTGTAGCGACAATGATTTTGACAACTGTCGGGGTTTTTATAGATGTGGCTGTTATTACTGTTGCCCCGATTGCGTTAGCTATTGCTAAGCGGGCACAACTTTCTAAGACTGCTATTTTACTAGCGATGATTGGTGGAGGAAAAGCAGGAAATATCATGTCACCAAACCCAAATGCAATTGCAGCATCTGATGCCTTTAATGTACCGCTGACATCGATTATATCGGCAGGAATCATTCCGGCTATTTTGGGTATTGCAGTAACGTATTATTTAGCAAAGAAGGTAGCAAAAAAAGGTTCTATTGTCATGGACCTAGATGATGAAGTCTCAGATATGACAAAGAAACCTCTATTTATGACAGCTATGATTGGACCACTCGTTACAATTATTTTACTGGCGTTAAGACCATTATTTGATATTAATATTGATCCAATGATTGCACTGCCTATAGGAGGAATTATTGGCGCAATTGCGATGAATAAGATCAGGGAACTTAATGATTATGCAGTTTCAGGATTAAGTAAAATGTCTGGTGTTGCGATTATGTTATTAGGAACTGGAACATTGGCTGGGATCATTGCTAATTCTGAGTTGAAGGATGTAATGATCAATGGATTAAGCTCATCTGGCTTGCCGGCATATTTATTGGCGCCTGTATCGGGAATTTTTATGTCTGCTGCAACAGCTTCAACAACAGCAGGTACAGCTGTAGCAAGCGGTGTTTTCAGCAGTACTATTCTAGGTTTGGGAATTTCAGCATTAGCCGGGGCTGCCATGATTCATGCTGGCGCAACAGTGCTTGATCACTTGCCTCACGGAAGTTTCTTTCATGCGACAGCAGGAAGTGTCAACATGGAAATTAAAGAGCGCTTAAAACTAATGCCATATGAATTTTTGGTTGGTTTAACGCTTACGGTCATTTCCACCCTCATATTCGGAGTATTTAAACTTTTTGGTTAACGGGATTTTTAGAAAGGAGATTTAAAAGATGAAAATAGTCATTGCCCCAGATTCTTTTAAGGAAAGCTTATCTGCAATGGAGGCCGCTCTTGCAATAGAGCGGGGTTTTAAAAGGATTTTTCCAAATGCCGATTATCAAAAAATGCCGATGGCGGATGGTGGAGAAGGTACTGTTCAATCTTTAGTCGATGCAACAAACGGTTCAATTAAAGAAAGGATTGTGACAGGTCCACTTGGAAATCCGGTTAAAGCTTTCTTTGGTTTGATGGGTGATGGAAAAACGGCCGTTATTGAAATGGCTGCTGCATCCGGTTTGCATTTAGTCCCTTTTGAACGACGAAACCCATTAGTAACGACGACAAGAGGTACAGGAGAGTTAATCTTATCCGCCCTTGATTTAGGTGTAGAGCATATGATTATCGGGGTTGGTGGAAGTGCCACAAATGATGGAGGAGCAGGGATGGTTCAGGCGTTAGGTGGGAGATTACTAGATTCAGATGGAAATGATATTCAGGCAGGAGGTGGTGTGCTTTCGGAAATCGCCTCTATCGACTTGACAGGACTGGATCAAAGATTAACGGAAATCAAAATTGAAGTAGCCTGTGATGTTGATAATCCATTAACAGGGCCAAGAGGTGCATCAGCAATATTTGGTCCCCAAAAAGGAGCAACACCTGAGATGGTCCAATTGCTTGATCAGAACCTGACTCACTTTGCCGATGTCGTAGAGGCATCACTTGGAAGGTCCTTTCGAAATATAGAAGGGGCAGGTGCTGCTGGAGGTCTTGGAGCGAGTCTAGTAGCTTTTTTGAATGCTGAATTAAAAAGAGGGATTCAAATTGTCCTTGATGCAGTGAATTTTGATGAAGTAGTAGAAGACGCGAATCTTGTTATAACAGGTGAGGGAAGAATTGATTCACAAACTATTTATGGAAAGACTCCTATTGGTGTTGCAAAGGCAGCTAAAAAGTATGGTGTGCCTGTAATTGGTGTAGCAGGCTCTCTATCGAAAGATTGTGATGTTGTATACGAACATGGTATTGATGCACTTTTTAGCATTGTGCCAGGTGTTACCACACTTCCAAATGCCTTTGAACATGCTGCTGATTACATGGAAATGACAGCAAGAAACATTGCTGCAACTTTGAAAGCTGCGAATAAATGAATGGAAGGACCCGAAGGAATCCTTCGGGCTTAATCTGTGAAGAGTTATTAGCTTTATTTCGAATGGCCATGATACCACGTGTAAAATGTGCCAGCCTCTTCTTTGGAAAGGCCATATAGTCTACTTTCATGCATTGGTTTGGCTCTATTAAGAAAAACAAGTGTAGCAACATTAAATTTCCGCTGTAACCAAGAGTGTTTAATCGAGATTTGCTGAATTCGTTCGTGATGTGTAACAAATGTTTCATTCACAAATCCGCCCTTTCTTATTTGAATAGTTTTTCCATGGCGAATATAGCTTGTGAACCAATAATCAAGGATTCTTGAGGTAACAGACAGGATAAATACAAAGGCTGCTATCCATAGCCATTCTCTTTTAAAAATGGCCAGTCCAATGATTGATAAAATTGTTACATAATAAGGATGAAGAAGCTTGAGCCACAGAACTTTAATCGGAAATCTTTCCATACGCTCTTCAATGACATATTGAGGCAACATGGATTGCAGGACTTGATAAGCTTGTTTTTTAGGCATAAAAGGATATAAAGAATTCGTATCCTGATCATTTCCATCCTCAGATCCTCCTGCACTGATAAGCTTCACTTCAACAAGACTAAGTAAACGTTTTAAGAGGGATTGTTCTACAACAACAGCTTGAACCCGATGTTTAAGAATTGAATAACTTACAACATTCCCCATGCCTTTTTCAATATAGATTCTATCCGTATCATCACTAATCACAAAGTTACCGTATTTTGTAAAGGTTTTGAACAACCCAAATAAGACAGATAAAATTATAGCTATTATCAGTATAATAATAAGCATCCACCAATGAATGAGTAAATAATCGAACGTATTCTTGGCTGAATTTTCAATGTGAAAAAGCTCTGCCAAATTAAAATACAGGGCACTTAATAAAGGGAAAAAGGCCAAAAAGCTAAGCGATGTAAATGAAGCCTTTATTAAGTCTTTTTTATTCGATTGAAAATGAATGCTTCGTTCAATAACTGGTTGTGGTTCTTCACCATTTTGTTGATCCTGTGGTTGTTCTAAAAGAATGAGAATATGACGTTTCTCTTTAGCTGTTATAACGGGAAAAGTAAAGTTTGCATGTTCTCCGCTTGTACCTGTTTCAAGTGTGAGAGACGTAAGTCCGAACCAACGATGGATAAATGTTGTATTTGATTTATGATTATGGATACTGCTAAAAGGAACGGTTCGATGTGATTTAATAAATACCCCTTTACGTTCAATGACTGAATTCTGAGTAACCTCATATTGACAGAACATCCACTGTAAAATGGTCCAAATAAGAGTGAAAATACAAACAATGATAAATATGTACCTTCCCCATACAACCCATGTAGCTGTGGATGTTGCTTTAAATATAAATAAGATAAGAACAATTCCTACTGAACCTTTGATAAATGAAATAAGGTCTACAGCTATCATTGCAGGATGATAACGTTTAGTTGTTGGATGCATGTTCTTTTTCTCCTTCACCATTCTCTTGGTCTTTTATTTTTGCAAACACAGCAATTTGTGCTTTTAATAGATGTGCCTCTTCTGCGGGAATGGCAGGGATAACATGATTTGAAGTTGTTGTACCCACCTCAATATTGTAAAGCATATGTCGACGCATAATCGGACCTTGTTCTGTGCGCACATATTCTACTTTTTCCATAGGAATCAATATATGTTGCTGGTTCCATCTTCCATGTTTTAGCTGAATAAACTCTTGATCAATTTCATAACGCCAGGTTCGTTGTAGATAGACAGGTTCAATCAAAATGGAATAAATACCTGATAACATAGCAAGCCCGCCTAAACAATAGAGAACAATACTAACCCAGCTATACCACTCAAATCGCTCAGAGCAAATGAATAGAATGGCAATGATAACGAGTGCAATGATATGACCGATCGTATTAGACATTCTCCATACCTTCACAGCATCAGAAGAGATCTCTCTTTTCGGCTCATTAATATTGATATACAATGATCTTCACCTCCATAACATATACGAGATATACAGGAAAATAGTTTCATAATTATTGGGATTTATGTGTAAAACAGGTTATTCTATATGGTGTAAGGATAATCATGTAGATATAAAGGTGATTGACACTAGGAGGCATGTGTAATGAGTATGACACTTGGCAATAAGGTTGTTATAGTAGGAACCGGGGCAGTTGGATCAAGCTATGCCTACGCGCTGATGAACCAAGGGGTTAGTGATGAAATTGTCCTTGTCGATTTAAATGAAAATAAGGCAAAAGGTGATGTGATGGATCTGGATCATGGGATTGTCTATGCACCTAATGCAATGAATATAAAGTTTGGTACTTACGAGGAGTGTAAAGATGCTGCACTTGTGGTCATTTGTGCGGGAGCAGCACAAAAAACTGGTGAAACACGATTAGATTTAGTAAGTAAAAATGTTAACATCTTTGAATCAATCGTGAAGCAAATTATGGCATCCGGATTTAACGGCATATTCCTTGTTGCAACAAACCCGGTAGATATCCTTGCCTATGCTACTTGGAAGTTTTCGGGATTGCCAAAAGAGAGAGTAATCGGCTCAGGGACGATTCTGGACTCAGCGAGATTCCGTTATATATTAGGAGAAGAATTTGATACAGCACCAACTAGTATACATGGATATATTATTGGCGAACACGGAGATTCCCAATTGCCGGTATGGAGTTCAGCAAACATTTCAGGAACACCTGTAGCACCAAAGCTATCAGAGGAGAGAAAGGGAGAAATAGCTGTACAGGTAAGGGATGCGGCGTATAAAATCATCGAATCTAAAGGTGCAACATATTATGGTATTGCAATGGGATTAGCAAGAATCACAAGAGCGATATTAAGAAATGAGAATGTCGTTTTACCTGTTGGTGCTCTCCTGGAGGGTGAAAATAATCATAGTGATGTCTTCATTGGTATCCCGTCTGTTATAAATCGTAAGGGTATTAAAAAGGTCGTTGAACTGGAATTAACAGATGATGAAAAAGCGAAGTTTGCAAACTCTGTAAATACATTAAAAGATATTCAAGCGCAATTTTGGGCGTGAAACAGCTAAGGCCTGTCTCAACTGAAACAGGCCTTAACATCATAGATTAACTCTTTTAATTCGTCCTTCAGAATGATAATCAAATGGTGAAGGTAAAGTTTTAACGTATTCAACAGTAGCATCAAGATCAACCGGACCTACTTCCATGTCTGTAGAAAGCTTTCCAATACTTGTGCTAATGTTTCCATACATATAGTTATTGACCACAACTGAATATTCTTTTGCTGGATCAATCTTGCTTCCATCTGGCAGGAAGATATCCATGACTTTTCCGGATTTTGTTGTATCATCGTATGTGTACGTGTATGAAAAGCCGGAAATATGATAATCAAGACCTCTTGATGTAATCTGTTCATTAAGGATAACTTCTAAATCTGCACCGCTTAGGTTTACTTTATTTAAAACATTTCCAAATGGCTGAACGGCAAATAAATCACCGAATGTAACATCACCAGCTTCAAGGGGAGATCTTACACCGCCACCATTCATTAAGGAAAAATCTGATTTCATAGCAGCTTTCATTCCATCTGCAATTAGATTACCTAAAGGAAGGTCACTTATTTCTTTTGTTGCTGGGTAGCCTTTTTCAAGAGTTGTTGTTAATTTTCCCACAACTTCAGCTTTGATTGGCTCAATCTTTTCAGAATACTTCTTCATAATTTCAGCTACTGCTGGATCTGGATTGTATTTGTCTTGGTAAACAGTTTTAATCTCAGAGGTCTTACTAAAAATATCACCTGTAAATGGATCAATTTCTAAGTCAACATCAGAAAAGGCAGATCCATAAGAATAAGCTTGTACAATCAGTTTATTATCTACTAATCTATTAACCTTTACATGATTATGAGCGGCAAAAATCACATCTACTTCATCGTGGATTTGTTCAGCAATTCTACTTGCATCAAAAGAATCTGTGTATCCCGTTTGTGTAGCAGGATTATGGGCTAAAACCACAATCGCTTCAACACCTTGTTCTTTTAGCTCTAGTGTATATTTATTAATTGCGTAAACCTCTTCCGTAATGCGCAGTGTTTCGTTACCTTTTCTTACGATCATAGATGGAGTTTCTTGTGTAACAACACCAATAACCCCAATTTTTTGACCGCCTGTTTCCAATACTGTATAAGGATCAGTAATTAAATTTCCATCACTTGTGTCATAGGCATTTGCTGCAACAAGAGGAAAATTCATTCCGTCATAGCCTGGAGTACCGTTTGGATGATCTCCGCCATTCATCATTCTTTTTAGTTCATCAATACCTTCATCAAACTCATGGTTTCCTAAAGTTCCGGCATCAAATCCAATCTCCTCTAATACTTCAACTGTTGGCTCATCTTGAAAGAGAGCTGAAACGAGAGGGCTACCGCCAATCATATCACCTGCATGAACAATAAGAGTGTTTGGGTTTGTTGCTTCTTCTTGTTTTAAAGCTGCAGCTGTGTATTCAATTTGTCCTGCTTTGGAATCACCTACATTTGTAACAGTATCTAACTGTCCATGTAAATCATTTAGGCCTAAAAGCTGAATGTTCACTCCGCGATTAAGGTTAAAGGTAAAGATTCCAAAACCGTCAGCATCTGTTTTTTCAGTATAAGAGAATGGACTACCGTCTGTTATATATTGCTCTGCCTTTGGCGAGGTTTTGAAAGTAACGTTCACATCATCTGATATTGGAGCAATAGACCAGTTATTATCAGCAGTTGGTGTTACTTCTTTTAGTTCGGAAATATAATTCATTAGAATTTGACGATTTTCATCAGCGGAATCAACAACTAATTCACTATTTTTTAGGCCTGGGAAGTTTCCACCGCCACCAGCACGATAGTTATTCGTTACAACAATAAATTCTTGCTCTGGATCGATTGGTTCACCATTATATTCTAAGTTCACAACACGACTAGAATCAGGATGAATAAGTGTTCCATTTTTATCATAGCGAGCAGGTTTTGTGACATCAATTTGGTATTCAACACCATCAATGACATCAAAATTATAAACCGGGAATGAAGGATCTAATAACTCCTGTTCAGCTGTTTTATCAGGGTCAATTGTATTAAATTTACCTGCTGACATTTCAATCCATTCTTTTACAATAGAGCCTTTTATTTTTACTGCTTTTAACGTATTGTCGTAAAGGTATAGGTCACCGGCACTACGGATTGTTAAATCACCTTTTTTAATTTCTGTATACTCTTCCACACCATTGCGGCCTGCCTTAAAAGGTGCCCCAACTGATAGAATCGGAAGATCTTTTAATTCCGGCTTATTTAGTTCAATATAATTTTCTACATACCATTTTTGGGCATTTGTCACAACTTGGATAGATGGATCATCCTGAACTAACGCAAAGTAGCTATAAATATCATCTGTCGTAGTTCCGATTGGTGTATTTACATACTCAATTGTTTTCTCATGAACATCATTTACCGCGTTTACGATGTTCTGATCGGCTTCAGTTTTTTCAGCTGATCTGGTAGAAGATTGAGAGCTGGAAACGTCCCATTTACCCTTTACCTTTTGAAGGGTAAGGTCGATAATTCCAAGAGAACCACCGCCATATCCAGCCTGAACTGCTGCAACTCCATTAATTGTTCCTCTTTCATTATCAACTCCCGGCAGAAGTTGTCCATTAGCATCTTTAAACAGAGCGTCTAAACTCGCAAGATCCTTAGCAGGGAATGTTTTGTGAGTGTGTGAAAAAGTGATTGCATCAATACCAGGTACTTTACTTAAGGCATATACTGTATCCTCAGTGTTTGCTTCATTACTGCTGAAGCCTGAATGTGCTAATGCAATAATTACATCTGCTCCTTCTTCCTGCATTTGAGGAACATATTTTTCAGCACTTTCAACGATGTTTTTTGTGATGACTTTACCATCTAGATGTGCTTTATCCCATTCGTTAATTTGTGGTGGAACAAAGCCGATATAACCAATTTTAATGACTTTTGTTTTTCCAGTTGAATCTGTGACTTTTTTGTTTACGACTTTATATGGGGTATACTTATTTTCATCATTTGTAGGATCATCGTCATGATCATCTACATATACATTTGAGTTAATAACAGGAAAGCTTGCATCATCATAGACTTCATCCAAATAGTCTAAGCCATAGTTAAACTCATGATTTCCGAGTGTTGCCATGTCATAGTTCATGATGTTCATTGCTTCAATGGCTGGATGTACCTCTCCATCTTCAAGCGGGTCAATCTTTGCTTTGTAGGTGCCTAATGGAGTACCTTGAATGAGATCACCATTATCTACTAATACAGAGTTATCTACTTCTGATCGGGCTTGCTTCACTAAGGTAGCCGTTTTGGCTAATCCGACTTTAGGAGCTTGGTCATTTTTGTAATAATCAAAGCTTAGTAGATTAGTATGAATGTCTGTTGTTTCCATAATCCGGAGTTCAACTTGTGATTGAACCTTTGAGGTAGCTGGCTTTGCTGCATGAACAACATTCGCCATAAAAGGTGCTGATAACAGGCTAATTGCAAGTGTGCTAGACAAAATTTTCAGACTATTTTGTTTGCTTTGCCATTTCATTCGATCCATCCATCCTTTAATTTGATATGAGTTTCCCAACGTCTCTCCTCCTAAATATAGCAGAATAATTTTAGAATAAATGATGCTGGTAGTATAATGAATAGAAATGCCTATATTCTTTCTTTCGATCTATCGTAAATCTAGTTATGTTAGCGTGTATCGAGTGAAATAATAGGATGAAAATCATGTTTTGAATGCAGGGCATTAGTCTATGGACAATACAAAAAAAGCTGACTTAATGAGGATCACATAACATTAAGTCAGCATTTACATATTTTTTTATTAGATAAACCAATTAAGGGACGATCACTTAAGCTGTAAAATTACCGTCATAGCTTAACATAACAGCTGATTTTACTGCATCCATATCAGATATATTATTGATGAATCCTAAATCTTCGTCTTTAACACGAATTTCGTATGTGACTTCATAGTCATGGCCAGGCAGGACAGATTTAGATTTTACCGAATATTTTCTAGAGCTCTCAGATACAACATGTTCGATTGAATTTTCAACATTTAGGTCACTATATTTCACAATTAATAAATAAGGATTTTCAATTTTAATTTTGTTAATAAAAATGATCAGTACAGCTCCAATTAGGATAGAGCCAATCACAACTAGAGGGATAAATCCTGCTCCACATAAGATACCTGAAACGATAGCCCAGAAAATATAGATGATATCCATCGGATCTTTTATCGGTGTACGGAAACGAACAATTGATAATGCACCGACCATACCGAGTGATAACAGGACATTTGAAGAAATCCCCATAATGATTAAAGCTGTTGCCATCGACATGATGATAAGAGAAATATTAAAGGTGTGTGAGTAAATAACACCTGAAAATGTTTTCTTATATACAAAGTAGATAAACAATCCTACAAAAAAAGCTACTAATAACCCGATAAGGGAGTCTACAATTGAAAAACTGCTTGTTTTTTCTAAAATACTTGATTTAAAAATATCATTAAAAGATACATTTTCCATTCTTTTTTCACTCCTAAAATTCTTTTCCATTTACTGAATTACTCATTGTCTGTGCTTATCCATACATTCGACTAATTTGGTATTTAGAATAAGCACCTGCTCTTAAGTTGTTGACTTGTAATAGTTGCTTAATAACTAAGGGTAAAAATTCATCATACTTAACTTCGAGCACAACAATATCAGGATCGGTGTCAATCATCGCTAAGTTCGGATTCAACACATCATTATTTCGAAAGCTTGTACGAATGGAGCCGTCAAAGGTAACTCGAACATTCCCATATTTATAAATAAATACTTCTCTCTCATAATCAACGACTGTAAGTGGTTTTAGTTGGAAAAGGTTCATTTGATAATATAATTCCTGGATAAGAGGTCGTGAATCATGTTCCATCCAGGCTATATCTCCAAACCTTATTTGTTCATATTCGTCAGAAGTGATACGACATTTTTGTTTGTATGTTAAGTTATTTCGTTTGCTCTTTTTTTCTAAATTCAGATATGAGGTGTTAAAATCGTACAATCTTACCCGAAATTTATCACGCTCATAATAGCCTTCTTTTTTCTGATTTAATACTTTATTTTCAAAGTTATCGAAGTAAACACTTCGAATAAAATACTTCCCGTCACTCTTTGCATGAGGGTCTACTTCCATATAGTGTTTTAGCTTATTTCTAAGAAGAAACACTTCTCTCTTTGTCATTTCATGCTTTAATTCTCGTCTACCCTTTGAGCCATTAAGGGTCATCGCCTTCATCCTTTTTCTCTCCTTTTTTGTCTCAACTTCTGTGTTCACATTATTAGGGATGAACCTTAAACAAACCTTAAAAGATGAAAAGAACTCAAAAAAAAGAAGATTACGGTTAGGTAATCTCCTTTTTAGGTAGCTTCACTTTAAACGTAGTTCCTTTATGTTGATTTTGATTAACG
>Ga0182742_1004102_pt1 | contig 13484 bp, 14 predicted proteins | sample eDN5th37CBELigMG_FD_128880 | JGI IMG/M metagenome (GOLD analysis project Ga0182742, IMG submission 128880) | Enriched Miracle-Growth compost microbial communities from Emeryville, California, USA - eDNA 5th pass 37_C BE-Lig MG (version 2)... ... | reverse complement strand
GCGTTGGTGCCACATCGTTCTCAACTCAATCCGCGTCACGGAACCACCGCCTCTGATTTGATCTTGAGGCGATTATCCGTTACAGCCGATTGGCCTACAAGGTGTGCGCTACTTGACGCTTACAGAACCGCCGCAACCAATAGCGCATTTGGTGCTCTTTGACCTCATGCTCCCGGCACCATGCCGCCACGCTCTGTCCACTGGCCCGATACTTTTCCACGCGCTCACACCACAACGCTCGGCGCGCCTCACGGTCCTCCTTGGTCATCTCGTCCGACCCTCCCAGTTGTGATCTGGGATCATTATCGGAGATGCTCGCGACTACGCCAAGGTGGGCACAGTTTGTCGCTTACACATTGTCACAGAATACGCGCAGAAGGCGCCACGAGCCGTCTCCTGCCTTGAGACCGGATTCGATGACGCGATGGCCGTGATGGCACTCCCGGAGCTTTATCGGCGTCGGTTGCGCAGCACGAATGGGCTCGAGCGACTCAATCGTGAGGTGCGGCGGCGAGAGCGAGTCATCGGCATCTTCCCCCACGTCGACTCAGCTCTTCGCTTGCTTGGAGCGCTGTTGATGGAGCAGGACGAAGAGTGGTCGACCGGACGGCTCTACTTTCGGATGGATCACTACAGGGAACACAAAGAGTCAGAAAGCAAAGACATAACGGGCGAGAGCGAGTTGCAACGAGAAGCCGCGGCCTAAAGTTTGAACTCAACAACCAGGAGATGAATTTACACCACATTTAGGACTTGACCTTTTTCCCGTAGCCGCAACCTATACGGTTCTTACGAGACTATTGAGCACTTTGGTGACCCAGTCATCTTTCCACGGATTTCCTTCCATAACGAACCAATTAAGGGACATTAAGCTCCATGGCGTGAAAGACGGCGGTTCATTCTCGCGAATCAGTTCGACGAGCCAAGTCGGGTGAACCTCCCCATCTGGCGATCCAAGCTTATCGATTTCACGTTCTATTTCATCCACTGACGGCATCCCCAGGTTTATGGTGGACGATGCCAAGTTCAAACGCGGCATCACTACAGCCGAAATCTCCCCACCTGGATCCAGGGAACGATGAAAACTGGAAACGAACTCCGTTGGCCAGAACAGATATTTTCCTGAGCCATTTCGTCGCGTCCTAGAGTTCGGCTTTAACTCTGGACAATCAGGAACGCACTCGGGTGACATAGCTACAGCGTACGGATAACCCCATATCGAATTATCCGTACCTACGAGACCACGATCATTCGTTATCAGCGAAGCACGTTCGACCGGTGACTTCAAGGCGCACGTAAGAAATGATGTCTTTCCAGCTCCTTTATCTCCTACAAGCAAGATTATGTGCCCATTCACCTTGACTGCAGCCGCATGCACTCTGGCATATCCAGCTCTCTGAGCACAGTCTAAGAGTAGTCCCCTAAGTATCCTAACGATCTCCAGAAAGGTAACATCATTCAACTCTTCAATTATCATTACTACACTGGCCTTCGGTCTAACGAAGTAACAAACGCCACCTACCAGATCCACCACCTCGACTAAGTCTTCTGTGGACCGGAGTTTCAGCCCAATCTTGTTCGCATGCAACGGAATAGTCTGCATAAATCCGTCTATCTTTTGTTTCGCCTGTCCTACTTTGGAACCATCCACTAGGACCTTTAACCGAATTGGCAACGTTGCTTGACTCGCCTCGCTGCTTGAGGAAGCAACGTTGTGTGAGAAAGTATAGAAGGGACGGCATGCATCTTCCACGACATTAACAATATGCGAGTCCGCATCCAAGATAACTATCTGATTCAAGAATGAAACTGTATATAGCATTGCCCGGCTCCTCATTTCACGGAAAGTTTGTCCGATAACAACCATCCGGTAATTCTTCAATCACGCGCTCCATCGTCTTGATTAGTCTTGCGATATTTTCCGGCCCTACTTTCCCTGAACCGATAGACTCCAAGAGATGGCTAGAAGTTCTCCAGCCCACAACAGCACAGTCAACGGGAGCCTCGTTGTATAGTGTCCACTGAATTGCAGCTCTGGGGAGCGACACACCGTGCTCCTTCGCTACCGTCTGAAGTTGTCTTGACGCTTCACGAAACCTAACGAATTCACTCCCAAACATCCTCATTCCTGATCGCCAGTCGCGAGGAAGGGAGACATCTTCGTCATTAGCGTACTTCGGCGTAAGCAAACCATGTGCAAGCACTCCGTAGGCCATGACAAATATACCCAACTCCTTACACCTGCGGATAACACAGCGAGACTCTCTACTGCAAAATAAACTGTATGGAAGTTGAACTATATCGATCGGATAGGCAGAATGACAGATATCGATTTCTTCAACAGTGACATTTGACAGCCCAATGAATCGAGCTTTTCCGGATTCCTTAATTTCACGAAGCGCGTCCCAGCTATCTTCGATTGGAACTTTAGGATCAGGCCAATGCAGAAGATAACCGTCCACGTACTCTCGATTTAGTCTCATCAAACTATTATCAATCGATTTACGAATGTGTGCAGGGGAGCCGTCGCGACCATTGGCGGTGAGGCCCACCTTGGTTATGACAAAAACCTCATCGTTTCGTCGGCCATCAATACATTTCCCCAAGAGTTCCTCTGACTCACCATCTCCGTACTTATCCGCGGTATCCAACCAGGTGATTCCCTTTTCTAGTGCCAGTTCTACCATTGCTTTCAGTTCGCTGAATGGCTGGTTCAATTTGCGGGCATGAGAAAATTGCCACGTACCGCACGCAATTCTTGCCGGACACTCAAGCACAACAGACACCCCAAAGTTTTCTAGTTACCTCTCTGAGCGAGTTCGCGAAACCTTATGCCACGTTTTACCTTGGACCCCACGTCAGGCCGCGCTGAAGAACCAAGCATCTGAAGCAACCAATCCCGGACCTTCCGCACATGATCCGTCGATTGATTGCCAAGTGCCTCAATCTCAACCAAGAAGCTCCTTTGACCGCTTTCAGGATAGAAGACCGCATCTAGCGCGAGAAGGCATCCTTCATTCCCTGCAGCAATTCGATATGTTGTCCGATTAGTAACGATTTCCACCAAGACATGCAACCACTTGGCGATCTCCTGACCGAAAATCTGATTAAACTGCCTCGTTTCTCCTTCGTGGGGCACACACTCGGCGAGATTCACCTCAGCCAACCAACTGGCTGCCTTTTCTCGAGCCCTAATTCCGGGTGGCAGTTCAATATCTTCTCTAATCGCCCACGACGAATCGAGTTTCAAGTCTTCCTTAAAGGATACAACTAACTGACCATCGCGCGTCCGTATTCGCATTGCTCGTCCCCGTGCGCCAAAATGTCGCCGAGACGTATCGAGATACACATCCCTAATACAAGTCTCTCCTCTCTTTTCGATCAAATACCCATCCATGAAAAAACCCGGAGTACCCAAGTAATTCTTGAGATCATCTAACACTTTTGCACTGCTTAGTTCAAGCCTAGTCTCGACTTCCATACTGTCGGTTTTCCTCCCCAATTACGCGAGGCCAACTCGGCCGAAAATAGAGTTTTTCCAAGAAATGCTGTCCCTGGCCCCGCAAACAAATTCAAGTGTTTTAATTTCTTCCTCAATTGAAGTTGCTGGTTCTTTCTTGCAAACAATGCATTCTACGAAGTGCTCTATAGTTTCGTCAAAACCCATTGAACGCTTTACTTTCTCGATTTTCTTCCCGCAAGTGGACCCAATGCGTACATACGGGCCTCCAACCGCCCATTCCACGACCCCCTCTGTCCCTAAGACACTAAAGAGAAACCGCTTTCCTGATACCGGCAACGTGCGTGTCAGGGAACAAACGGCAATCTGGCTGTTCCAGAATTCAGCAATGACACCGACATCCTCTTCAATACCGTAATATTGCTTGCTCGCGGCCCCCGCAAGTGCCACGATTTTTCTCGGCTCACCAAAGATTCTTCTCAATACCGCGAACACATGTATACCCGTGCTTAAGAGCACCCCTCCACCGGATTGGTGTACGTTATAGTACCAGTCTCCAGAATCTCCTGGATTGAAGTCCACAACACTCCGCGCCATAATCGGCGTGCCAATTACACCCCGCTCGATTTCTCGAATTGCAACCTGCACAGCAGGCGAAAAGACCCAATTTTCTGCTACCGCAATTACGTTCTGACTCTTCTTGGCAGCAACCAATATCCTGCGAGCGGATGCCAAGCTGTGGGATATAGGCTTTTCAATAAGTACATGCTTACCTGCATTTATCGCCGCAATCGCAACTTCCTCATGCAGGTAATGGGGAAGACAGATATCAACTACATCAATGTCGGGATCGCGGACGACTTCAGTCCAGTCGTGCCGGATAGATACAGCACTTGAAACAGGCAAGTGTTGGATAGACTTTCGCACATCAAAGAGATGAATTCGCGTAATTCTTTCACCCAACTTGTCCCAGGCAATAAGATGTTTTTTCCCAGCGGACCCGAATCCTATGATTGCGACATTCATTTCTTCACATTCCCATCTATCCAGAAGACTCTGAACCCAACACTTACGCTACCAACACGGGGCCACCGATAGTCGCGGCGTGTGTTCGAAAGGAAGCATTGGTCCAAATTCCATCCACCACCCCTTACGACTTTCAGCAACGGTCCTTCGGGCTGTACCTCCTCCGTTGTCAAGTCGTGATGATACTCGTTAACCCAGTTTGAACACCATTCTCGAACGTTTCCCGCAAGATCAAATAGGCCCCATGGATTGGGCGGATACATTCCGACCGGCGTGGTTGCACCAACGTGCTCTCCGTAGTTGGCAAGGGCCGGACTCGGCTTTCTATTTCCCCAGGGAAACTCCCGACCGGGATCGCCTGCCGTAGCGACGAGTTGCCATTCAATTTCTCTCGGCAAACATCCACCTACAAACCGAGCGAACTTCATGGCCCCCTCCCAGGTAACACCAACAACTGGATGATCAACCAACTCGTCTGGCACAGTGAACAGTGCTTCCCCCGGTCTCTTTCTCAAGGGCTGGTTAATGTTTACTGTGTTTATCAGGCTGTATGTCCCACCAAATTCGTTCACTTCTCCAGACGCGTTTAGGAACTCAACGAACATACCGTTAGTTACCGGCGTCGCCACGACACGCATTGCGTTCACGACATAGACAAGTGATTTCCCCTCGATCTCGACGCAATATTCACCAGGAGGAATGGTGACGCAGGAACGATTAATGATGTCCGCGAGCTCAGATCTCATAACCAAGCTCACCGGCCTCTCGAGAAACCACAGCAGCGATGATTGTAATATCTGGTTGCGAAAGCCCTCGCTTCCATAGCGAAACAACATCGTCCTTTCGTCTCATTGTTGAGAACGTTCCGCCCCGAGATTGCGTAGTACTCTCCCCCAGAAATCTCTCTTGTGAGGAGTGAATTGAAGCACCCAAATACTCCATCATCCGGGCCGTAATATCCACAGGGGATTCCACCAAGTCCTCGAGGCGAACTATCAGAGCGTTTCGTCGATGCGCAAAGTCAATAAGCCTGCGCATTCGAACCTGCCATACTTTAGCAACAACCCAAACATCACTATCCAAGTTGTGCAATTCATTTCTAATGTTTTCGTCATCATGGACCTCTAAGTATCGTTTTAGCCTCGAGCGGTATTGCCACCATGAGTTTTGTAGGGAACGTCGGAGGACCGAGTACACAACTGCTCTCGGGTCTCGCACAAGGATGATGTAGTTTTTAGTGGGAAACGCACATCCCAACCAGTCCAGTTTCTCAGTCAAACCCGTCTCTTTGATGCCGAGGAGATATCCATTTTCACGTGTTAGCCACTCCCTTAGTTCACCCAAGAACTGTCTTGTCTCAAGCGCGTTCCTCAATGCTCGGTGAAAGTAACAGCGGTCATAATCTGAGGCTCTCCATACTTCCATTTCCAGTTCTCTGAATATCTGGAGGTGCTGACTAAACGGTTCATTTAGCACATCGACACTTGGATGGATTCTCAATAATTCGGCAACAAAGTTCGACCCAGAGCGCTGAGTTGCCAACACCGTAAACGCCATGATACCCCTCCGCCATTTTTGTCATGATCGTTTTAACAATTCCACCGCGTTCTCTATGTCGAACTGTGTCGTCAATTTTAGAATAGTGGACCTGGAGTACCATCCGGCGAGTGCGCTTACTTTGGCAGTTTCGCGAAACAGCGAATCTGAGAAAGTATAACTCATTCCAAATCTTAGGAATTCTCAAGTACACAGCGCCCACGGTTTCCCCACTCCCAAACGCGGTAGGTGACACGCCGATCGGTGAAGATCAGTGCCCCGCACTCTCATAGTGGCGAAGTCCTCGACGCCATATTAGTGACGTAATCAGGGAGACACCAATGAGAACAACTGGCGAGAACCAACCGAGCCAGGCATGGTCAATGTTCTTCCTTAGTAACACGAGCGCAGGGAAATATCCAACGAATGCGTATGGAACGATCCAACATAGAAAGATCTGTAGGACTTGCCCGTATATGGTCACGGGATATTGGGCCAAATTCATGAAACGAACGACAAAGACCTGAAAAGCTCCAGTATCGTCTGGGTGCCAGAAGGCGAGCGAGTTAGTGGCAATGTTCACAACTCCGATAATTCCCATGCCACACACGAGAACTACCAAGAGAAATACACAATCAATCAGATTCCAAGAAATACCCAAATGCGAGGCTGAAACCCCTAAGACGGACGCGCCCACCGCAATATCGGTGAGACCAGTGACGTTAAACCGCTGAGTTACGATCTGTAGGATTATTGGGACTGGTCGCAACAGCAAGCGGTCGAAATCGCCGCTACTCACGAGCCTCCTCATCGCCCAGGAGCCGTTCATAAAAACCTCGGCCATACCTCTCGGTATTGTCGCCATTCCATACAAAAATGCAACTTCCCAAATGGTCCAACCCTGAACCTTTGGGATACGCGAGAATACTGCCCATATGAAGATAAGTGAGGCGGCCTGACCCAACAAGGATGACAATGCTCCGATAAGGAAATCCAGATTATACTCCAAGTGTGATCGTAGGTGAAGAAATAAGAGCTTTACATAAAGTCTCGTGTGACGCAAGAAATAATGCATATGGTCCTCAACCACCTTGAACGACCAATACCCGAACGGCAGGTTTCCAAAGCAGGCGAGCAACGTACCATAGGGCGATTACCCAGATAACCTGCACACCAATTGCCGTCCAGAGGTCTCCACCCGCGAGGTTGCCCAAATAAATGGAAACGGGTGTATAGACAGCTGCGGGGAACGGCGAAAACTCTGCGATCGATTGTAACCCGGACGGAAAGAACTCAATCGGAATAAGGGCCCCCGACAACAGGTTCGTTACGGCGATCCGAGTGCGTACGAGCCCCATCGAGCTAACAGTCCAGAAACAAAACAGTCCTGTAATATAGCTGATAAGGAATTTAATGAGGAAACCTAGCACAATACTGACTAAGAAGACGGCCGCAGTGCCCGGAGCCGGTAGGTAAATATCCATTATGAACACACCAACAGACGCAATCGTGGCTCCTACGAAAACGCCGTCAACTAGTGCGGCCCCGGTGGCCTTCGCCAAGTGTGAAGTCTGGTAGTCGTAAGGGCGAATAAGATCGAGGGCGATCTCTCCATTACGGATCGCCCGAAACATCTGCAGCTCAAACTGCAATGAAAAAAGCGCGTTAACACCATACGACACCACAACGTAAGTCTGCATTTTCGTCCAATCATAACCATCAATTATGGTATATTCGCTAAGGATAGCGCTCCAGAAGTAGTAAAGTGCGGTTATCCATACTGCGTTTGCCGCAAGGTTGAGTAGTGTTGACTTTCGATAAGCAATGGCTCGTTCCATCGAAGCCAGCACGAGTGAAGCGTACTTTGGTAATGGAACGGGACGGATCTTAGCGATCTGTAAGGAGGTCTGGCTCAGCATTAGCGTACCTCATCCACTGAGAGTTCGCCGTCATATAGACGGCGAATGATTGACTCGATATCCGTCTCCTCAATCTTGAGGTCTTTCACTGGGAACTCTGACAAGAGTTGCCCGACCACCGCACTGGTTGAAATGACGGAAGCGTCGAACCTTATGCTAAGTCGATTAGGCTCGGACTGCGTGACCTCGACATCGCCCAGGTGCTTCAGCAAGGCCGCGGCACGCGAGACCGCATCTTCGACGAACTCACTCAGGTCAATGTGAACCGATCGCTCTCCTCCAAACGCTTCCTGAATCTTAGTTAGTGGCCCATCAAAAACAATCCGACCCCTGTCGATCATCACAATCCGGCGGCAGATGTCTTTTACGTCATTCAAGTCGTGCGAAGTTAGCATGACGGTTACCCCCTTCTCAAGATTTCTTTGTCGAATAAACTGCCTAAGTCGATTCTTTACGGACACGTCAAGTCCGACGGTTGGTTCATCCAAATACAATATGCGAGGGGAATGCAGCAGTGCTGCCGCGATTTCGCAGCGCATGCGTTGGCCCAGCGAGATATGACGCACTGCCTTGTTCAAGAGAGGACCAAGCTCAAGCAAGTCAATGAGTTCGTCCATGTTCTTTCGAAAGTCTCTACTTGAGACATCGTAAATATCGGCAAGCAAGCGAAAGGACTCTTGCACAGGAAGGTCCCACCACAACTGAGTACGCTGACCGAAGACGACTCCTATGTCTCGAGAATTTTCCATACGATTAAGGTAGGGATCTTTGCCAAAAACTCGTATCTCGCCGTCGGTTGGAACGAGTACCCCCGCCAGCATTTTTACAGTGGTCGACTTGCCAGCCCCATTCGGTCCTACATATGCAACACTGTCCCCTTCGTCAATGTGGAGATTGATCCCTAGCACGGCGGGCTTAACCTCGTATCGCGGACGAACTAGGTGCTTGATTGCCCCTTTAAGACCAGGTGACTTCGCCGCTACTCGAAACACTTTGGTTAGATTCCTTGCTTCTATCATGACGCACACACCAAACGATCTCGTGTATCTCCCGGGTTAGGTTCTGTCCTTAAGGTATACTTATGGTCCAACTGACTCCGAATCCAATCGTGTCCACCGATAAGGTCATCGCCAATTTCCTTGGCATAACAACACCGGGAAAGTGTCGGCTTTTCTCCAGCAAAATCCGTCAAAATCGCATGCCATGATAAAGAGGCACGGGATCTCATCCATGAGGGGTGAGAGTTGCGGAACAAGTGCGTACCAATCGTATTCCCAGGTGAAAAGACACGACTTTCTCGTCCAATCAACCTCCATCGATGCTGAGTGATGTGGGCCGACTATACTGAACTCTTCCCATTGCCTGCCGCAGTGAATCTCCGTGCGCCTGCGAGGAAGCACTGCAATCAAGTAGCAATGAGACTCATACGTTCCCGGGGGAATTCTTACTTCAAACGCGAGTCTCTCCATATCCCACTCTACCGCTAGTTCAAATCCTAATGGTTTGTCTCGAGTGTCAAACCCCTTTCCAGAAGTTGTAGAACAAAGCCGAACACGTCTTTTGGATTCTCCCGTCTCTGGAGTTTGAATACGAACGGGGCCCAATTTGTGGACAACTTTCGACATGGAAACTCCTGATAGCAATTCACCAGGTTCCCAATCGACCAGTAGTGCAAACTCCTCGCCTATGCGTTGGGGAAAGCCGACACACACGTCGACATCTAATGATTCATAGTCTTGAACAGCATGTGTTGACAGATTACGTCCGAAACATGCACGGAACGCATGGTGTACAAAACTCCAGGAAAGCCTTCCGTTGTAACCGTCTAAAAGTAAACTCCAGACGTCTCCATTAAAGCTTTCGTGGCGAAACAAATCGAAGAGTTCGAGCAGTTCCCACAAACGGACCATTCTCCGCGAATAAAGAGCGTCCTCATAGTTTCCGTACGCATGAGCGCATGCAATAAACGCGGACATCGTAGCATTGGGGACTACCCAAGCTTCATCGGGGCTTACACCCGGGGCCGCGAATTGACTGGTTATATCCTGATATGTGACTTCAGAAACGTGCCTATGAGGTCTAACGGCAACTATTCGCCTGCTGTTGCTTCCGGTTGAATTATCGTATGCGTAGACGGGGAAGTACTTATGCACGTCAACACGCACTTTCCCTCGACAGTATTGTCCGACTTCATGATCTGCCGGAGAGCCAACCTGGATGTACCCAAGATCCAATAACGCTTCCGTTAAGAGATCGGTATCATGAAAGAGAAGGTCGATGTCGTTGCTACGCCGAATGTGCATGGGGTCCTTTGTGATACAGTAGGCAGAGGGGCCCTTTACCACCACGAGGGGAGTGTCTGCACTGCCCAAATGAGCCGCGATTTCCCGAATAGCGTCAATCTGTTTCTCGAAATGTACCCTAACACCTTGAGCTCGTTGCCGTAATGCATTCAAGACATCGCGGTCCTTATAATTCTCCGGATTATCGCCAAGGCGTTTCCATACCCGCCAAATTACTCGATGTTGCTCGGCCCACTCAAAGTCTGACCAATCGAACTGTACCTTCCTTTGGGGTCCAACGTTTTCCATCCCAAGTAGCCACTGTAAGGTGATCGGAACGCTAATTACGCCCTTCATTGTTTACGCCAATCACTCCTTAAAGTAACTGCCTTCCGATATAACACCATTACCAAGTAATCGACTCGAGGATACACCATCGGGATAACTCGAAACCAAGCACCAAGTCCAGACTATGCAAGAACGCAGATTCGGCGATCGCTTGTGATGTTTCCTTCAGTAAATTCGATAAGAAGTAAATTCGAGAAGTTTTATCTGATTTCCTGTGCACCCGCGATCAAGTCCCTAAACGTCCGCGAAAACGGGTGAAGGGTCGGGTTTTCTGGCTAACTTCCGGATGCCTGGATCAGTTCGGCGGTCTCAGCGTTCTCTTCTCTGGCCATCAGGAGCGCACGTTGTTGCTTCAAGGCACCTGCGCCAAAAGGTTTCTCATGAAGTGCACCCGGCAGCGCTGCCAGCTCGCTCCGGCCAGCACCTTTTGGATCGCTTCCTTCAGCCCCTCATGCGCATCGCTGATCACCAATTGCACGCCATTGAGTCCCCGACTTACCAGCTGCCGCAAAAACGCAGTCCAGAATGCCCCGTCCTTGCTGTGGCTCACGTCAAAGCCCACGACTTCGCGGTCTCCCTTCTCGTTCACCGCCGTGGCAAGCACCAGTGCCATGCTCACCACTAGACCGTCCTCCCGCACCTTCACGTACTTGGCATTGAGCCAAAGGTACGGGTAACGGCCCTTCAGCGGACGACTTCGGAATGCCTACACCTGGGCGTCGATCTCCGCACAGATCCGAGAGACGGCGCTTTTGCTGATGCCGCTCAAACCCAGGCTTGGACTAGCTCGTCCACCTTGCGGGTGCTCACTCCGTGCACGTACGCCTCCTGGAACACGGCCACCAGCGCTCGTTCGGCCAGCCGCCGGGGCTCCAGGAAACTGGGGAAACACGATCCGTCCCCCAGCTTGGGGATCCGCAGGTTCACGGTGCCCACCCGGGTTTCCCACTCCCGAAGGCGGTACCCGTTGCGATAGGTAGTGCGTCGATCACTGCGCTCGTAGCGCTGGGCCCCGATCTTATCCCTCACCTCGAGCTCCATGAGCAGCTGGCAAAATGCCTCCACAGCCTCCCGGAGGAAGTCGGCGTCGTGCACACCCCTCTTGCGCAACAGCTTTTCAAACGCGATGCTAGGATCAGTCACCTTCGGTTCCTTCTTTGCGGTGAAGTTGCGCTACAACGCATGGAACCTGAAGGTGACCTTTTCTGCCAAGGTCACCCGGAATCTACACCACTACTTGAGACTCTAACCTCCGCAAACCTCCGCCATACGTTCGAAGGTCGCCCCTTTGAGGTGCTCAGTTATTTGTGCCTTGACGACCTACACTCTCTCGAGCAGGTTTGCGACTCCTTAGTAGTGGCCGAGAAAAAGCTGACACAACAACCACCGTCTACGGTAATCTGGTACTGGGCCATCCTCTTCATCCTCCTGTGGTTTTGTCTAGTCAACTCAACCATTACCAGGAGGGGGATGGCCCTTCCTCTTGCTAGGCCATCCTGATTCTCGAATTTACACCATCATACCGGACACTACTTTTGAAGAGTACTCCGGTAAACAACTCACTCACGATGACTCGAACCTCGAGTAGCCCAGGATTGCCTGAAGTTGGCTGGTCGTCGGGTCTTGTTTGCCCTCCCATTTGTACGCAACACATTGGCGAAGCAATTGACTTGCTGCATTAAGCCCAGAGTTATACTCCTCAGGTGAGCATTCAAGATTCAGCCATCCGCCAGCAGAAGAACTTGGCTCAACGTTAGCGACAACTTCGTCTATTGGCACTTGCTGATATTCAGAAATACGAACTATTTCAGTGTTCGATGAAATACTCGGCAATATCAACTTGAGCAACGGATAAGTACCTCTGGCGTAGCTATAGCCAAAGGCATCTCGCAATAGATCGGGATCAATCACGATCTTCTTATCATCGCGACCCTCCAGATTGTAATTTCGAGATTCAAGACGACGAATTAATTGTGGGAATTGTCGTATCGTTCCGAGCCCAAGATGCGGATAGTCGGGCCATCCCCGTACATGCAATTGGTGGTCATTTGGAAACAAAAACAACTTGTCTCCAGACAAAAAACTCAGATTAAGCCGATCGATTAGCTTAAGAAGGATGGTTGACTTACCAGCGCCTTTAGGACCTACGATGGCAATCGCTTGTCCATCGACAACGACTCCTGACGCATGTAGGATAATTGCTCCACGTTTCACCGCAAGATATGCGAAGATCTCTCTTGTGAGCCACAGGAGCTGCTTACAACAATTGAACAAAGGCGGACCATTGCTTGGTTCGCTCGACATGTAGAGGTGGACTTGGCTTCGCAAGCGGTCGAACACAAGTAAGGCGTTGGGTTCATTGGTGTTAAACAGGAATTCGGTTGCGCCTTGACGAGCGCGCTTGTCAAACAGCGTCACCTTGTTCCGACTGTTCGGGTCGGCTAATATGGGGAACCATTTGAGATTGTTGAACGGAGAATCGGGTGCGGATTCAATTGCACTTACATTGAAGGAAAAATTCGCTTCCCCCTCATGACCCGGGCATATTTCAAAGTGAGATTTAAAAAAACGAAATACGGGGCTGCAAACATCTTTGAGACTCTCTTCTACACTATAGTGAACACACACGGGTCCAAACCGGACGGTGATTTTCTCCACGTCGATCCTCCTGAGTGAATGGTCGCCATCAGTTTAGCTCGATAACGCGTTGATCTTGGTTTCGAAATGAGGCCAGTAGGCTCTCTCGGGCGCGAGAGCCTAGAACCACCCCACCTAGTACACCGTTTTCCAAGTTCGTATAGGTAAATCCGGTTTTTAAACACGAAGGGAGGATTCGCAAATAGTGGCGCGAAATTGTCAAAATCACACTCTGGAGGTTAGGACATGCGCCATCCCGAGTTCAATCCCACCTTC
>Ga0182742_1004101_pt1 | contig 13487 bp, 11 predicted proteins | sample eDN5th37CBELigMG_FD_128880 | JGI IMG/M metagenome (GOLD analysis project Ga0182742, IMG submission 128880) | Enriched Miracle-Growth compost microbial communities from Emeryville, California, USA - eDNA 5th pass 37_C BE-Lig MG (version 2)... ... | reverse complement strand
TGATGAGGATGGTGACCGTGCCGAGCGTGGACTGCGTCTCGTCGAAAGCACGCAACATGGCGGCGCGGTCTTGCACATCGGCTCCGATCGCGATCGCCGTGCCGCCCGCTGCAGCGATCAGGTCGCCCAGCGAATCCAGTCTGTCCTTGCGGCGCGCGACCAGCGCGACCTTGGCCCCGTTCGCCGCCAGCACCTGGGCGAACCGCGCGCCAAGCCCGGACGACGCGCCGGTGACCAGCGCCACCTCCCCGGTCAGATCGAACAGCGTTGCAGCCTTCATGACCCACCATAGAGCGCACGCGGCAGAGCGGTCGCCAGTCCCGGCACGAACCACAGCACGGCCAGCGCCGCAAGCTGGATCGCGACGAACGGGATGATGCCGACGTAAATATGCCGGGTGGTGATTTCGGGCGGGGCCACCCCGCGCAGGAAGAACAGGGTCGGCCCGAGCGGCGGATGGATGTACGAGGTCTGCAGGTTCATCGCCATCATGATCCCTAGCCAGACCGGATCGACGCCCGGCATTGCAAGCAGGATCGGCCCGATAATCGGCACAATGACGAAGATGATCTCGAACGCGTCCATCACGAAGCCGAGGAGGAACATCGCGACCATCACGACGAGGATCGCGCCGGCGGTGCCGCCGGGCAAATCGCTGAGCGCGCGGTGCACAAGGTCGTCGCCGCCAAAACCGCGGAACACCAGGCCGAACATGGTCGCCCCGATCAGGATGACGAAGATCATGCTGGTCATCTGCGCGGTCTTCATCACGGTTGCGACCAATGCCTCGCCAAACGCGCCCTTACCGCGCAATGCGGCGAGCAGTACGGCGCCAACGGCGCCGAGGGAGGCCGCTTCAGTCGGCGTTGCAATGCCGGCGAGGATCGAGCCGAGCACCGCGACGATGAGCGCAAGCGGCGCGATCAGAGCCGTGATGAGGCAATGAGCGGTCGACCCATCTGCTGCCGCTTCATCGGGCTTGATCGCCGGTGCAGCTTTCGGCGCGATGAACGCCACCAGCACGACGTAGGCCACATAAAGTGCGACGAGCACGAGACCCGGCACCAGCGCGCCTGCGAACAGGTCGCTCACCGTGAGCGAGGCCGGCGCGAATATGCCTTTTGCCAATTGCGCCGACTGATAGGCGTTGTTGAGCGTGTCGCCCAGGATCACCAGCACCGTGGACGGCGGAATGATCTGCGCCAGCGTCGCGGAGGCGGCGACAACGCCTGCAGCAAGCCGCGGATCGTAACCGTGGCGGAGCATCGCCGGCAGCACGATCAGCCCCATGGTCGCAGCAGTCGCCCCAACGATCCCCGTTGATGCGGCAAGCAAGGCGCCGACAAGAACGACGGCGATAGCGAGGCCACCGCGCAGCGTGCCGAACAATCGGCCGATGTTCTCCAGAAGGTCTTCTGCGATGCGCGAGCGTTCGAGCATCACGCCCATGAAGATGAAGAGCGGGATGGCGAGAAGCACCTCGCTCGTCATCACGCCATAAATGCGTTGCGGCAGCGCTCCGAGGAATCCGAATCTGAAGAGGTCAAGCGCGCTGCCTGCCGTCGCAAAGACGAGCGACATCCCGCCAAGGGTGAAGGCAACCGGATAGCCGGCGAAAAGCGCCACGCAAACCGCGACGACCAGGAGGATGGCGAAGACTTCAGCCATCGCGTCAGGCCACAGCCCTACCGGAGAGGACGGACCACGCGCGCATGGCCTGCGCCAGCCCTTGAAGGATCAGCATCGCGGCGAAAACCGGAATCAGTGTCTTGAGCACAAACACCAGCGGCAGGCCGCTCGCCTCGCGCGAGCCTTCCATCGTGGCCCATGAGCGCGCGACATAGGGCAGCGAGAACCACAGGATCGCGACCGCGAAAGGGATCAACAGCAGGAGAGCGCCGCATAGATCGACGATCGCCTTGGTGCGCGGACTCGCAGACGTGTAGAAAATGTCGACGCGAACATGACCGTCGTTCTTCAGGGTCCAGGCCGCGACCAGCAGGAACATCGCGGCATGACTGTAGATGATCGATTCCTGCAGCCAAATCGAGCCGATCCCGAACAGGTACCGCAGCACGACAACCGCGAACTGGATCGCCACCACAACGAGGCACAGCCAGGCCGCAGCGCGCCCGATCGTCCTATTCAGCCAATCGATGGCGTCGGCGAGAGCAATCATTCCCGTTCGCTGGTCCACATCGTCATGCCCGCACACCCCGGTCCGCGCTCCTCGCGGCCGCAGTGCAAGCCTTGTCGCGGGCATCCATGTTTTGCAATTGCGCGGCACGAAAGGCGTCATGGCCGGATAAGTCCGGCCATCACGGCAGACATCCCCGTACTATAACGGCGACAGGCGCCCTACGCGAACATCCGCTCGCTCACGATATATCCGGTCAGCAGGGCGATCCCGAACACAAGGACCAGCAGAGCCGCAGCGACCTCAAGCCCGCGCAGCATCAGCATGCCAGGGCCTGGGCGGCTCGACGCGAATTTCTGCGCCAGACCGCGGGCGCCGACCGCAAGGCTTGCGATCGCGGCAACGGTGATCGCGGTCCCGAGCCCCATGATGAAAGTGGAGGCGACGCCAGCCCAGAACAGCCCCTGCGCTAAGGCGAAGACGAGCACGAGGATCGCGCCCGAGCATGGCCGCAGGCCGACTGCGACAATCGCCGAGAGCCCGCGCTTCCAGCCGCCCGCGCCGGCAAGCGTCTGCGGCTCCGGCGCATGGGCGTGTCCCCATGCCGAGGCATGGTCGTCGTGATCGTGATGATGATGCGCGCTGCAGGCAGCGCCATGCTTGTGATCATGGACGTGCGGATGCGCGTTCGCGTGACTGTGTTGGTGCGCATGGCCATGACAAGAGACGTGACCATGGTCGTGCTTATGGTCATGGCCATGACGCGCGTGGCCGTGCGCCTCCGCTCCGGCGCGGTATTTCTTCCACGCGGAAATGAGCACGCGCCCCTTGACCCACAGAAGCCGCGCGCCAAGCAGCGCGATCAGGCTGTAGCTGATCACCTCGATCCACCACATGGTGCCGTCCATGGTGCGGCGGGTGGCGCCGAGCAGCACGGCCGCGACGCCCACAATCGCCACCGCGACCAGCGCCTGCAGCAATGCCGAGGCGAAGGACAGCACCACGCCACGCCACCACGTCTCGCCATTGGCGACGACATAGGACGAGATCACCGCCTTGCCGTGACCGGGCCCCGCCGCATGAAACACGCCATAGGCGAAGGACAGCGCCAGCAGACCCCATACCGCGCTGCCGTCCTTCTTGGCGGCCCGGATCGCGCCGGACAATCCGCGATAGAATTCGGACTGTTTCGCGAGCAGCCAGCCGACGATGCCGTCCGGCCCAGCAGGCGGCGCCGTGCGTGGCGCGCCAAACGGGTTGCCCTGCGCGAAAGCGGGATCGTTCGCGGCCGTCACCGCCAGCGCGGCGGCAGCCACGACGCCGATGACAAGCCAGGTATGATGGCGCGGCCGGCGGCCTGTCAGCATTTCACGCCGATCTTGTTGGCGAATTGCGCGCCGAAGGGATTGTTCGGATCGGGACGGGCGAAGATCGATTCGCTCAGCGATTTCGCCTGGGTCTCGTCGCCGAGCTTCACGGTCGAGAGCTTGCAAGAGGCCGGCGCATTTTTCAGCGTGATCGGCTCCTTCTCGGCGAATTCGAAAGCAACGAAATAGACCGGATCGTAGATTTCCAGATCGACGTCTTTGGTCGCCTCCGGCTTTTTAAGCGGGAGCGTGAAATGCAGCGTGAGCAGGTCGTCCTCCTGTTCGAGGAAATAATCAACCGGCTGCTCGAACTCGGCCTTCTGGCCGTTCATCTTGCCCTGCGTGAAAAAGTCGAATTCCTTGAGCGACGTCACGTTCACTTCCGCGAGCGGCTGCAGTTCCTCGCGGGTGAACTTGCCCTTGTCCTTCGATTCCAGGCCTTGCGTGGCATAGGCTGAAAACATGTCGTCAAAGGTCCAGTGATGCCGGATACCGGTCATCCGCCCTTCGGCGTCATAGACGATCTCGCTCTTCATCGTGACGTAGACGTGAGGGTGAGCCTGCGCGGCGGGTACCGCGACAGCCAGCGCCAGGATGCCTGCCGAAAGGCCAAGCGCGAGCGAACGTAGAATCGGGGGAATCATGCGGTTCCAGCCGTTGGACGGTTCGCCGGACAATATCACGGAAGGCGGCGGAATGGAGGCGCGGGCTATGGCGTTGCGGTGATTGCTGCCTCGGCCGCGAAGCGCATCCGCTCTTCTCCCCTGCGCCCATGAGCGAAGCGAATGGTGGGGAGGGGTCGGGGATAGGGGGGCGAAAACAATCGGAGATCGAAGTTACCCCGCACCCCGGTTCGCCTCGCTAAGGGACGCGAACCGACCCTCGCCCACCGCTACGCGGGGGGAGGAAAAGAAAAGTGCTTCGCTCCTCACACCCCCGCCGCTCCCGGATCGGCCCTCGGATCGTGCGCGCCTTCCATCGTGCCGTTCGCATGCAGGACCACGGCGCCGGCATGGCCCATGGTGTCGGAGAACGGCTCTTCCAGAACCGCAACGTCGTGACCGGCGGACAGGAGCTGATCGATCAGGTTGCCATCGAACCGGGATTCCATCCGCAGATTGGTAATCGTCGAGCCCCAGGTTCGACCCAGCAGCCAGCGCGGCGCCTCAAGCGCCTCCGGTAGCGGCCGGCGGAACAGCACATGTCGCGCGAAAATCATCCCTTGCGTCTGCGGCTGGCCGTCGCCGCCCATGGTGCCATAGGCCATTACCCGCCCATCCTTGAGCACGGCGAGCGCCGGATTGAGCGTATGGAACGGCAGCCGTCCGGGTTCGAGCGGGTTCAGGGCGTCCTTGTCCAGCGAAAAGCTCGCGCCCCTGTTCTGCATCAGCACGCCGGTGCGCGGCAGTACGGAGCCTGAGCCGAACTCCCAATAGATCGACTGGATGTAGGAGACGACGAGACCAGACGCGTCGGCTGCGCCCATCCAGATCGTGTCGCCCTCGCCATAGGGAGCGGGCCAGCGTGCAGCCTTCCTGCGGTCGATCTTTTCCGCTTCGGCATCGAGGAAAGCCGCGGAGAGATAGCGGTCGAGCGGTTGCTTCATCCGGTTCGGATCGGTGATCGCACGGTCGCGCACGCGGAACGCGCGCTTGGTCGATTCCACCAGGCCGTGGACAAAGTCGAAGCTCTCCGCTTCCGATACGCGCAGGCGCTCGAACAGCGCGAGAATGATCAGCGAAGCGAGACCCTGTGTGGGTGGCGGGGTGTTGTAGAGCGTGCCGCTATTGAGCTGAACCGACAACGGCTCGGTGACATAAGCGCGGTACTTTTCGAGATCGGCGCGGGTCACCGGCGCGCCGATCCGTTCGAGGTCGGCCGCGATCTCGCGCCCGACATCGCCGCGATAGAAATCGTCGAGCCCGGCATTGGCAAGATGGTCGAGCGTTGCGGCGAATGCGGTCTGTTTCATCACCGCGCCTTCCGCCGGCACCTTGCCATCGGCAAGGAAGGTCTGCGCAAAGCCGACCGCCTCGTCCATCTCGGGCAGCTTGTCACGGGTCAGCGCGTGCTGGCTGCGGCTGACGACATATCCCTCGCGGGCCTGTTTGATCGCGGATGCGAGCAGGAGGTCGAGCGGCATTTTGCCGCCGAGCGCTTTGGCGGCCTCGAGCGCCAGCATCCAGCCGCCGATCGCGCCAGGCACGGTGAGCGCCGCAAGCGGCCCGCGCGCCGGGATCGCGTCATAGCCGCGTTCACGATAGAGCCCGATGGTGGCCCGCGCACCGGCGGGCCCCGGCGCCATCAGAGCGCGCACGCGTCCATTCGGCTCGCGCACCAGCCAGAATCCATCGCCGCCGACATGGTTCATATGCGGATAGACAGCGGCGATCGAGGCCGCCATCGCGACCATCGCCTCGATCGCGTTGCCGCCATCGGCGAGGATCAGCCGGCCGGCCTCGGCGGCAGCGTGGTGGGGAGCTGCGGCGACGCCGCGGCGATGACCGAAGGTGTGGGTGCTTGTCATTCGATATCCGTCATGCCCGCGCCTGTCGCCGGCATCTCGTCTTGCGGGAGACAAGCACTAAAAGACGCGGATGGCCGGGACAAGCCCGGCCATGTCATCAAGCCCATCAAATCAGCCGAAACGTCAGGCCGGCTGCTTGGCGACCGTGAGCATCCATTGAACGCCGAACTTGTCCTTCAGCATGCCGAAGCTTTGCGCAAAGAAGGTCTCGATCAGCGGCTGAGTGACCTCGCCGCCTGCGGCAAGCGCGTTGAATTTCTTTTCGCAATCGGCCTTATTGTCGGCTGCGATCGCGAGCGCAAAGCCTTCGAATTTTGGATTTCCCTGCGCCCATCCGTCGGAGCAGAAGACCGTGCTTTCCCCAAGTCTGAATTCGGCATGCATGATCTTATCCTTGGCGGCCTTCATGCCCTCCTGATCCGGACTTTCGCCAAACCGCATCATCATGCCCGGCGCGACGCCGATTGCCTCCTTGTAGAAATTGAGTGCTTCTTCGCAACGGCCGTCGAAGAAAATGTAGGGTATTACATGCATGGTCGTTGCTCCCTTCTGATATTGCGCGGCTAGGCCTCTCCTGCCGGGGCCGCGTCCACCAGCCCGCGTCGCGCCAGCAGCGCGTCCACACTCGGCAGCTTGCCGCGGAACGCAATATAAGCCTCGTCCGACGCGCGGCGGCCGCCGGCCGCATAGATGTTGTCGCGCAATTTCGCGGCGGTCGCGGGATCGAAGATGTCGCCGGCTTCCTCGAAGGCGCGGAAAGCGTCCGCATCCAGCACCTCCGACCACATGTAGCTGTAATAGGCCGCCGAATAGCTCGATCCGGAAAACACGTGCTGGAAATGCGGCGGGCGGTGCCGCATCACGATCTCCTGCGGCATTCCGATCCTCTCGAGCGTGTCGCGCTCGAATTCCGAAACGTCGAGGGCGTCGGCCGATTGCAGCGAGTGAAACTCGAGATCGACCAGCGCCGACGACACATATTCCAGCGTGGTACAGGCCTGGTTGAAGGTGCGCGCGTCCAGAACCTTGCGCAACAGCTCCTCGGGGATCGGCTCGCCGGTCCGGTAATGCACCGCGAACCGCCGCAGCACCTCCGGCCGCTCAAACCAGTGCTCGTAGAGCTGCGAGGGCAACTCCACGAAGTCGGTGTCGACATTGGTGCCGGAGATGTAGGGATAGGTCACGTCCGACAGCATGCCGTGCAGCGCGTGGCCGAATTCGTGGAACAGCGTGCGCGCATCGTCGTAGCTCAGAAGCGCCGGCCTGCCGTCGGCGCCCTTGTTGAAGTTCATGACATTGACGATCAGCGGGCGGATGTCGCCGGCGAGCCTCTCCTGATCGCGCAGCGAGGTCATCCAGGCGCCGCTGTGCTTGGACGGCCGCGCGAAATAGTCGCCGAAGAACAGCGCGACATCCCTGCCCGCCGAATCGGTCACCTCCCAGGTGCGGACATCGGGATGCCAGGCCGTGATGCCCTTCACTTCCTTGAAATGCAGCCCGAACAGCCTGGTAGCGGTGTCGAATGCCGCCTCGATGATCCGGTCCAGCTGCAGATATTCCTTGATCGCCGCCTCATCGACGTCATGGCGCTGCTTGCGCAGCTTCTCGGCATAGTAGCGCCAGTCCCAGGGCGCGATCCTGAAATTACCGCCCTCGGCCTGCGCCAGGGCCTGCAGGGCGTCACGGTCGGCGAGCGCGCGTTGCAGCGCGCGCGGCCAGACCTCGCCAAGGAGATCGCGCACCGCGCGCGGGGTCTTCGCCATCGAATCGTCCAGGCGGTAATCGGCATAGGTCGGGTAACCGAGCAGCCGGGCGCGCTCAGCCCGCAGCGCCACCATCTCGGCGATGATCGCCTTGTTGTCGGTCGGCCCGCTCTTGTCGCCGCGAGCCATCCAGGCGCGGAACGCCTTCTCGCGCAGGTCGCGGCGCGATGAATATTGCAGGAAGGGCTCAACGCTCGACCGCGACAGCGTGATCACATGCCGTCCGGCAAGTCCGCGTTCCTCAGCCGCCTCGCGCGCGGCCGCACGGACGTAATCCGGCAGGCCGGCGAGATCGTCCTCGGTCTCGAGTTCGATGAAGGTGTCGCGTTCGTCCGCCAGCACATTCTGGCTGAAAGCGGTGCCGAGCGAGGCCAGCCGCTCGCCGATCGCGGCAAGGCGCTCCTTGGCCGCGGGGTCGAGATGCGCGCCGCCGCGCCGGAAATCGGTGTGATAGCGCTCCAGCACCCGCGCCTGTTCGTCGGTGAGGTTAGCGCTCTTGGCCTCACGCATCACCTGATCGACCCGGCGGTACAGGTCGCCGTTCAGTGCGATCGCGTTGTGATGGGCGGCCAGCCGTGGCGACATTTCGCGCTCGACCGCCTCGATCGCATCGTTGGTGTGAGCGCCGGCCAGCACATAGAACACGTCCGAGACCCGCGCGAGCGCCCGGCCGGAATCTTCCAGCGCGGCGATGGTGTTTTCGAAGGTCGGCGGCTGCGGATTTCCGATGATCGCGGCGATCTCGGCATTATGCTCAGCCATCGCCCGCTCGAAGGCCGGGACGAAATGCGCCGGATCGATCTCGCCAAAGCGGGGAACCTCGAACCGGCCGATCCAGGGCGCGAGCAGCGGGTTTTCGGGCTGGCCGGACGCGCGAGCGGCTGCGGATGGAACAGTCATGCGTAGAAATATCTCGGCTTTTTCAGGAACCCGGCGGGTGAACTCGGTTCGACATGGGGTCTTCCCCGCCCCAATTCCAGCCTTGATCGAGAGCCGCGTTTGGCCGACATTGCGCCGCCATTCAAACCGGACCGATCCATGAACGCCGAAGCCACCACCAAGTCCCCGCCCCCCGCCGGAGGCCGCCGTATCGCGTGGATCAACGTCATGACCGTGGTCAGCGCGGCGATCCTGATCGGAGCCGAGGTGTTCGGTGCGGCCTTTGCCGGAAGCTGGGCGATTGCCAATCTGTTTGGCTTCGACGATCTCATCCGTAGGATCCTGGACGCGATATTCCTCATGATCGGCGCCTACATTATGTTCAGATTCCTGCGCTTTGCGCAGAAGGTCGAACCGTTCTCCCGTTGAGCGGACGACGAACGCTGTCCCGGCCGCCTGCTCGCCAGCACGAATGAAGGCACGCTCCGGGTCGCGCAATCCGAGGCCGGCCGATCCGCCAGATCGATCCCAAACAACCGAATACGGCAAAGCGCGAGGCGTCGCGCCACCGGAGCGCCGCGGTTGCGTCACGCTTCGCATGCCGTGCCGGATGCCGCAGCGCCTTGGATGTTAACGACTTCGCAATCTCCAAACTTTTCCCGCGACGCGCACGCATACCGCTTGACACTCAGGCTGAATCTACTATTTCGACACCTGCCCAATTTCGCACGTGCCTGTGGTCGCGTGTCGGTCGGTGGGTAGCGGGACAAGAGGCCCGCCAGCCGCCTGGGGAGACCAAAGCTCTCTGTGGAGAGTCTCTCCAAGAAATCTGACCGGCAGCCGGAGGCGAAACCGGCGAACTCAGTTCTCCGCTGAGGACGCGACTTAAAGCAACGACGGAACGGGCTTTTTTGGCTACTGCCGGCTGTCCAAAAGCTGGTCTGGGTACCGAAGAGGCTTGTCCTTCATTGCCAGGTGTGCGGCGGGGTCTCCCCACCAATCCACGGCAGCACTTAGTCGGGTTTTGAATTCCCGCTCGTCGTGACCTCCATCCCACGACAGCGCGGCTTTCATCATCTGGCGCACACCAGGATGCAATTGCACGCATCCACCGGCCGTTTTGGGGAAGACCATGACCGACCGCATCCGCGAATTCCTTCGCAACCGCGTTGAAGACGGGCCCGTGCTGGTCGTCGATCTCGACGTGGTGCGCGACAATTACAACACCTTCGCCAAGGCGCTGCCGGACAGCCGCGTGTTCTATGCCGTGAAGGCGAATCCGGCCCCGGAAGTGCTGTCGCTGCTGGCCTCGCTGGGTTCCTGCTTCGACACCGCATCGGTCGCCGAGATCGAGATGGTGCTCGCGGCCGGCGCGCCGGCCGATCGCATCTCCTATGGCAACACCATCAAGAAGGAGCGCGACATCGCGCGCGCCTTTGCGCTCGGCGTGCGCCTGTTCGCGGTCGACTGCAAGGCCGAGGTCGAGAAGGTCGCCCGCGCGGCCGCCGGGGCGAAGGTGTTCTGCCGCATCCTGTGCGACGGAGCCGGCGCCGAATGGCCGCTGTCTCGCAAGTTCGGCTGCGAGCCGGCCATGGCCGCTGACGTGCTTGAGCACGCGCACCGTCAGGGCCTTGAGGCCTATGGCGTCTCGTTCCATGTCGGTTCGCAGCAGCGCAACCAGCATGCCTGGGACCGCGCGCTGGCGCAGGCGGCGGCGGTGTTCAAGGAGTGCGGCGAGCGCGGGATCAACCTGTCGATGGTCAATCTCGGCGGCGGCTTCCCGACCAAGTACCTGAAGAACGTGCCGACGGTCCGCTCCTACGGCTCGGCGATCTTCAAGGCGCTCCGCAAGCATTTCGGCAACCGCATCCCGGAGACGATCATTGAGCCGGGCCGCGGCATGGTCGGCAATGCCGGCGTGATCGAGACCGAAGTCGTCCTCGTCTCCAAGAAGAGCGAGGAGGACGAGGTGCGCTGGGTCTATCTCGACATCGGCAAATTCGGCGGTCTCGCCGAGACGATGGACGAGGCGATCCGGTATCCGATCAGGACGCCGCGGGACGGTGGCGAGATGGCGCCGTGCATTCTCGCAGGCCCGACCTGCGACTCGGCGGACGTCCTGTACGAGAAGCAGCCATACCTGCTGCCGGTCTCCCTCGAGATCGGTGACAAGCTGCTGATCGAGGGCACCGGCGCCTACACGTCGACCTACTCGTCGGTGGCCTTCAACGGCTTCCCGCCGCTGAAGACGATCCACATTTGATCGCTCCGCGATCGGGCCACATCTGATCGCTCCGCGATCCGGCAACACCGGATCGCTCAACAACCAGGTCAGATCTGATAACGCCGGGAGTCGGCGCCAAGCCGGCTCCCCTTCCCTTCACTCGTCAGGACTGAAGACGTCCCGCGAAAGGCGGGACACGGAAGGAAATGGCCATGATTGTCATTCGCCAGGAGCGGAAAGCCGATGCGGCGGCGCGCGAGTTCTTGCTCGACCGTGCCTATGGCGACGTCCGCTTCGCCAAGACCTCGCAGCGCCTGCGCGAGGATCGCCTGCCGTCGACCGGACTGTCTTTCGTCGCAACCGACGGCGGTGCCGTGATCGGTACCGTGCGCCTGTGGGATGTTTCGGCCGGTCCCGGCCACGCCGCGCTTTTGCTCGGGCCGCTGGCGGTTTTACCCGAGCATCAGGGCGCGGGTATCGGCGGCAGGCTGATGAAGCAGGCGATCGCCGCCGCGCGCATGCGCGGACATGGCGCGATCCTGCTCGTGGGTGACGCACCCTATTACGGCCGGTTCGGTTTCTCGGCGGAGAAGACAAGTTCGCTGTGGATGCCCGGTCCCTACCAGCAGGACCGGCTGCTTGCGCTCGAACTGCAGGCCGGCGCGCTCGAGGGGGCGAGCGGCCTGATCGGCCCGACTGGCCGCCGCGCGGCCAAGTCTCGTGACGGCCTGTCCGGACCGGGTGCCCTGGTTGCGGCGGTATCGAACGGGCCCGTCAACAGTCCCACACCGCGCGCAGCATAAGTTTGCGCCGCAAAGCCTGGGCGGGTATCGCAGAGGTCGCGATACTCGCCCAATTCTTTCCAAGACTGACCGGAGTGACCCGCGATGACCGACTGGCCCATACACGGCAAGATCGACGGTCCCATTGTGATGATCGGCTTCGGCTCGATCGGGCGCGGCACGCTGCCACTGATCGAACGGCACTTCAAGTATGACAAGTCGCGCCTGGCGGTCATCGATCCCGATCCGCTCAACAAGTGGATTCTGGACGAGCGCGGCATCCCGCTGATCCAGAAGCACGTGACCCGCGAGAACTACAAGGACCTGCTGACGCCTCTGCTGACCAATGGCGGCGGCCGCGGGTTCTGCGTCAATCTCTCGGTCGATACCGGTTCGGTCGACATCATGGAGCTGTGCCGTTCGCTGGGCGCGCTTTATATCGATACCGTCAATGAGCCCTGGCTCGGCTTCTATTTCGACAAGACCAAGGGACCGGCCGAGCGCTCGAACTACGCCCTGCGCGAGATGACGCTTGCCGCGAAGCGGAAGAATCCGGGAGGGCCGACGGCAGTGTCCACCTGCGGGGCCAATCCCGGCATGGTGTCCTTCTTCGTCAAACAGGCGACGCTCAATCTCGCACGCGACCTCAACCTCAATGTCCCGGATCCGACGACGCGCGAGGAATGGGCCAGTCTGATGCGCCATGCCGGCGTCAAGGGCATTCACATTGCCGAACGCGACACCCAGCGCACCAAGTCGCCGAAGCCGCGAAACGTGTTTCTCAACACTTGGTCAGTGGAAGGCTTCATTTCGGAAGGCCTGCAGCCATCTGAACTCGGCTGGGGCACGCATGAAAAGTGGAAGCCCGAATCCGCGCGGGAGTTTGCCGATCCGCGGGCCCCCGCGATCTATCTGATGCGACCGGGCGCCGATACCCGTGTCCGCACCTGGTGCCCCACACCCGGACCGCAATACGGCTTTCTCATTACGCACAACGAGTCGATTTCGATCGCCGACTATTTCACGGTGTTCGAAGACGGCAAGGCGGTGTACCGGCCGACCTGCCACTATGCCTATCATCCGTGCGACGACGCGGTGCTGTCGTGGCACGAACTGTTTGGCAGCGGCAAGACTCAGGACAAGCTGCATGTGCTCGACGAGGACGAACTGATCGACGGCGTCGATGAACTCGGCGTGCTGCTCTACGGCCACGCCAAGAATGCCTACTGGTTCGGTTCGCAGCTTTCCCTGGAGGAGACGCGTGCACTGGCTCCTTACCAGAGCGCGACCGGCCTGCAGGTGACATCGGCGGTGCTCGCCGGCATGGTTTGGGCGCTCGAAAATCCGGAGGCTGGCATCGTCGAAGCGGACGAGATGGATTACAAGCGCTGCCTCGAAATCCAGTTGCCTTACCTCGGTCCGGTGAAAGGCTACTATACCGACTGGACGCCGCTCGAGGGACGCCCGGGGCTCTTCCCGGAGGACATCGACACGAGCGATCCCTGGCAGTTCAAGAACGTGCTTGTCCCGTGAACGTCACTATCCCTCTGCCGCAAGCGGGGAAGAGTGGCCGAGCAGCGAAGATGCGAGCCGGGCAAGGCGCAAGATTACGGTCGTCCCTGCGAAGGGGGGGACCCATAACCACTGCTCTGGCATAGGTCCCCGCCTTCGCGGGGACGGCAATCCTTTACGGCAAACACTTGTTGCCAAGCGGCAGCTTCTCGCGCTTGCCCCATTCATTGGACGGCACGTTGGCAAACGGCCCCGTAAATTGCTGTCGCACCATTTTGAAGCTCACAGGCACGCGC
>Ga0182742_1004100_pt1 | contig 13488 bp, 13 predicted proteins | sample eDN5th37CBELigMG_FD_128880 | JGI IMG/M metagenome (GOLD analysis project Ga0182742, IMG submission 128880) | Enriched Miracle-Growth compost microbial communities from Emeryville, California, USA - eDNA 5th pass 37_C BE-Lig MG (version 2)... ... | reverse complement strand
TCGCAATGTCCGTTCAAAGGCGTGGCGAATTATTTCTCCATCAAGGTGGGCGACAAGGAGTTGAAGGACGCGATCTGGTCGTACGAGGACCCGTACGAAGAGCATGCGGCTCTCAAGGGGCGCTTGGCCTTCTATGACGACCGGCTGCCCGAAATCAACATATCGCCGCGCCCCTGACGCGGTCGCTCCTGCGCAGGGGAAAGCCGCTCCGCTTGTAGGTGGTCGCGGGATGAGTATGGCCAATCGCAGCAGCACCTGGCGGGCCGGGAACAAGCCCATGCGCCCGTCGTTGCTGATGAGTCACCAGTGACTTCTGCCGGGGGAATGAGCATGAATGCCGTGGCCGACCGCATCACACCCAACATCACGACGCTGATCCGGATGGATCATTCCCACGTACTGGCGGTGTTTCATCGATATCGGGCGGACCTGCTGCCGGCCAAGAAGCGAGCGCTCGTCACCAACGCCTGCCTGTTGCTCGAGATTCACGCGCAGCTCGAGGAGGAGATCTTCTATCCGGCGCTGCGCGCCGTGCTCAGAGATGACGTGCTCGAGAAGAGCGAGCCCGAGCACGCGCAGATGCGAACTTTCATCGGCGAGCTCCGCGACATGGCTGGCCGAGAAGGACCCTCCAATGGTGAAAGCTACGACGAGAAGTTCTTCGAACTGATGCGCCTCGTGATCCATCACGTGGCGGATGAGGAAACACGGCTGCTTCCCGCCGCCGAACGTCTCCTGCGAGATGATCTTGGTCGCCTCGGCATCGACATGACCAAGCGCAGAATCGAACTCATGAAACCGCACGCCGCCGAACTCGCCGAAACCACCGTGCGAACGTTCCCTGCGGGCGCCGCCGCTGGCGCCGCTCTACTCACGGCCGGCGCTGTTGCCGTCGGCGCGATGCTGCTCGGCCGAAACACCAAACGCACTGCCGAGAACCGCATGAGCCGATGGCGGCACTGAGCGGAGGCGCTGACGCTCCCGTTGAACCGCCGTTGCCCGCCGCTCCGTGGACGCTTCACGGCGAGGCAATCGTCGGTCTGAAGATTGTCCGCAGCGACATCGCGCAGCGTTTCGTCCCGCCCGATGTGAAGGTCGTTCGCATCTGCCCCGGCCGAACGCTTGCGTTTCTGTATCTCGCTCACTACCAACACAGCCCGGTGGGCGAGTATCGCGAGCTCATCGTCGCCCCGGCCCTCGTCTCACGCCACGGCCGGGTAGGCTTCTGGATCTCCAACATCTACGTCGATAGCGGAACCTCGATGGCCGCGGGGCGCGCGATCTGGGCACTGCCGAAGCAGATTGCTTCTCTGGAGTGGAGTGCTGGAGGCGTCTCCAGTGTTGGCCCACAGTTGAGAGTGAGTGCGTCGGTCGCTGGAACAGGCAGGTCGATACGGTTACCTTTCGTCGGCGCGGCAATGAGCCAGTGTGGGTCGGCAAAGAGCTGGTTCGCGGTCCGCGGTTCGGCGCGGGTGGGGCATGCTCGTGCGAGCGTGGAGTTCGCGCGGGACGATGGGTTGGCGGCGTTGGGGTTTGGCTCGACGACGAAAGTATTCGTTTGCAAGAAGATGCGGGTCACGATTGGTCGGCCCCGACACTCAGGTCAGTGACCTGAGTCGGTCAGCTTTGGCTACAATGATCGAAACGACTGGTCGCCTGTGCGCCCTGCGAATATCAACTAAACCATCGCTCCGCGACGCTCGGTCTCGTGCGTTCGATGCGACTTAAGTAGCCTGCTAGAAACATGATCCGCATCCGATCGAGTCGGCCCGAAGACCTGCCGCGCTTGTATGAAATATGGCGCAGCGCTGTAGAGGCAACCCATGGGTTCGTGAGCCGCGGGGACCTGGCCATCATAGATTCCCAAGTGCAAAACGAATACTTGCCCACCGCCACCTTCCACGTCGCGACCGACACCGACGATCGCCCACTTGGGTTCATGGGAATGAGCCAGGGCGCCATCGACAGCTTGTTCGTCGACCCCAACCACCACGGCCGTGGCGTGGGTCGCTGCCTGGTAGAGTTGGCGAGGAAATCCAGTCCCACGCTGACGGTCGACGTCAACGAGCAGAACGTCGGCGCGCGAACTTTCTACGAACGAGTGGGGTTCGTCGTGGTCGGCCGGTCTGATGTGGATGGGGCGGGGAAGCCGTATCCTTTGCTGCACCTTCGCGCGTGATGGCCACAGGCGCGGGTCGGGGCGACTCCGCGTGCATAGGAATTGACCAACTTTCCTGGTGCGCGGTCGGGGTCGTTTCCTGGACGTCGATCGCTGGACTGCAGGTAACGCCATGGTCGCGCTTGGCCAGTGGAGGCGAGGTGCTCTACATTCACCTTCATCCAACTTCGGGACAACTGACTGTGGACGAGAAGATGACTCTGGGCTCGGCGCTCGTCGAAGCGATACGCTCTGACGGCGTCGTATCGCTTGCGACGGATGCCGCGGAGCTCGGCATTGACTCGACGCTCGCTGAGGGTGTCCTCCGGGACGTCCCCTTCGTCAGCTCATTGGTGTCGCTGGCCAAAGTAGGATTCACAATCAGAGATCGGCTCTTTGTTGGCAAACTGTTGAAGTTCCTGGCAGGGCTCAACCATGTGCCAGAGTCGGATAGGCGTAGCATGCTCGAGAAGCTCGGAAATGATCCCGCCTTCGCTCATAAGGTGGGAGAACATTTGCTCGAGCTTCTCGATCGCATCGATTCGCATCGCAAGCCGTATATGCTCGCGAGAGTCTTCGAAGCATACGCTGCGGGTCGGATCGACGCGAAGCTTCTGCAACGATTGAATCATGCAATCGATCGAATTCCCGGTTACGAGATCGACAGCGTGCGGGAGGTTTTGGAGATGTCCATCTTTGGACAGTCTATGAGCGGCGTCAGCGAGAGCACCTTCTTCGGGCTGCAGGACGCGGGTCTGATCCGCATCAACACTGGCTTTGGTGGCGGCACTGGGCCAACAGAGCTATGCAACGTTTTCGTTGAGCTCGATCTCGACAAGACAAAGATATAAAAAGTACGACTGATGGTCCGTCGCTTTGCTAGGGCTGAGCGAATGAAAGTCAACTCGTGAGCGCATCCGCTGCTTTCATAGTCAAGCAGCATGTCTGGTTGACGGGGCGGATCTACGCTACCAAGCGCGAGAGTTGGGGAGGATCGAGTCGATCCGTCCCATTCCCCTCAGCAGGAATGTTGTCCCTCTCAAACCGTGAGTGAGAGGCCCCATCGGACCGTCTCCATCCGGCACAGGCATTTCATCGATTCGCAAGCCAGCTGGGCCGCCAGGATCATCGTCATCCGGAGCAGGGTAACCTTCCTCTTCGGCAGGCGGCTTTCCGCCTCCGGAATCTGGGGACTTCGGAGCAGCGGGGTATGTCTCCACGTTCGTTATATTGCCCTGACTGTCCTTGCTGGTAACTGTGGCATTCCCGGCGGAGTCCGTTGTTACAGTTTGTGAGCTGCCATCCTGCGCGGTTAGCGTGACGCTGGTTGGACCATTGACTTCAATGACAGTGAAGCCGTCGCCTTCCTCGACGGTACCCCTGGGCGGGCCACTGGACGATGTGCCACCTCCAATCGCAGGTCTCGGTCCCGATTCGCCAGGGCCGGAAAAATCTTTCGGTGTGAATCCAGCGTCAGCAGGTCTGATCGGAGAACTGTCGCGAGGTTGAGAGGATCCTGTTCCCTTGGAAGTTCCGGAGTTCGGCTGTGTTGAGGTTCCCGAGCCCGTTTTGCCAGGTGCTCGGCTTCCGAACACGTACTTCAAACCGGTCGCCACGATCGGAGCCCATGCCTTGCCAGTTGCACCGGCCAGGCTGAGCACTGCCAGAACTCTCGCCCAGTGGCGCGTAAAGAGCACTCCGGTGATCAACCGGCGTGCGATGTCCCTGGCAAAAACACCAGCGGCAACCTCAGGCGCCACGACTACGAATACGACAGCACCTATGATGACCAGGGATTCGACCCAGGCCCGAGTCGTACTCGAATCGAACGGTTCCGGAGCACCAGTTGCCTGTCTACTGGCATCGCTACGGTCATATGCCAGTCGGATGTTCTGACCCGGGCCAAGGGTCAATATGTCCTCGCAGGGCATGTCGAGAATCTGAGATCGTGTTCTCGCATAGGCTTCCGGGGTCAGCACTGTTAGCAGCGACGTGGAGCGATCTGCAAAGAAAATCGGGCGGGTTCGCGGCTTCTCGCGCAGTGAGAACGCAGTGAGCGTCTTCAACCCCAACAGCGCAAGATCAGGTCTGAGCTGCGCGGCAGCAGTTTGCATCCCAGTAAGGAGGATCGACTCAAGTCCTTCCGTGCTCTTAACGGCCCATGCGGTAGTCACGACTTGTTGATAGACAGCTAGAATCCAGTCGGCGGGCGCGACAATGACGTGCCCCATTGCTGCAATCAGCAACTCGCGATGACGTTCGTACTCGCCTCGCGCGGCCGTGTGATGAAGTGCCAGCCAGACGATCTGTCCGTCTTGAAAGCAGGGTTTTACTCGCAACTCGTTCGATACGGCTCGCTCGATGCGGCCTGTCGCGCTTTTCATAAGGCTTCTCTCCGGATGAGCGCTGTTGGTGCGAACCTGGCTACGACGTGTACTCCAATCGCGGCCTTTCGCGTAATCCGTAGAAGAGGGTAAATATACGGTGAGGGAGTTGCGTGCGACAAAGGTTGCAAGTATGCAGTCCAGCATCAGTTTCCTCGGCCTGGGAATGTGGCAAAGCCACCAGCCATTGAGGAAGGGGCCGACGGACGCCGGTCGACCCGCCGGACAGACTTCACTTCCGGCAGCCCGGCACGTCGGCGAGCGCTTGGTGGTCCTTGCGCAGTTCGATGGTCATCACCAGTGGTTCGAATTCGAAGTTCTTGATGGAATGTTCGATCCGGCCCAGCAGCAATGGGCGGCCACTTGGACTTCTCAGGTCAGTGAATTGAGCCGACCGTCTTTGGCAAGAATGATCGAAACTTTCTACCATCGCTCGAGCCCGCAGTCATGCGGCCGTTCTCACGGCAAACGGGATGTCACCTTTCGACCGAGGCTGTGTGAAAACGCCAAGCAAGATTCGCGTAGATCCGGAACCATGCTTGAGTTCTCGGGCCCGAAAACAGAAAGAACCGAACGTACGTGCCTCTGGCCCGCAGTGCATCGGTGGATCGCCAAACCGAACCGGCGTTTTCACATCCCCTCGACCCGAAGCGGACATCTGAGGTAAAGCGCTTGATTAGCCCGCGATAATGGCTTGGCGGCAGACGCCAGGCGCTCGCCAGCGAGATCTGAACACGCGCAATGACAGGAATGGCTCGTTGCTATAGGCAAACGAGATCGTGGCGTTCTCGATTGAGAGCACGGGTGAGAAGTGTCCGTCTCCATTTTGTGCATTGAAAAGCACAATGACCGTCTTCTCTCGCAATGATTGCTTCAAGTCCCGCAGCTCCATTGCGGGGCGGATCGGAATCCCGAGTCTCTTCGCAGCACGGTAATCCACAATCTCTTTGCGCTGCTGGTCGGGATCAGGATCAGTGCAGAAGACTACTGGCAGGCCGCACCGCTTGAGAGCGACCGCGACTGAGATGGCGAAAGTGCCTGTTGCTTTGCCGTGCCGGCAGAGCTTAGCAAGCCGCCTCCAGGCGACGCGCTTTCTGCTCGTGCGAAGCGCCATCCAGGCCGCTACAACCCCGCAGCCGTTTTCCAGCTCCTGAAGTCCGGCTGGAATCCTATGTCGTTCTCTCATGGGCTAACGTCGCGTTTGGAGACCGATTATCCTAAGGACTGCTACGGCTCGGCACTGTGATTCGCCGCTCACACCGCGAGACAGAATTGGATTTGTTTCGGCACCGGCAACGGTCCGCTCACGGGCAGTAAGAGTCATTCGAGCCTTCCTGATACACCGCCGAGGTGTGAAGAATAGCTGACGCTGCGCATGTGTTGATATAATCAAAAGAGCGGCTATGTGGGGATTCTCGATGAAGCGATTCGTCGAAGGTGAGAACAGAAATCAGAGCACTCTGTTTCCCGAAAGCCTGGATGATTACATTGCAGAGGACAATCCCGTCAGGGTCGTCGACGTGTTTGTCGACGAACTGGATCTGAAGGCGCTGGACTTCGACGGAGCGGAACCCGAGGCAACAGGTCGACCGGGCTACCATCCGGCGACGCTTCTAAAGATCTATATCTACGGATACTTGAACCGCATCCAGTCCAGCCGCCGACTCGAGCGGGAGACTCAGCGAAACGTCGAGCTCATTTGGCTCACGGGGAGGCTATCTCCGGATTTCAAAACTATCGCTGACTTTCGCAAGGATAATGGTAAAGCTATTCGCCGCGTCTGCCGCGATTTCGTTGTTATGTGCCGCAGCTTGGGCCTGTTCTCCGAGACCATCGTCGCCGTCGACGGCAGCAAGTTCAAGGCGGTGAACAACCGGGACAAGAATTTCACGGATCGCAAGCTTGAGGCGCGACTGCAGCAGCTCGAGGAAAGCGTCGGACGGTATCTTGCGGATCTGGATCGAGCAGATCGCAATCCCACGCTGGTGAGCGAAGCGCGTGTTGACCATCTGAAGCGAAAGATTGAGATGGTGAAGGCACAGATGCAGGAACTGAGGGCGGTTGGCGAGCAACTAAAGCAATCTCCCGACGGACAGGTCTCGCTTACTGATCCAGACGCGCGATCCATGGCTACAAGTGGTCGCGGCAGCGGTGTGGTGGGCTACAACGTGCAGGCCGCGGTAGACGCAAAACATCACATGATCGTGGCTCACGAGGTCACGAACCTTGGTCATGACAGAACTCAGCTGACGTCGATGAGCCGACAGGCTCGCGAGGCCATAAATACCGAAAAACTGACGGTTCTGGCCGATCGCGGCTACTTCAAAGGGGAGGAGATCCTCGCGTGCGATCGACTCGGAATCGATGCATTGGTGCCTAAGCCGCAGACCTCAAACAACCAGGCGAAAGGCCAGTTCGACAAGCGGCACTTCCGCTACATCGCGACCGAGGATCAATATGAGTGTCCAGCCGGCCAGCGAGCGAGCAGGCGTTTTGCAACCGTTGAAGATGGAATGACCATCTACAAGTACTGGTCATCAGCATGCCCCACGTGCCCGCTGCGAGCTAAGTGCACAAATGGAAAGCACCGGCGGATCACCCGATGGGAACATGAGCACGTACTGGAAGCGATGCAAGCTCGATTGGATCGAACGCCGCAGGCATCGCGAATGCGACGTCAAACTGTCGAGCATACGTTTGGCACGCTGAAGTTCTGGATGGGAGCAACGCACTTCCTAACCAGGAGACTGCCGCGCGTCAGTACTGAGATGAGCCTCCATGTGCTCGCGTACAACTTAAAGCGAGCGATGCAGGTCATCGGCATCGTGCCGCTGATTGCAGCGATCAAGGCGTGAAAACTGATTTTTGTGTCTTGATGTCGCCTCGCTGTGCGCTCAGCACGCATTAATCTGTCGCAACTCTCGGGGCGCGTCAAATGGAGCGCGCTCCATGGCGGCGGACGCTACGCGACTCACTTTGGCGGCACGCTTCCGCATGGTCGACGAGCTCTTTTCACACAGCCTCGACCCGAAGCGGACATTGCACCGTCAAGCATTCGCTCCGGTGACAATCGCATTTTCGAATGCTCCCCGCGCGATGTCATCCTTATGGATCACTACATACAACCAATTGGTGCCCCATCCGAATCCCGCCTGATTGTCGTAGTCGATGCGCCAGATGAGTGCGTAGTCTCGAATGTCATTGGATCGGCCGGGCGCTGGTCGAAGCCCGTAGTGCTCGTTCAGGGCTTCGTTCGCATGTCCAAACAACTTGTGACCTGGCGTTTCTGGATCAATCCCCTCGATCTCGAGATCGTTCAGATAGTCCCACAACTCGTGATCGTCCTTGGGTACGGCATCAAACCAGTCGAGCCCGCGCAGCGACCAACTTCCGCGGAAATGGATGCTCGCTTCGTACTTTGCTACTTGACCATATCCCGATGGTCGTGTGGCCTTGAGTTCGCTCGGCTCCGGGTACCAGCGTGTACGCCCAGCCTCGCCAGCTGGAGCGTCAAAGGCCAGGAGTCCCGATCGCGGCATTCCGTCCGGAATCGGAAAGCCTTCCAGGCTCAGCGCTGCACAGGCTTCGGCAAAGTTGATCTGACCCAGGAACATTGACCCTTCGAGATCGTCGGCAGATTCGGCGTATGGCAGGCCACCGAACTTACTGGTGACCACGCTCAACTTGGGTTGGGGCGGTGCCTTGCGCATCAATCGATCGAGCCAGCGCCCCCGCTGCGGAATACTGGTGACGCGAGTCGTCTCCAGTTGCACGCATGGACGTACATCGTTGACGACGCGGCTTATAGCTTTCGCCATGTGTGGCGAGCGCCTTGATAAAAGGTTCTCGAGCGCCGGAAAAAGCGTTGTAGGAGGGTGTGGCATCAGAGCATTGTAACAACGATGACGCGACGGCTGCAGTCGCCGGAATTGGGCTAGCATTGATAAAACGTCCGCTCCTGGCCGGAAGCAGACGATGGCCCCATCTCGCAGAATGCGCCGCGCGCTGAGATGTTCGTTCCGCAGTTGTTTAACATCGTTTAGATCTGCCGGGAGCCCAGTAGCACCGACAACTCGCTCTGTACGTCGCGGTTGGCCTCGACGATCTTACTTCGTCTGGTGGCCGTCAAAACCTGCGCCTTACTCCAGTAATAGCTCTCAAGTCCAAGGTCGTCGAGCCGCAAACACGTTGCCGAGACTTGTCTGAGTTATTGACGAAAAGGCGCCACACGACGATGATCGCAGCTCTCAGCTCAAGTGCCGCGGCGTTGATCAACTGATGAAGAACTCAAATTACGAGCGATCCACGAAAGGAATGCGTGCTTTGCTCACTGCACTGATGCTCTGGGCATCCGCTCCTGCGTTGTCCGCGAGTACGATCGATGCTCGTGTCGTAGTCGATGCCGAAAACCCCGGGCCGCGCATCGATCCGAATATCTATGGTCAGTTCGTTGAGCATCTCGGCCGCGGTGTGTATGAGGGAATCTGGGTCGGTGAGAGCTCACCGATTCCAAATGTGCGGGGTATACGCAGCGATGTGGTTTCTGCATTACGCAGAATTCGTGTTCCATTGGTGCGTTGGCCAGGCGGCTGTTTCGCCGAGCTCTATCACTGGCGCGATGGAATCGGTGCTCGCGACCAGCGTCCGCGCAATGTGAACAGTGCCTGGGGCGATGAGCCTGAAACGAATGCGTTCGGCACGCACGAATTCATGGATTTCGTCGAGCAGATCGGCGCAAAGGCATTTCTGTCCGTCAACGTGACGACGGGTACGCCAGGGGAAGCGCGCGATTGGCTTCAGTACATGACTGAGCCGCCCGAATCAGCGCTTGGGGCTCAACGCGCGGCCAATGGGCATCCGCAGCCTTACGAGGTGCCGTTCGTCGGCATAGGCAACGAGACCTGGGGCTGCGGCGGGAACATGACCGCAGGTTATTACGCAGACGTGTATCGAGCATACGTCAGTGCGCTGCGGGCGCCGGGGCGTCAGCTCATTGCATCCGATGCAAACTCCGACGACTATCAATGGACGGAGACGCTGTTGGAAAAAGCGTTGTATCGGCACACTCGCTCGTTTGCCGAGTCGGCCGAACTTGCCTACGTCAGCCGTCAGCCGCTGATCGACATGATGTCGATTCACTTCTACACATTCTCTGGCAATGACTGGGGCAAGAAGAGTCCTGCGCTTGGGTTCAGTCCAAGTGATTGGGCGGACTCGATGCTGCGCACCTCGCGGACGGACGAGATGATCCGACGGCACTCCGCGATCATGGACAAGCACGATCCGGAGAAGCGAATACCGTTGTCGTTCAGCGAGTGGGGCACGTGGTGGGCCAAGGACGCGAAACCCGTATCGAATCTGTATCAACAGAACTCGTTGCGCGATGCGGTCATCGCCGGTTTGACGCTCAACATCTTCCAAAGTCATGCCGAGCGTGTGCGCATGGCGAACATCGCGCAGATGATCAACGTGCTGCAATCCATGATCCTGACGCGTGGAAAAGAGATGGTGCTGACGCCAACCTACCACGTCTTCGATCTCTATCAGGTGCATCAGGGCGCAACGCTTCTGCCGGTGGAGGTCGCGACCGAGAACTATGCATCCGGAGCAGTTACACTTCCTGCGCTCAGCGTGAGCGCATCACGCCACAATAATGGTTCCGTTCATCTGTCCATCGTGAACCTGGATCCCGATCGCGAGGTGGTCATAGCACTGGCGCTCAAAGGGATGAAAGCACGCAGAGGCTCTGCAAGAGTGCTGACCGCCACGGCGATGGATGCTCACAACGACTTCGATGCGCCCGAGCGTCTCGTGCCGCGTGAATTGAAAGGCATCGACGCTCGCGGCAGCAATGTGAAGCTGAAGGTTCCTGCCAAGTCAGTTTCCGTTCTCGAATTGACACCTTAGTAAACAAGGGCGGACCCAATGCCTCGCCGGAATTGCCGGGGCCGGTGGGCCAATGCTGGCAATGAGCATTCAGGTCGATGTCGGACGAGCCTGGCCGAGATGATCAGGCTCGTCTATTCGCACTGGGTGTTATCGGCGTCCCGAATCGCTCAAGGCATCGAGACTCCCTGACCTTCAAGCGGCGGCGTGTGCACCGGCAAGCGCCGAACTCGCGTGGCTTGTTCGAAGCTGTAACCGAGCGCGAACAGTTTCGGCTCGCTGAAAGCGGGGCCGAAGAAAGAAATGCCGACGGGGAGATCGTCCGTGGTGAAACCGGCGGGCACGATCAGGTCGGGGAAGCCGGTGAGGTTGGCGATGTCGGTAGCGGACGCCGTTTCGGGTGAGGGGGAGGTCTGTGCAATCGGCGCAGGGCGGCGTGGAGATGTCGGGTAGACGATGGCATCGAGCTTCTCCGCTGCGAAGAGGCCTTCGACCACGGTGCGAACCATCGGCAAGCCGTGATCGCGAACGGACAAGTAACGATAGTCGTCGAGCTTGCCGCTCTCGGCTTCCTTCTTGAACAGGCTCCAGCGAACCGGATTCGGGCCGGCGCCGCCCGGGCGCAACGAGCGCACGTCATTCGAGCGTTCGATCAGTTGCTCGATGTTCTTCGGGTAACCCGGTCCGGTGGCGGCGAGATATTGGCTGATCTGAGCGGCGAACTCCGGGCGACGGACGGCGGCATAGAATTCTGGCTTGCTATCGAGCAGCCACTTCGGATAGCGCACATCGACAATGGTTGCACCTTCTTTGCGCATCGATTCAAGCGCCGACTCAATCACCCAATCGACATCGGGATCCGCGCCGAGGAAATCGCGAGCGATGCCGATACGCGCGCCTTTCAAGGCGCCGGTTTTCAGGAACTGAGTGTAGTCGGTCGAAAATTTTCCCTTGCTCTTCTGAGTCGCCGGATCAGTGGAGTCCACGCCTGTCATGACACTCAGAGCGGCGGCAACGTCATAGACGCTGCGTGCCATCGGTCCGCCCGTATCGAACGACAACGCCAGCGGAATGATGCCGTCGCGGCTCATCAAGCCGAGCGTTGGCTTCAAGCCCACGATGCCGTTGGCGGTGGACGGGCCACGAATCGAGCCGCCGGTGTCCGTGCCCAAACCGATCGGTGCGTACGCTGCGGCGATGGCGGCGCCGGTGCCACCGGAAGAGCCGGAAGGGGAGCGCGTCAAGTCATGAGGATTGAGCGTTTGGCCGCCAAGCGAGCTGTGCGCCGAACCCGAGGCGAACTCGGAGAGATTGAGCTTGCCGAGAATGATCGCGCCGGCGTCGCGCAGCTTCTTGACGACGAACGCATCGTCCGGCGGCACCCAGTTCTCGAGCAGCACCGAGCCGCCCGTGGTGGGCATATCGAACGTATCGAAGTTGTCCTTCAACAGCACTGGTACGCCGTGCAACGGCGAGCGCGGACCCTTGCTCTTGCGTTCGGCATCCAGCGCGCGAGCCGTCTCGAGCGCTTTGGGATTCAGCGTGATCACGGCATTGATCTTCGGCCCCTGCTGGTCGTACGCCTCGATGCGCGCGAGACAATGCTGGACCAATTGTTCGGAAGTGAGCGTGCCGGCTTTGAAGGCTTGGTTCAGATCCGCAACCGTTGCTTCGTCAAACTCGACAGTAGCCGCTTGCGCGCAACTGAAGTAACCCAACAGCAAAGCGGCGATAGTCGCCAGGCCGCGCGAACGCTTCGATGTCACTGAATCTCTCCGGGCTGGTGGTGCAGTGAAGATAACAGGATGAATGCACGCACTGCGACTGAAGAATTATTCGTAAAGGGGCGCATCGCGACCAAATTTTCGTGCTCTAGTTTGGGTCAACGCAGCTCGCCGTTGACCCAAAATATTCCACGGATCGCCGCCTGTTGTTATATACAGATGACTCACGCCGAAGTACGATTCATATCAAGAGTCTTTCAGCGCAGAGCACCCGATGATGATCTCGCAAGAAACTCACTCCGCCGAACGGCGCAAAGCCGAATGGAACGAAGCTCGCTTCAGCGAGCGAAAGTCTCTAGAGAACCTGGGTCATCGGATCATCCAGCTCGCAGGCCACTTGAACGCCGCGAACTATCGCTTCCTCATGCTCATTGCCGAGTGGGATCGGCTTCACGTCGACGCCGAAACGCTTCGCGATAGCGTCCCTGGCCGCTGCAGTTTCGAACATGGCCCAAGCGTTTCCGCGGAAACGTCCCGGCGCCTTTCCTGTGACTGCAGCATCGTCCCGATCATCGAGAACGGCGACGGTGAACCTCTTAATGTGGGGCGCAAGACCCGAAGCATTCCACCGGCGCTACACCGCGCGCTCAACTCGCGCGACAAGGGCTGTTGTTGTTTCCCGGGCTGCCCAAACACGCGCTATCTGGATGGCCACCATATAAAGCATTGGGCGCATGGTGGCGAAACGAAGCTATCCAACCTCTTGAGCCTCTGTCGGTTCCATCATCGGCAAGTGCACGAAGGGAATGTCGTTGTTCGCGTGCTCGATGACGGCGCAGTTCGCTTTCTCACGCAGGACGGTCGATCCTTCGATAGCACCGCGCCTGATCGCACGCGGCCATTGTCAGACTGGCATCAACTGGTGAAGGATCACGAAGAGCAGGGCTTGAGCATCGACCGCCATACGGCCGCGACGCGGTGGGATGGAGGAGCGTGCGACTACTCAATCGCCGTAGATTCGCTACTCAGGCGCTGGCGACAGCACTGAACGCGAACCCGCCAGATCCTTCGCATTCTTATATAGGGAGATAACATGCCCCTGCGCTCCGATGCGATCGATGTCTGGGCCTTCTGTAAGGACGGCGACGCTGTGCGGTATCTGCTGTTGCATACGTCGCAAGAAAAGGCCGATCGGTTTTTCAACGGCGGTCGATTCTGGCAGATCCCCTCCGGACTCATAAAACAGCACGAGTCCGTAATCGACGCTTCGCGGCGTTGTCTGGCCGAGTTGGGAATGGCAGCGAAGTCGCTGTGGGCGGTCGAGCACGTCTATCCG
>Ga0182742_1004099_pt1 | contig 13489 bp, 6 predicted proteins | sample eDN5th37CBELigMG_FD_128880 | JGI IMG/M metagenome (GOLD analysis project Ga0182742, IMG submission 128880) | Enriched Miracle-Growth compost microbial communities from Emeryville, California, USA - eDNA 5th pass 37_C BE-Lig MG (version 2)... ... | reverse complement strand
TGCTGTTCCAGGAAGTATTGCCGGGCGCGGGCTACATACCCATGCAGCATATTGGCAACATACCGCACCGGGTACTGGCCTTGCCCGTGGCAGGAGCCCGGCAGCTCTGGGAGGAAGCCGGACATTCGCTGCTGCAGTTCATGGTGCACACGCACCATCCGGACATCCGCATAGACCAGGTGGCTGATGAGAAGGTTCATGCGACGGGGCTGCGATCCTCGCTGCGCGAACTGAGTGCACGTGTCTCGTAAGGCGCGCAGTCGGCATGGACCCCGGCTGCATTGTCAGCCGGAAAGGTCCGGTACCAATGGGTAACGTCGTATGATGCCGGCTTGACATGACGAACGCTGCAGCCCTGCAATGCAGCGCCATAGCCCCCACCAGGTACGGACCGTATGAGCTGGACGAAGCGCGTCACCCAAACAATAGGCTGCCTTGTGGCCAGCTATTCGTTCTATGTGGCTCCGCTGGCGATCCTTCTGCTCTCTGCGCTCCTGCTCTTCACCCAGCCCAGTCTCTACGCCGCGCGCGGACAACTCGACCTGCCGATACGCGCCCAGGCCCAGGAGACCGCCGCGACACTCATGCCGGACCAGGCGCTCGCCCGCCTGAGCGGCGTGCCGCCGGCGCCAAGGATCCACACCCGGCTGTCGGAAGCCCCTTTCTGGTTTACCGTATCGCTGCCTGATCCTTCCACATCGTCCACATACCGGTTCATCGAGTTTCCGTCACGCCATACCACCTCGCTGGAATGCTGGAACGGAGAAACCCTGCAGCAGCTCGGGCGGGCCGATCAGGAGACGGTCGAAGGCGCGCTGCGCCGCGTGAAGGCAGGCCATGCCCTGCCGATATCCGCGCTTGACGATGCAGACAGCGTCCTGTGCAGGACGACGCAATCGGGCCCGGCCAATATTTCGGCAGCTCTCTGGCAGGCTCCCGAACTCGAGAAATCGGCCCTGGCATTTCATCGCAGCGCGGGCCTGCTCGAAGGCGGCCTGCTGACGCTGGCGGTCTTCTACCTCATGGCGGCCGCCATCAATCGCGAGGGACGCTATGTCGTCTTTGCCGCCTGGCTGATCGGAAACCTGCGCCTGGGCGCCCTGTCGATGGGCTCGGATATCCAGTGGCTGGAACGGGCCATATCCCCCGAGTGGCTGCCCACGGTCCGCCAGTTGTCGATGGCAACCTATTACTTCCTCACCTACACGCTTTTCAGCCAGTTCTTTCGAAGCGAGCTTGGCCGGATCGGCTATGGCTGGCTGCTGCGCGTCGTGCTCTACAACGGTGTCCTGCTCTTTGCGCTGGCCCTGATCCTGCCCTACTCGACCTTCCTGCCGGTCATGTGGGGGCTCGTCGCCATCGGCGCGTCCGGCGTGGTGTTCTTCCTCACCCGCCTGCTCATCATCGTGCGATCACGCATCGCGCTCTGGTACAGCCTCGCCCTCACCCTGGTGCTGATCGCCACCTTCGGCGAGATCATCACGGCGGCGTTCCGGACCGAGTCCGTGTCCGGTGTGCTCAATAGCGTGACGGCCGCCCTGGCAGCAAGCCTGATGACGGCCGTGGCCTTTGCCGAGCAGATGCGCGCGGAGCGCAAGCAGCGCGTGCAGGCGCAGGCAGAGCTCCATAGCGCCTATCAGGTGACCCCAGTGGGCCTTTTCACCCTGGCGCTCGACGGCTCCTTCGTACGGACGAATCCGGCCCTGCAGAAAATGCTTGGCATCAGTGCGTCTGCCCTCAGGAACACGCGCTGGGAGGAGCATTTCGGGCCGGACTCATGGGACACCGTATCGACCGTGTCGCAACAGCCCGATGGCGGCCAGGCCGAATTGCGCGGCCGACCCGACGCAACCGGTGCAACACGCGGCTACCTGCTGAAGGCCACGCGGACCGGCGAGCGGATCGAAGGCTCGCTGCAGGACATCACCGAGAGGGTCGAGGCCACGGAAACGCTGCGCTTCCTGGCCGATCACGACTCGCTGACCAGCGGCCTGAATCGCCGCGGCGTCGAGCAGGCGCTGAGCAATGCCCTGGCCAGCTCGGACCAGGGCGCTCCCCTGTCCATCGCCTACCTGGACCTCGACCGCTTCAAGCTCATCAACGACCTGTACGGCCATCATATCGGCGACGAGGTGCTCAAGCAGGTTCATGACCGCATCACCCAGGTGCTGGGGACGGGTCAGCAACTGGGCCGTCTGGGTGGGGACGAGTTCCTCATCGTCATGGCCGACACGCCGCTGGCGCTTGCCAGCGACGTAGGTCGCCGTATCGTACAGGCCATCCGCGGCACGCCCTTTCGCGTGCACAATCGCGCATTCCAGGTGAACGTATCCGTTGGCATCATCGATGCCACGCCCGGCATGAGCGTCTCGGAAGCGATCCTGGCCGCCGATCGCGCCTGTCGCGACGCGAAGAAAAAGCTTACCCAGCACATCGTCGTCTATGAGCGCCATGCGCCGGAGTTCCGTGAACACGCCGAGCAGCTGCGCCTCATCGAGGAGCTTGGCAGCACCTTCGATGCGCGCGGACTGTTTCTCGAGATGCAGCCCATCATGTCCTTGCGCAACCCGGACGGAGCGCTGGACTTCGAGGTGCTCCTGAGGATGCGCGACTCCAGGCAGACCCTCATTCCGGCGGGCAAGATCCTGGCGGCTGCCGAGGCGAGCGGCCATATGGCCGATCTGGACAAGTGGGTCCTGACCACGACGCTGAACTGGCTGCGGGCACATCAGCGCCAGCTGCTCAACACCCGGTTCGTATGCGTCAATCTGAGCGGGTCCTCGCTGAACGACGAGGCCTTCATCGAAGACCTTTACGCACTGCTCGGGGACTACGAAGACCTGCTCCACCTGCTCTGCATCGAGATCACCGAGAGCGTGGCGCTCCATGATCTGCAGAATACCCGCCGGGTTGTCGATGCCCTGCGCGAGCGCGGCATCAAGATCGCGCTGGACGATTTCGGAGCAGGCTACACCTCTTTCTCATACCTGAAGGAACTTTCGGCTGACGCGGTGAAGATAGACGGGTCGTTCGTGCGCAGCATGACTCGCCATCCTGCCGACATCGCGATCGTGGAAGCCATCGTCGAGCTCACTCACAACCTCGGCATGCGCAGCATTGCCGAGTGGGTGGAGGACCACCAGACGCTGCAGGCTCTGGCGGACATGGGTGTGGACTATGTCCAGGGCTATGTCATCGCCAGACCCCAGCCGTCCGATGCGCTGTTGCGGGCGAGCTCGGCCGCGGACTTCATCACCGATCCCGACCTGGCAGGACTGGTACAGGACATCGCTCGTCGACAGCGCAACATGGACGATGACACCACCTCGGCATCGCTCTACTACCACTGATCCGGACAGGGGCAATCGGAATTCCCGACTCGCTGCGACAGAAGTTGTCCCCAGCTTTTGTGGAAAAGGCTGAGGGCAAGTCTGTATAGCATGTGCAAATCCAGCATTCATGCGGCTCTCAGCCCGATGCTTAAAAAAAAGGCACCATGCGATTCACCATTTATTCCGGCAGCCTGAAGGTTCTCCTTGAATTCTGTGGATAAGTGACAGGAGAAGCCCGTACAGGGATGCCAATGCCAGGGGCGAGGCGGATTTGCAAGTCCTGCACAAAGATCATCATTGGCCGGCATCCGCTTTCGCGTATCGCGCAACACGGCCCAGGCGCGCTCGTGGGCATAGAAGGCGGCCTTGATCATGGTCAAGGACTTATGTCTTATATAAGACACAAGAGTTTGCCTTTAAACCGCCACAACCACTACAATGAAGTCCTGAATTTTTCTTCCGCAACTTCTTCATCACGTCGAGATCCATGCTGGAAACCTATCGCCAACACGTGGCCGAGCGCGCCGCGCTGGGCATCCCGCCCCTTCCCCTGACAGCCCAACAGACCGCAGACCTGGTCGCGTTGCTGAGCAGCCCGCCTGCAGGCGAAGAAGAGTTCCTGCTGGATCTTCTCACGCATCGCGTCCCCGCCGGCGTGGACGAGGCCGCCAAGGTGAAGGCTTCCTTCCTGGCCGCCGTTGCGCTGGGCAAGGAAACCTGTGCACTCATCGGCCGCGCCAAGGCAACCCAGCTGCTGGGCACCATGCTGGGCGGCTACAACATCGGTCCGCTGATCGACCTGCTGGATGACGCCGAGGTCGGTGGCATTGCAGCCGAAGCGCTGAAGAAGACCCTGCTGATGTTCGACGCCTTCCACGACGTCAAGGAAAAGGCAGACAAGGGCAACGCCAACGCCAAGGCCGTGCTGCAGAGCTGGGCCGACGCCGAATGGTTCACCAGCCGCCCCGCCCTGCCCGAAAGCCTGACCATCACGGTATTCAAGGTTCCCGGCGAAACCAACACCGACGACCTGTCGCCCGCTCCCGACGCCACCACGCGCCCCGACATTCCGATGCACGCGCTGGCCATGCTCAAGAACAAGCGCGAAGGCGCAGCGTTCGAGCCCGAGGAAGACGGCAAGCGCGGTCCGGTCAAGTTCATCGAATCGCTGAAGGAAAAGGGCCACCTGGTCGCCTACGTGGGCGACGTGGTGGGTACCGGCTCCTCGCGCAAGTCCGCCACCAACTCGGTGCTGTGGTTCACGGGCGAAGACATTCCCTTCGTGCCGAACAAGCGCTTCGGCGGTGTGTGCCTGGGCAGCAAGATCGCTCCCATCTTCTACAACACCATGGAAGATGCCGGCGCCCTGCCGATCGAGCTCGACGTCTCCAAGATGGAAATGGGCGACGTGGTCGAACTGCGCCCCTACGAGGGCAAGGCCCTGAAGAACGGCGAAGTCATCGCCGAATTCCAGGTCAAGTCCGACGTGCTGTTCGACGAGGTTCGCGCAGGCGGCCGCATTCCCCTGATCATCGGTCGCGGCCTCACGGCCAAGGCGCGCGAGGCCCTTGGCCTGCCGCCCTCGACCCTGTTCCGCCTGCCCAGCAACCCTGCCGACAGCGGCAAGGGCTTCAGCCTGGCGCAGAAGATGGTCGGTCGCGCCTGCGGCCTGCCCGAAGGCCAGGGCGTGCGTCCCGGCACCTACTGCGAGCCGAAGATGACCTCGGTCGGCAGCCAGGACACCACCGGCCCGATGACGCGCGACGAACTGAAGGACCTCGCCTGCCTGGGCTTCTCGGCCGACCTCGTCATGCAGTCGTTCTGCCACACCGCCGCCTATCCCAAGCCCGTCGACGTCAAGACGCACCACACCCTGCCCGAGTTCATCAGCACCCGTGGCGGCGTCTCGTTGCGTCCCGGCGACGGCGTGATCCACTCCTGGCTGAACCGCATGCTGCTGCCGGATACCGTCGGCACCGGCGGCGACTCGCACACGCGCTTCCCCATCGGCATCTCCTTCCCCGCCGGCTCCGGCCTGGTGGCCTTCGCTGCCGCCACGGGCGTGATGCCGCTGGATATGCCCGAGTCCGTACTCGTGCGCTTCAAGGGCAAGCTGCAGCCCGGCGTCACGCTGCGCGACCTGGTCAACGCCATCCCGCTGTACGCCATCAAGCAGGGTCTGCTGACCGTGGCCAAGCAGGGCAAGAAGAACATCTTCTCCGGCCGCATCCTGGAAATCGAAGGCCTGCCGGACCTGAAGGTGGAACAGGCTTTCGAGCTGTCCGACGCTTCCGCAGAGCGCTCGGCTGCCGGCTGCACGGTGCGCCTGAACAAGGATCCGATCATCGAGTACATCAACAGCAACATCGTGATGCTCAAATGGATGATCGCCACCGGCTACGCCGATTCGCGCACGCTGACCCGCCGCATCGAGGCAATGGAAGCCTGGCTGCGTGACCCCAAGCTCCTGGAGCCCGATGCCGACGCCGAGTACGCCGCCGTGATCGAGATCGACCTGGCCGACGTGCACGAACCCATCGTCGCCTGCCCGAACGACCCCGACGACGTGAAGACGCTGTCGGACGTTGCCGGCGCCAAGATCGACGAAGTGTTCATCGGCAGCTGCATGACCAACATCGGTCACTTCCGCGCAGCCTCCAAGCTGCTAGAAGGCAAGCGCGACATCCCGGTCAAGCTGTGGATCGCCCCGCCCACGAAGATGGATGCCAAGCAGCTGACCGAGGAAGGTCACTATGGCGTGTTCGGCATGGCCGGTGCGCGCACCGAAATGCCGGGATGTTCGCTGTGCATGGGCAACCAGGCACAGGTACGCGAAGGCGCCACGGTGATGTCGACCAGCACGCGCAACTTCCCGAACCGCCTGGGCAAGAACACCAACGTGTACCTGGGCTCTGCCGAACTGGCGGCGATCTGCTCACGCCTTGGCCGCATCCCGACCAAGGAGGAGTACATGATGGACATCGGCGTCATCAACGAGAATGGCGAGAAGATCTATCAGTACCTGAACTTCGACCAGATCCAGGACTACAAGGAAGTGGCCGACGGCGTCCCCGCCTAAGCCCTGACTCGTCAGCGTGACAGTCCCAGCCCCGTTCGGCCATGCCCGACGGGGCTTTTTCGTCTGTATCGCGCAGGGCTCTCATAAATGTTAGATTCAAGTGGTCTTTCTTCGGAGCAAGCTATGCCGCACAACAGCTTCAATACCTACAAAAAGTTCAAGATTGGCGACACCAGGACCGGGCAGTTCTATTCCCTGCCTGCCCTGGGCAAGGCACTCGGCGTCGATGTTTCGCGCCTGCCGGTATCCATCCGCGTGGTTCTCGAGGCCGTGCTGCGGAACTGCGACGGAAAGAAAGTCACGGAAGAACATGTACGCCAGCTGGCCAACTGGCAGCCAGCCGCGCCGCGCGAGGAGGAAATCCCCTTCGTCGTCGCACGCGTCGTGCTGCAGGATTTCACCGGCGTGCCGCTGCTGGCCGACCTGGCCGCCATGCGCAACGTGGCCGACCGGATGGGCAGGAACCCCAAGGCGATCGAGCCCCTGGTGCCGGTCGACCTGGTCGTCGACCATTCGGTGATGATCGACTACTTCGGCACGAAGAAGGCGCTCGACCTCAACATGCGGCTGGAGTTCCAGCGCAACCAGGAGCGCTACCAGTTCATGAAGTGGGGCATGCAGGCCTTCGACACCTTCCGTGTCGTGCCGCCCGGCTTCGGTATCGTGCACCAGGTGAACCTCGAGTACCTGGCCCGCGGCGTGCACCGCAACGGCGACAATGTCTACTACCCCGACACGCTGGTGGGCACTGACAGCCATACCACCATGATCAACGGCATCGGCGTGGTGGGCTGGGGCGTAGGGGGCATCGAGGCCGAAGCCGGCATGCTGGGCCAGCCTGTCTACCTGCTCACCCCGGATGTGGTGGGCGTGGAACTCAAGGGCCAGATCCGCGAGGGTGTCACCGCCACCGACCTGGTATTGCGCATCACCGAGCTACTGCGCCAGGAAAAGGTCGTGGGCAAGTTCGTCGAGTTCTGTGGCGAAGGCACGGCCAGCCTCGGCGTCACCGACCGGGCCACCATCGGCAACATGGCGCCCGAATATGGCGCCACCATGGGCTTCTTCCCGGTGGACGAGCGCACGATCGACTACTTCCGGGGCACGGGCCGGACCCAGGACGAGATCGAGGCCTTCGAGGCCTACTTCAAGGCGCAGAAGATGTTCGGCGTGCCGCGTGCCCGGGACATCGACTACACCAAACTCCTGACGCTCGACCTGTCCACCGTGGCGCCGTCGCTGGCAGGTCCCAAGCGGCCGCAGGATCGCATCGAGATCGGCCACGTCAAGTCCACCTTCGTCGACCTCTTCAGCGCGCCCGTGGCCGAGAACGGCTTCGGCCAGCCGCCGGAAAAGCTCGGGCAGACCTTCGAGACCGAAAAGCGCGAGGTGCTGCGCAATGGCGACATCCTCATCGCTGCGATCACCTCGTGCACGAACACCTCCAACCCCAACGTCATGCTGGCCGCGGGGCTGCTGGCCAAGAAGGCGGTGGAAGCCGGCCTGAAGGTGCCCAAGCGGGTGAAGACCTCGCTGGCGCCCGGCTCGCGCGTGGTCACCACCTACCTCGAAAAGACAGGCCTGCTGCCCTACCTGGAGAAGCTCGGCTTCGACGTCGCGGCCTACGGCTGCACCACCTGCATCGGCAATGCGGGCGACCTTGCACCGGAGTACAACCAGGCGATCCTGGACAATGACCTGGTGTGTGCGGCCGTGCTGTCGGGCAACCGCAATTTCGAGGCGCGCATCCATCCCAACATCAAGGCCAATTTCCTGGCCTCGCCTCCGCTGGTGGTGGCCTATGCCATCGCGGGCAACATCACGGTCGACCTCATGACCGAGCCGGTAGGACGCGGCAAGAAGGGCGACATCTACCTGGGCGACATCTGGCCGTCCTCGGACGAGATCCAGGAACTGGTGAAGGCCGCCATGGATCCCAAGGCCTACAAGGCCAACTACGAGCAGGTCCAGGGCAACCCGGGCAAGCTGTGGGAGAAGATCAAGGGCGTCAGCGGCCAGACCTATTCCTGGCCCGACTCCACCTACATCGCCGAACCTCCCTTCTTCGAAGGCTTCGACATGATTCCGAGCCCGATGCCGCCGGTGCGCAACGCCCGGGCACTGGGCGTGTTCGGGGATTCGATCACCACCGACCACATCTCGCCTGCCGGCTCGATCAAGGAAACCTCGCCGGCCGGCAAGTGGCTTGCCGAAAGGGGCGTGCTGCGTGCCGACTTCAACAGCTACGGCTCGCGGCGCGGCAACCATGAGATCATGATGCGCGGCACCTTCGCCAATGTGCGCATCAAGAACCTCATGATCCCTCTCCTGGCGGATGGCCGCCGCGTGGAAGGCGGTGAAACGCTGTTCCAGCCAGGCGGCGAGCAGATGTCGATCTACGATGCCGCCATGAAGTACGTTGCCGAAGGCACGCCCACGGTGGTGTTCGGCGGCGAGGAATACGGCACCGGGTCCTCGCGCGACTGGGCAGCCAAGGGTACGCAGCTGCTTGGCGTCAAGGCCGTCATTGCGCGCAGTTTCGAGCGCATCCACCGCAGCAACCTGGTCGGCATGGGTGTCCTGCCCCTGCAGTTCAAGGGCGCGGACAGCGTCCAGTCGCTGGGGATCACCGGGACCGAGACCTACGACATCCTGGGCCTGGAGAACGGAATCCGCCCGCAGCAGGACGTCACGCTGGTCATCCGCCGCGAGGACGGCACCGAGCAACAGGTGACCGTGCTGCTTCGCATCGATACGCCGATCGAGGTGGACTACTACCAGCACGGCGGCATCCTGCCCTTCGTGCTGCGCCAGTTGCTGGCGGCCCAGCCGACGGCCCTGAGCGCATAGCGAACGCCCCCGCATGGGCGCTGCCGGCCGGCGCCCGGACGAGCTCCTGTCCCGGGGAAGACGTTCCCCGGGACCCCCTACCTGACGGCCAGGGTGTCGTAGGCAGCCGCCTCGAAGCGGCGAAAGGCCTGCACCGCCCGCTCATCGAAAAACGGCAGGACCTGCGCCAGGAAGACCCCGCACACGCGCTGCACGGGATCGACCCAGTAATAGGTATTGGCAAGCCCGGCCCACGCCAGGCTGTTCGCTGCCCGCCCCTCGGGTGACGGCTGGGTATTGATCAGGAAGCCGAGCCCCCACTTGCAGGGCATGCCAGGGAAGAACTCGGCGTCCCGCGTCAGGGCCGCCATCGACGAGCGCAACGGCATGACGTCCAGCTCCCCGATCTGGTTGCGCGACATCATGGCGACGGTTTCAGGCTGCAGTACCCGTACGCCTCGATAGCTGCCGCCCTGCATGATCATCTGCGCAAAGCTCAGGTAGTCTCCCGCCGTGCCATACAGCCCGCCGCCTCCCATGTGGAACTCGGCATCGTCGGGCAACTCCATCGATGTGGCGACCAGCCTGCCGTCCGGCTGACGGCCATGGACCCTGGCGAGCTTGTCGCGCATGCCGGGGCTGATGCGAAACGCAGTGTCGCGCATGCCCAGCGGCTCCAGTATCCGTTCGCGCAGAACGTCGCCGAGCCGCTGCCCTGTCACCGCTTCCACGGTCTTGCCCACCCAGTCGATGCCGATGCCGTACTCCCAGCGGGTGCCCGGGTCGCATAGGAGCGGCACCGTCAGGGAGGCATCGAGGCAACGCGCCACCCCCGGGATGCCATTCCGCTCGCAGTAGCGGGCCATGGGCTCGCTGAAGAAATCGTAGGTAAAGCCCGAGGTATGGGTCAGCAGGTGGCGCAGCGTGATGGGGCCGCGCGGCGCCCTCAGGCGGGGCTCCCCGTCTTCGTCGAATCCCTCCAGCACCTTCGTCTCGCCCAGGAAGGGTACGAGCGAATGCAGCGGCTCATCCAGGGCCAGGCGACCCTGCTCCACCAGCTGCATGGCGGCCACCGTCGTCACGGCCTTGGTCATCGAGGCGAGCCATACAACGGTGTCGGTCGTCATGGCTTTTCCGCTGCCAGCCGCCCGCTCGCCCCAGGCTCCCTCGTAGACCGGCCCGGAATCGCTCGCCAGCATCGCGACGACACCGGGCACGTCGCCGGCGTCGACAGACTGGCGCAACACATCGTCGATCTGGTTTTTATCGATCATGCCGTCTCCTCTTCATTTGTGAAAAAAGGGGGCATGCGCCCCCTTTCCCCTGCCGCCTCGAGACGCCTGGTGCGCCACGGGTGCCAACTCTCTTTCCGGTTGCTATACCTGGGTGATGAGCTTGGTGACGAGGTAGGCGTCCAGGCCCTCGGTGCCACCTTCGCTGCCCACGCCACTGTCCTTGATGCCGCCAAACGGCGTCTCGGCCAGCGCAATGCCGAAATGGTTGACGCCCACCATGCCGCACTCCAGGTTGCTGGACACATAGTGCGAGGTCTTCAGCGAATTGGTAAAGACATAGGACGCCAGGCCGTACGGCAGGCTATTGGCGCGACGGATCACGTCATCGACATCGCTGAAACGCACGAGCGGAGCGATGGGACCGAAAGGCTCTTCAGTCATGAGGCGGGCATCGTCGGGCAGCCCGGCGATGACGGTCGGGGCAAAGAAGTTGCCCTTGCCGGTGCCCAGCGACAGGCGCTCGCCGCCCGTCAGGATGCGGCCGCCGCGCTCGTACGAGTCTGCAACGAAAGCCTGCATGGCATCGACCCGCCGCTCGTGCGCGAGGGGGCCCATCTGGGTGGCCTGCTCCAGGCCGTCCCCGACCTGAACCTTCTGGATGGCGTCGACGAAGCGTTCGGCAAAGGCGTCATAGACACCTTCCTGCACATAGAAGCGCGTGGGGGAAATGCAGACCTGGCCGGCATTGCGCGTCTTGAAGGCCGCCAGCTGGACTGCCGCCTTGTCGATATCGGCGTCGTCGAAGACGATGACGGGCGAATGCCCACCCAGTTCCATCGTGACGCGCTTCATGTGCGCGCCGGCCATTGCGGCCAGCTGCTTGCCTACCGGCACCGACCCCGTGAAAGAGATCTTGCGCACGATGGGCGATTCGATCAGGTAGGTGGAGACTTCCGACGGCACACCCCAGACGACGTTCAGCACACCAGCCGGCAGACCGGCATCGTGGAACAGGCGCGCCAGCGCCACCACGGCACTGGGAGAATCCTCCGGCCCCTTGAGAATCATGGTGCAACCGGCGGCCACGGCCGTCACGACCTTGCGGATGGCCTGATTGAACGGGAAGTTCCACGGCGTGAATGCGGCACACACGCCGACCGGGTCGCGCACCACCATCTGGCGCACATTGGGATCGCGCGACGGCACGATACGGCCGTAGATTCGACGTGCCTCCTCGGCATACCAGTCCGCATGTTCCGAGCAGGTCTGGACTTCGAGAACGGCTTCCTTGAGCGGTTTTCCCTGGTCCAGCGTGATGTTGCGGCCGATCTCCGGAGCACGCTCGCGTGCCAGCTCGGCGACGCGACGCAGGATGCGGCTGCGCTCCAGGGGTGACGTCTTGCGCCATTCTGCGAACGCACGCTGGGCTGCCTGCAGCGCACGGTCCAGGTCGTCGCGCGTCGCGTGCGGCAACCGGCCGATCACCTCGCCGGTAGCGGGGTTCACCACGTCCTGCTGCTTGCGATCGGCATGAAGGAATTCGCCGTCGATATATAAGGCCAGCTTTTCGTACATGTGCTCTCCAGGGGAGTCGGTACAGACACGACACGGTCTGCAAACCCGTAGATATTAGTATCCGGCGCACCGGGTTTCAAACCATTCCGTGCAGTCGGGTGCTGCGTCACCTCCTTGGCTTACGCGGTACACTTACTGGTTACCCGTCATCTTCCTGCCGTATCCATGCCACGAACCCGCACACCAGCCCCCAGCCGCACCAACCGAGATGCCGAACGTCTGATCGTGCTGGCCACGGCCCTGAACGCCTCGGGCAGCCGTACGGAAGACCGCTTCTGGGAAACCCGGATCGAAGAGACGCTGAGCAGGCTTTTTCGCACCGGTCAGGACGCCGCGGTGGAGACCGCGCTCGAACACCTTCTGATGGCCGACCCCTCGGCCTACGAGGTTCTCGTCGAGATGTGCGAGACATTGTCCGAATCCGCCGTGATGGAAAAGGACGGCCAGCTCCATGATGTGCTGCTCATCGTCGCTCCGCTGGCGGCCTGGACCCGGTTCAGCATTCCCGCAGGCAAGATCCGCGGCGACGCGCTGGACGCGCTGCGTGCGCAGCTGCACGGGCACGTCCTGGCCTCGGAAGCCAGCCTGGCCCTGGCTCCATGGCTGTTGTCCATCGACCAGATGCCGCGTACGTTTTCCGCCACCTGGCAGTGGCTGCAGCGACTGGGCATGCAGGCGTTGGGAAAATCGACGACCCAGAAGCTGGCCCTGCCTGCGGATGACGAAGTGGCCAACATGCTGGCCGATACCCGCTACCTTGCCGGCGCCGTGGCGGTACCCCAGGGTGCGCCGATGTTCCGCTGGCAGGAAATGAGCGACGACCCCCGGGCCGCGCGCCTCACGAGCCTTCAGCAATGGGCTTCGCAGGCCGAGCCCACGATCGCCGCGCTGCTGCCGGGATGCGGCATAGAGATCCTGTTGCCCGACGCCTGGTACACGGGCAACCGGGAAGCCGATCGTAGCGTGCGCCCCCTGTCGATCCGTGCTGCAGTAGGCTGGCTCGAAAGCAGCCTGAACCTGCCGGCCGACCAGCTTCGTGCCGTGGTGGCCGGCTGCGGCGAGAACCAGGTGGACGAATACCGGATCGGCTTCACGGCACGCAACCAGAACGATGTGGTGTATGGCTGCGTGTGGCCCCTGTTCGGGCGCGAGAACGGGATGCCCGTCGACGATAATGGCCAGCCGCGCGATACCCTCGAGGAAATCGTGGATCTTCTCAAGGCGCAGGGCGTGACCGACATACGGCGCCTGCCCGGCATCCTGCCCATGGACTTCTGCGAAGACTGCGGCGCCCCCTACTTTCCGGACCCTACCGGCGAAATGGTGCACGCCGAACTGCCCGACGAAGCAGACACGGGCCCGGCGCACTTTCACTGAACGCATTTCGCCCAGCCACGAAAAAGGCCTGCAACGCCGTAGCGTTGCAGGCCTTTCATTTC
>Ga0182742_1004098_pt1 | contig 13497 bp, 11 predicted proteins | sample eDN5th37CBELigMG_FD_128880 | JGI IMG/M metagenome (GOLD analysis project Ga0182742, IMG submission 128880) | Enriched Miracle-Growth compost microbial communities from Emeryville, California, USA - eDNA 5th pass 37_C BE-Lig MG (version 2)... ... | reverse complement strand
GTACCGCTCGGCCGGGTCTTTCCTCATCATCACCCGAACCGCCTCGGCCAGCCCCGGGGGCACGTCGGGCGCGAACTGCTCCAGCGGAGCGGGCTCCTGCGATTGATGGCCGAAGAGCTTCTCGGCCAGGCTGGGGCCGGGGAAGGGAACCCGGCCGGCGATCATGTGGTAGAGGGTGCAGCCCAGCGAGTAGATGTCGCTGCGGATGTCGGCCGAGTGCGAGTGCCGGGCCTGCTCCGGCGCCACGTAGTCGAACGTCCCGACCGTCGCCCCGTCGCGCGTGACCCGCGCCTCGTCGGCCGTGTCGATGGCCAGCCCCAGGTCGGCGAGCTTGGCCACGCCGTCGCGCGTGACCATCACGTTGAACGGGTTGACGTCGCGGTGGATCAGGCCCTTGCGGTGGGCGTGATCCAAGCCCAGGGCGACCTGCCGCCCCAGGCTCGCCGCCACCCGCGGCGGAATCCGCCCCCGCGTCGTGATAAAATGGCCAATCGTGTGCCCCTCGATGAATTCCATCACCAGGAAGAACCGGCCCGCCGACTCGCCGAAGTCGTAGATCCGAATCAGGTTCTCATGTTGGAGCTGCGCCCCGACCCGCGCTTCGCGCTGAAACCGGGCGATCGCCCGCGGGTTGTTGACTCGCTCCGGCGAGAGGATCTTCAAGGCCACCCGACGGTTGAGCCGGGAGTCGCGCGCCAGGTAAACTCGCCCCATGCCCCCCTGGCCAATCAAGTCCAGAAGGATGTAGCGATCGACCTGGAAGCCGGTGAACCGCCCGGCCATAAGCTGGCGCGCCTGCCAGAGCGTCAGCGCGCCGCGGTTGACCGCCTGGCGGGCCAGCCGGCGGTCGATGTGCTCCGGCGCGTCCCGCTTCTCCGGGGGGATCGCCTCCAGGCACGCGGAAAGCTCCGCGCCGTCGATCAGGCCGCTTTGAAGGGCCGACTGCCAGAATCGGGACGTCCGCGGATCGAGCATGCCCACCCCAAAACCGCGCGATCGGCGGTCGACCAAACCAAGACAACCCACCAGGCGCTTCGCCTACTGTAATTCGTCCCGCTGAGGCGCTCAAGTCCGCCCCCGGCCCCATTTTATCCCTCCGCCTCCTCTTTCCCCGTCGGGACCCCTCACGCCCAATTTGAGGCAATTGGGAAACAAATCGAGAAAGTCGCCAGATTTCTCGACACCCCGCCATAATGCTTTCGTACAATCGTGACTTGATACGGTCGCGCGTTCAAGCAAACGCGCTTGGCTACACGGTTGGTTGGCCCTAAGGTCAACCGCGAAATTTTTTTCAAAGGGCGCCGAATTTGGGACGCTTCGGGCTCGCCGCGACTTAATGAAGGCCGCAAGGGAAACGAGGCGCCGGGACTGAGCGAATAGACAGGGGAGTCTTGCCATCATGTCCTATGCTCGAATGATTCTGCCCACGCATGATCCCGCCTGCGGGCGGGTCTTTCACGCCGATCGCCGCTCGGCCGAGGCGTACCGGGTCGCCATGGAGGTCTGGTACCGGGCCATCGGCCGCGAGGTCGTCGGCCATCGCCTGGCCGTTTACCGCTGCAAGCGGTGCGCGGGCTACCATGTGGCGTTTAAGCGGGTCCGTCCCGCTCCGCCAACGCTTCTCGTTCCCATCTTCTCCGAGGCCGACCACGGCGAGCCCATGGTCGCGCCGCGGCGCGTCGGGGCGTTCCGGTAACAATCGAGGTCCCCGCGATGCGGCTTCCCTTTCGCGGCGAGCTTGACGAGGTGTTTCGTCGGGGCGGTTCGGTTGACTCGATCCGATCGGTGGGCGGCGCGTCATAGCCAAAAAATTCGGGCGGTTGGAGTCGCGTCCAACCGCCCGAGCCCACCAACGGTGTTTTGAAAAGTGACGGTGTCTGGAACGGCGGGTCAGGCCGTGTCGCCTTTCTTTCTCGAAGGGGGCGCCGAGACTACGCGCGGAGAGGGTCGCGGGCGACCCAGTCGGATCGCTCGGAGGCCCTCCCCGCGTTGCCAATGCCTGGGCCTCGTCGCCCACCGGGTTCCCATTGCCTCTCTGCATGGGATTGAAGGAGACATAAAGACTGTAGGTCTTATAAAGCCGATCGTCAAGCTGATCCCGCAACTTTTTTCGTGAAGGACCCCGGGATGGGAGTCGGGGCGGCGTGGATTGTTTCCGCCGGAAAAAGCTGTGTGGCTGTTGCGAGCCGTTCAGTCCTTAAGTTTGGTCCGTCCGACGCCGAAACCCTTTAAGGAACGTGAAGTCGCCCGGAGGGCTTCGAAAAAAGGGCGGAGGATTGTCCCTTGAACCAGACGCGGACTACGGTGGGTTTGTATTTCCCGAGCGTGGGGGCGCTCGTCGCGCTGATCGGCGTTGCCGTCGGCGACTCGGCGCTCGCCCAACCGCCCTCCCCCTGGCTTGAGATCTCCAACTCCCAGGCGGCGCCCGTTCGCCCGGAGTCGAAGCCCACGCGCGCCGAGCCGGCTCGGCCGGCGGCGTCGACCGCCGAGCCGGAGCCCGAGGCCGAGCCGGTGAAGGTTCACGGCACGATCACCGTGGATTTCGAGAAGGTGACGATCGCCGAGCTGCTTCGGTTGACCAAGACGCTTGAGCAGGTCGACGGCGTGATCCACATCGTCTCGGCGCGTGGCGGCGAGGGAGACGACCGAGCGGTCGTGACGATCTCTCGCCCCGGCGCCGCGGCCCTGATCCTGGGCGAGGAGGGGGCGGTGGAGCGGGTCCGGACTCGGCTTCCCGCCTCGCCGTTGGCGCGGGACCGCTCCAGCGAGACGCCATTTCCCCGGCTGGCCTCGTTGGGTCGAATGCTGGGGCTGAACCAGCGACACGCTCAAACCGCTCCCGACCACCGAACCGGGCCTATGGCCGTGACCTGGGAGACTCGCCCCAGCGTCCTCGGCTCCGAAAACGTCGCGCGAACCTCGTACGAAGCGCCCACGTTCGAGCCCCTCTCACCGCTCGAACTGGGGTCGGCGGAAGTGGAGCCGGCCCCCGCGCCGGTTTCGGAGCCGGAGGAGCCGGTCCCCGCGGCGGCTTCGGAGGCCGAGGCTGGCCCGCAAGCCCAGGCGACGGGCTCGCCGCGCAAGCATGTGGCGACGGCCGATGACTCGTTCGAGGGGCTTTCGCGATCGTTTTACGGCGACGCCCGCTACGCCCGGGCGCTCTGGTGGGCGAACCGGAGCGACGTCGCCTGGCCGGGCGCGCTGACGGCCGGCAAGCGGATTGTCATCCCCGCGCCGGGGGAGCTGGAGCCCCGGATGATCGTCGCCCCCGACCCCGTCGGCGTCGCCTCGGCGCCGAAGCCCAGGCCCGCCGAGGGGCGTTTCGACCCCGCCGTCCGTCCCGCCTCGTTTACGGAGCCCGCGCAAGACAAGGACGAGGGAGGCTTCCCCGTCCACGTCGTCCGGCCCAACGACACGCTCCGCCTCATCGCCCGCGAGATCTGCGGCGACGAGCGCAAGGCGCTTGAAATCATCGCCCTGAACCGCGACATCCTCACCCCCGAGGGGCGAATCCGCGTCGGCCAACGGCTGCTCTTGCCCGTCGCCGCCGAGCAGCCGAAGCCGTGACGCGTACGATCCCGACGCTCCTGGGCCTGGGCTACAGAATCAACATGGCGTCGCCGTAGCTGAAGAATCTGTACCGCCGACGGATGGCCTCGGCGTAGGCGGCGCGGATGAGGTCGGCGCCGGCCAGGGCGCTGACCAGAACCAGCAGGCTGCTGCGCGGCAGATGAAAGTTGGTCACCAGGACGTCGACGGCCTGGAAAACATGGCCGGGCCGGATGAACAGCCGGGTGGCGCCCTCGAACGCCTCGATCGCGCCCGAGGCCGCCGCCGACTCCAGGGTTCGAACCGAGGTCGTCCCCACGGCGACGATCCTTCCGCCCTGTTGACGACGCCGGCGGAGGGCTTCGGCGGTCTCGGAGGAAAGCTCGGCCCATTCGGCGTGCATGGCGTGGGCTTCGAGAGTCTCGACCTCGATCGGCCGGAACGTGCCGACGCCGACGTGGAGGGTCGCGTCGACCACGCTCACCCCCTTGGCCGCCAGGCCGGCGAAGACCCCCTCGGTGAAATGGAGCCCGGCCGTTGGCGCGGCGACCGAGCCCGGCCGGCTCGCGTAGACGGTCTGGTACGAGCCCTCGTCGGCCTCGTCGGCGATCCCGCGACGAATGTAGGGAGGCAGGGGAGGGCGGCCGCGCCGCTCCAAAAGAGCCAGGGGAGAGGCGCCGACTTCATCGGCCCGTTCGGGACGGGGGCGAACCAGCCACGAGCCCCCCTCGCCGCGCCCCTCCAAAACCAGGGGGAGTCCCGGATCCTCGCCGTCGCCGCCGCCGACGACCACCGTCTCGCCCACCGCGGGCCGGCCCCGGGTTTTGGCCAGAATCTCCCAGCTGCCATCGTCGCGGACGTTCAGGAACAGGCCCTCCCATTTGCCGCCGGTTGACTGGCGCTTGCCGATCAGACGGGCGGGGATGACCCGCGAATTGTTCCGAACCAGGATGTCCGGGCTATCCAGGAACGTCGGTAATTCGTCAAAATGGTGGTGGGCGATCGTCCCGGCGCGGCGGTCGACGACCATCAGCCGGGAAGCGTCGCGCGGCGAGACCGGGTGTTGCGCGATCAAATCGTCGGGAAGCGTGAAATCGTAGTCCGAAGTCAACACGGGAAACGAGGCTCTTTCTCGGGCCGAGGCGATGGAAACGACGGGCGCCGCCGCCCGCTTTTGGAACGGTTGGGATGATTCGGCCGTTGATTATACCGTGCGAAGCTTGAAACCACGCCCGCGAATCGCGGAGGAGGGGCCGGCGCCGACGCCGATCGCCCTGGTGATTACCGACCTCGACGTCGGCGGGGCGGAGCGGGCGCTGGTGAACCTGGCGGTCCGGCTCGACCGAACCCGATGGGCGCCGGTGGTCGTCAACCTGAGCGGCGAAGGAGCCCTGGCCGAGCCGATCCGCCGGGCCGGGATCGCCTGCGAGAGCCTGAACCTCGATCGGCGGCGGCCGATCCGGGGCGTTCTTCGGCTGGCCTCGGCCTTGCGCCGGCATCGCCCGGCGCTGGTGCAAAGCTTCATGTTCCACGCCAATCTCGCCGCTCGGCTGGCCGCCCCGTTGGCCGGCTTTCCCCCGGTGGTGGGAGGGTTGCGGGTGGCCGAGCATCAGAAGCGCTGGCATCGGACGCTCGACCGCCTGACCAACCGCCTAAGTCGCGTCTCGGTCTGCGTTTCCGAAGGAGTGCGCCGGTTCAGCGTCGAGACCTCCGGGCTTGATCCCAGGCGGTTGGTCGTCATCCCCAACGGCGTCGACCCGGCTCGGTTTGACGAAGCCGCGCCCGTCCCGCGGGCGACCTTCGGCGCGGCCGACGACGATTTTTTGGCGCTGGCGGTGGGCCGGCTCGACGTGCAAAAGGGGCTTGCCGACCTCCTGGCCGCCGCCGAGCGCGTCATCCCGGCCCGCCCCCGATTCCGTCTGGCGATCGTCGGCGACGGCCCCCTGCGGGATTGGCTCGACGCCGAGATCGCCGCGCGGCCGACGCTCGCCGGGCGGGTTCTTCGGCTCGGCCGTCGCGACGACGCGCCGGGCCTTTTGCGGTCGGCCGATCTTCTGGTTCACGCGGCCCATTGGGAGGGGATGCCCAACGTGATTCTGGAGGCGATGGCCGCGCGGCTGCCGGTGGTCGCCACCGCGGTCGAGGGGGCCGAGGATCTGGTGGTCGCCGGCGAAACGGGTTGGCTCGTCCCCCCCAAGGCGCCCGAGCGGCTCGCCCGGGCCCTGCTGGAGGCGGTCGATGATCCCGAATCCGCCCAAAAAATGGGCGGGGCCGGCCGGACGCGGGTGGAAACCGAATATTCGTTAAACCGCGTCGTTTCCCTTTACGACGATCTGTGGCGCGGTATTCTTGGATGAGAGACTATTGACGCGAAGCCGCGTCGCCTTTTTTAATGGTTTTGACGAACCATGGGCCGAGAAACGGCGTTATGCGCCGTTTCAGGAGTTGCCCGCCGCGCGAATGGCGGCGCGTTCCAGCCGCTGGTCGGCGTCGGGAAGCTCGTTGAGGAGCTCGTGATACGCGAGGATGCATTCCAGAGGATCAAAGGGGCTGAAGGCTTGCGCTCGAATCGCCTCGTGCAGGGCGTGGGTGAAGTCCGGCCGCAGCGCCACGCCGCGCTGGGCGTGGATCAGGCCGTCGTCGGCGCCGACCAGCGACACCCAAAGCAGGGCGCGATGGCCGAAGGGCGCGGCGATCGGCACGGCGCGCTCGTCGGGATCCTGCAGCCGCCAGACGTAGGGGACGTCGCCCCAGTCGCCGTCGGCGCCGAACCGATGGGCCAGATGCAGGACGGGCCCGTCGACCGTCAGCCCGAACGCGGTTTCGCCCCGCCGCACGTTCTCAACGAGCCGCGAATCGATCCGCGTCGCGAAGAGGGTCAGTTGGTGCCCCTCGCGGCCGAAACCGTACCAGGCCCCCTCGGGCCACCGCCGGCGGTCGGAGCGGAACCGTTCGCCGACCCGGTACGCCGGGACGAGGGGCCGCTCGATCAGCCGAGGCGCTTCGGCGCCGCGGAGGGCCGGCCACAACGTCGTTGGAAGATCCCGGGAGTTCGCCATGGTATGGACCTCGTCGCGGGGCGCTCAAGGAAATCCGCGCGCCGAAGCGTCGAAGATCGTCGGAGGCGGTCGCCGGCGCGGGGCCGAATTCCACCGCCGCCACGATCGATTCTCGATAGCTGGCGTGCGAGCAAGGTTCGTCACACCCTGCAATACGTCCGTGGCGCGGAAACCTTACACGCGCTTGCCGGATTTTTCCCGATTTCCCCCCCGGAGCCGGTCGGCCGCGCCTAACCTCGCTGGTTTCGTCGCCGAAGACGAGGCCGCGGCGGAAATCGCCGCGCTCCGGGGCGCTTTCGCGTCGAGCCGACTGATGATGACCGGATCACGCCGGAACCATCGAAAATCACGGGATTCGCTCGCGCCGCCGCGACATTGCGTCGGAGAAGATCGAACCAACCGCCCCCGTTGTCAGTACTATGAATTTAAGAATCGTCCGCCCGCGCGCGCCGCGCGTGATTCGAGGGCCTGATGGAGCGGTTCGGACGTCGCCTTGCATAGCAGGGATTATATCATGATGTCGCGAGCATCCGTGGGCGGGCCGTTGGTCCGGAACAACGATGAGGCGTTAAAGTTGGCAATGCTTCCCCGATCTTCAGCCTAGTATGGAGATTATATCCAATTCGCAATTGATTTTTTTTCGAGGCGGACGTATCATTCCAATGTTCGCCCTCCTTGCGGGGAGCGCGGTTTGAAACCAAACAGTGAGACCTTGTCTGGGTGGTATGTTCGGCGAGGTCGTTTTTGTCGTTTGATCCCGGCGGTTGGTCAACCGGCCGTCGGCCATGAGATCGAGAACAGCCATGAATCTTGCCAAAAGAATCCGCGACCTGCGTTACGCCAAGGGCTGGGGACCCGACGAACTGGCCAGTCGAGCCAAGATCTCCCGCACGGCGCTGTATCAAATTGAGCGGGGCAACACCAGCAAACCGCAGGCCGGCACGTTGCGGCGGATCTCCCGGGCGCTGGGCGTGCCCCTGGAAATCCTTTTGGACTCGACCCCGCTTCTGGGCGAAACCAACGAGCCGGAGGAGACGACGTCGACCGCCGCCGCCGCTCCGTCCTACGCGCCGAGCCCCTACGCCGCGGCGGATCGGCCGGCCCTGGGCGATCGGGGCGAGGAGCTGATGGAGAAATTCCGGCTTTTGCTCTCCTCGCCGCTGGCCGATGGCGTTGCCCGGATCGTCGAGGAGTCGTTTCGGCTCTTGCCGATCATGCCGCCGCCGGTCCAGAACGATGTTTCGCGGTATATTTCGGCCATGGACGAGGCGCCCCGGCGTCGCCCGCGGCATCGGGTTTCGTCCGAGTAAAACGCGCAATCGACCACGGCGGGGCGCACGCGCCGAGCCACGACGGCGAGCCGCCCCGGGTCCGTGTCCGGCGAACACCCCGACGATGCTCCGTTGGGAATTTTCATTCAAAGCGGGGGACGGGCGGGAACGCTTTTCCCTCCGATGAGCGAACATCCGCGGGCGGGAAGCCGCTCGGTCTCGGCCGCGCCGCGAGGCGGGCCGTCGTTGGGCGGGGGCTTCGAGGATGGCGGTGTCGGTGGATCGGGAGGTGGAGGCGCTGATCGTCGGCGCGGGGCCGACGGGGCTGACCCTGGCCTGCGAGTTGCGCCGGCTGGGAGTGGAATGCCTCTTGATCGATGTCGACAAGGGGCCAACGCCGTCTCATGAATCGCGGGCCCTGGGACTCCACGCCCGGACGATGGAGGTGTTTCAGCGGCTCGGCGCGGGGGATTGGATGGCCGCCGAGGGGCGGCGGCTCCACGGGATCGGCCTGTGTCGGCGGGGTCGGCGGATCGTCGAGGTTCGCCTGGCGCTTGACCCGGAGGAAACTCGGTTCCCCCACGTCCTGGTCTTGTCTCAGGGGCGGGTCGAAGAGCTTTTGCTCCGGCGGTTGGTCGAACTGGGGGGTGGCGAGCCCGCCTGGGGAACCCGGCTGGAGTCGTTTCAGCGCGTCGCCGATGGGGCCTTGGCCGTTTTAAAAGAATCTTCGGGCCGGACGACGCGGGTTCGCGCCCGGTGGCTGATTGGCTGCGACGGCTCCCGGAGCGTGGTCCGGAGCGGCCTGGGGCTGAGCTTCGAGGGAGGCGAGTACCCCGAGCGCTTCCTCTTGGCCGACGTTCGGCTCGACTGGTTGGCGCCCACCGACGAGGGGACCGGCCTTTTGACGCCGGAGGGGCTCGTTCTGACCTTGCCGCTTCCCGACGAGGGGTGGTGGCGCCTGATCGACGCGACCGGCGCGGCCGACATCGACGATCCCGAAGCGATCATGGATCGCTTTCGCGCGATCGTGACGCGGGCCGGGGTGGGGGGCGGCTCCGCGCGCCTGGGCGAGGCCCGTTGGGTTTCGTCGTTTTTGATTCATCGACGGATCGTCGATCGGTACCGCGCCGGACGCTGTTTCGTGGCCGGCGACGCGGCCCATCTGCACAGCCCGGTTGGGGGGCAGGGGCTGAACATCGGCGTTCAGGACGCCGCCAACCTGGCCTGGAAGCTCGCCCTGGTGATTCGGGGCGAGGGGCCCGAGGAGATCCTCGACTCGTACGACGCCGAGCGCCGGCCGACGGCGCGCGCGGTCCTGCGCGGGACCGACTGGGCGACCCGGCTCTTGACCGCCCGCAACCCCCTGATCCGCGAGGCCCGCAACCTCCTTCTCCGGGCGCTGGGCGGCTCGGAGGCCGCGCGTGGGAGGCTCTCCGACGCGGTGTCGGGACTGGGCGTCTCGTGCCGGAAAAGTCCGATCGTCGCCGAGGCCGCTCCCAACTGGCTCCAGGCGCTTTGGCGAGGGGGAACCGCCTCGTACCAGGCGGGCCGCGTTTTCGGCCGGGGCCCGCGCGCCGGGGACCGGATGCCCGACCCGCCGCTGGCGACCGCCGACTCGGCGACGGGACGGGAGCGGCGGCTCTCGGACGTCGTCTTCCGCGCCGAGCCGGACGAGAAGCCGGCCGTCCGCCACGTCTTGCTCGTGTTCCAGGGGGCCGAGCCGGAATCGGCCGCGAGGGAAAGCGAACTCGTCGTCGAGGCGCTCGCGCCGGCTCGGTTCGCCCAGCGGGTCCGGCCGATCCTCATCGAGCCGGGATGGGGAGAGTCGGCGGCGGCCTGGACGGGGGAGCGCCTGGCCGACCCGGACGGCGCCTTGCATCAGCGCTTCGGCGCCGCGGGGGCCTGCCTTTATCTAATCCGTCCCGACGGTTGCGTCGCCTTTCGAGCCCGGCCGCTCGACGCGGCGGGGCTTCACGACTATCTTGGCCGCGTCTTGCGGTGAAACCCCGCGCCCCATTGGCTTTGACCCTCGATCGCGGTACGATTGGGAACTCGGGGAAATTAACCATCGTTCCGAACTCGGGACTTATCGTCATGGCCGGCATTGGACGTTTCAAACTCAGCGACGCGCTTCCCAAATCTTCGGCCGAATCGTCGCGGGCCGGGCGGATCGGCGGCAAGAAGAAGGGCAAGGCCGGCGAGGCCGAGCTGACCGCCGAGCAACTTCGCGAGGCCCGCGAGGCCGCTCTCGCCAAAAATTCCGAGGCCGGGGCCCGCGGTCACAAGCCCGACTCCGGCCGAGCCGGCCAACAAGCCGGCCGCCAGCGCAGCGGCGGCGGCCGAGGCAAGTAGGCCCGGCGGGGAGGCGAGCGGATCTTCCGGTGGCCTCCTCCGTCGTAAACCCGACGACCCTCTCCGGCCGTTCCGGCCACCTTCTCTGGGGGGGAGAAGGCCGGTTGGCGGCGCTTCCTCATGACCGGGAGGACGGACGAACCGACTCCGGCCGACCTTGCCAATTCTCCGATTACGGTCCAGAATGGCCGGGGCGGGGCTGTTCCGGCGCCGCGGACGGTTCGAAGATCGGGGGATTCGCGGCGATGTCGACGACCACGCTCAAACCGGACGACGAAGCGCTGCGGAAACCGACGACGCCGGTTCATCGGCTTGGCGAGCACGTTTTCGACCTGGTCGCCGAGGTCGGCAACTTCGCCTTGTTCTCGCTTCAGACGATCGGCTGGATCCTCCGAAAACGCCCGCGGTGGTCGGTTCTGACGCCGATCTTCTATGAGATCGGCGTGCAGAGCGTCACGGTGGTGGCGATCACCGGCACGTTCATCGGCATGGTGCTGGCGGTGCAGGCCCATCACCAGTTCGCGATGATGGGGCTGGCGACCCGGCTGGGCTCGGTGATCAACATCTCGTTGGTCCGCGAACTGGGGCCGGTTTTGGCCGCCACGATGCTGGCCGGCCGGGTCGGCTCGTCGATGGCCGCCGAGTTGGGGACGATGCGCGTCACCGAGCAGATCGACGCCTTGACGGCCCTGGGGACCAACCCCGTTCACTATCTGGTCGTCCCCCGGTTTCTGGGCTGTCTGCTTTTAATCCCGCTGCTCACTCTGATGGCCGACTTCATGGGTGTCATCGGCGGCGCGGTGATCAGCACCCGGGTGATGGGGGTCGATTCGTTCGCCTACTGGAAGCACTCGCGCGACTTCGTCGAATGGCTCGACATCATGGCCGGCGTCTTCAAAAGCTTTTTCTTCGGCGCGACGATCGCCCTGATCAGCTGTCATCGGGGCTTCAACTCGTCGGCCGGGGCCGAAGGCGTGGGCAAGGCGGCGACCGAGGCTTTCGTCCTCTCGTTCATCGTCATCCTGTTTCTCGATTTCTTGCTCGGCCTGGGGTGGAACTCGGTCTACCGTTCGATCTGGCCTGAGGATTCGGGGCTGTTATGACCCAGGACGCGGCCGACCTCTCGACCGACCATCCCCTGATCGAGTTGGAAAACGTCTCGATGCGGTTCCGTCAGCAGGGGGTCCTGCGGGGGATCAACCTGACGTTCCACCGGGGCGAGACCGTCTGCGTCATCGGCGAGAGCGGCTGCGGCAAGACGGTGCTGCTAAAGCTCATCATCGGCCTCCTGCGGCCGACCACCGGCGTCGTCCGCTTCGACGGCGTCAACATCGCCGAGCTGAACGCCCGCGAATTGGTGAAGCTGCGGCTCCGCTTCGGCTTTTTGTTCCAGGGCGCGGCGCTCTTCGACAGCCTGAACGTCTACGACAACGTGGCCTTCGGCCTCCGCGAGCACCACGTTTGCGACGAGCCGAAAGTCCGCGAGATCGTCCTGGCGCGGCTTCAGGAGGCCGGTCTCCCCGCGGGGCTCGAATACAAGAAGCCGGCCGAGTTGTCGGGCGGACAAAAGAAGCGCGTCGGCCTGGCCCGAGCCCTGGCTCTCGACCCGGAGGTGATGCTTTACGACGAGCCGACCACCGGGCTTGACCCGATCATGACCGACGTCATCAATGAATTGATACTTCAGACTCAAAAATCACACGAGAAAGCCGGAATCGTGGTCACGCACGAAATGAAGACGGTTCAAAAAGTGGCCGACCGGGTGGTCATGTTGTATCCTCTCTCGCGCATCGGCCGCGGCGAGCCGCAGGTCATTTACAACGGCTCGGCCGAGGGCCTGGAGCGCGCGCCCGACCGCCGAGTCCGCCAGTTCGTCCGCGGCGAGGCCGGCGAACGGCTCCGCGAGATGGCCCAAAACCGCGGCTCCGACGCTTAGGAAACGATCAACGTCCGTCGCCCTAGGGGAATGGACTGAATCGACATGAATGAACGGGTCATGCAGTTTCGGCTCGGCATGTTTGTCATCACCGCCGGGCTGGTCCTGACGATGCTGGTCGTCTGGTTTGGCGAGTCGCCGCAGATCTTCCGCGAGCACGGGTACGTGAAGGTCCGCTACGCCGAGGCCCCCGGGGTGTCTCAGGGCGTCTCCGTCCGCAAGAGCGGGATCCGGGTCGGCGAGGTGGTGGCGATCGACTTCGACGACCGCCCCGGCCAGCCTGACGGCGTGATCGTGACCCTGGCCCTGGAGCGCCAGTTCAAGATCCGCGCCGGCGTGGTCCCCCGGCTCTCCCGCTCGCTGATCGGCGACGTGACCATCGACCTGCTACCCGGCAAGCCGGACGGCCTGCTCGAACTGGCCAGCTCGCCCGAGAAGGCGCCGGTCATCGAGGGGGAGGTGGCGATCGACCCCTCCAAGGCCCTCGCCGCGGCCACCATCGCCTTCGAGCGGGCCGGCGACACCCTGACAACCATCGAGGAGGCCGCCTCCGGATTGTCCAAGGTCTCCGACAGCGCCGAGAAGCTGGAGGCGTTCCTGACCACCTGGAACACCACCGGCAAGGACGTCTCGGGCGCGGCGGTGGGTATTCGGGGCTTCATCGACGCGAACCAGGGCGACTTCAAGACGACGATGACGAACCTGCGGAACGTGGCCGAGAAGCTGGAGGCGACCTTCGACCCGGACACGCAGGACGCCCTGAAAACGGGCCTGTCGCGGTTCTCCACGGCCGCCGCCCGGCTCGACGCGGCCCTGGCCGACGCCGCGCCGTTGATGAAGGACCTGGGAGCGCCGGTGAACCAGGTCCCCGCCACCGACGTCGGCCAGACCGTCCGCCGGATCAACCGAGTGGCCGCCGACCTGGAGCTTTTGACCAGCACCCTGCGCGATCCCCGAGGCGGTCTCAACGCCAACGGCTCGCTGCAAAAGCTGCTGACCCAAAGCGAGCTGTACGACAACTTCAACGCCGCCGCCGCCGGAGCCAACCAGGCCATCGCTCAACTGAAGCTCGTCCTGGCCTCCTTCCGCGTTTTCGCCGAGAAAGTCTCCCGGGACCCCGGCATTATCTCCCGCGGCGTCCTAAACCGCTAAATCGCTCCCCGTTCGCGATCCAACCGCGATTTCAGCCGACTCGTCTTGACTCTCCCCCCTCTGTAACGGCATATTAGGACTCACAAGGCCGAAGTGGCGGAATTGGCAGACGCGCTAGGTTCAGGTCCTAGTGGGGTTAATCACCCCGTGGAGGTTCAAGTCCTCTCTTCGGCACCTT
>Ga0182742_1004097_pt1 | contig 13498 bp, 10 predicted proteins | sample eDN5th37CBELigMG_FD_128880 | JGI IMG/M metagenome (GOLD analysis project Ga0182742, IMG submission 128880) | Enriched Miracle-Growth compost microbial communities from Emeryville, California, USA - eDNA 5th pass 37_C BE-Lig MG (version 2)... ... | reverse complement strand
GCCGCGGCGTCGAGCGGGATCGAGATCGTGCGCGAGCCCGCGGGCAGGTCGATGACCTGCGAGCGGACGATGCCGCCCATCATGTCCGGCGCCCACGGGGGCGTCGTGCCGTCCGCGGTGCTGCACGCCGACATCCCGTAGTCGGGGTTGACGACCGGCGGGCAGCTCGTGTTCCACACGCGCGTGTAGCCCTTGTTGCCGTCGAGCGGATCGACCTGGTAGAGGAACACGTGCGCGCGGCCCGGCTGGGTGGCGTTCACCGAGAGCTCGAGCGCGCCCGGGGCGAGGTTCGCGCCGCCGATCGACAGCGCGTTCGCCGGCTCACGCCCGGAGATCGGCACGCCGTTGCGCGCGGACTGCGCGATCGTCTGCGGCGAGTCGGCGCTGTCGAGCGGATCCTCGAGCGTCGGCTCGCGCGGGGTCGTCGGCCGGTCGCCCGGCGGGGTGTAGCCCGGCAGGGTCGCGCGGCCCCAGCGGTACGGGTCGGACTGCACCGAGCCGAACGCCGACCAGGCGAGCCGGGTGCTGTTGTCGATGTGGCGCAGCGTGGTCCCGTCGCCGGACGTATCGTCGTTGTCGTAGGGCGTGATGTTCAGGCCCATCCGCTCCGGGTCGACCGCCATCGGGAAGTTCGCCATCGGCAGCTTGACCTCGAGCGTGTAGCCGCCGCCCTCGTAGGCGTGGTCGACGCTCGTGTCGTTGGAGCCGACCCACTCGGCGCTCGAGTAGACCTCCACGCCCGGCGCGTTGCCGAGCGACAGCGGGCCCGTCGAGAAGCCCTGGAAGTTGTCGGCGTCACGCGCCCAGCACGGCCCGTTCACGCCGTTGCCGTTCGAGCCCGTCGGGTCGTTCGTGAACGGGAAGATCCCGAGCTTGAACGTGTTCGCGGTGTCCAGCGCGTTCTCGGACGCCCGCCCGCGCGGGTCGATCAGGATCTCGACCGAGTCCGCCAGCCAGTGGCCGACGCACTCCTCCGGCGTGACCGCGTAGGACTGGAAGTCGTCGCGGACGCGGATGAAGAAGTACAGCGCGTCGTCACGCCACGCCACGCGGGCGTAGGTGGACGTCGGGCCGCCGACCTCACCGGAGGTCCCGCAGTCCGTGCCGTAGCTGGCCGGCGGGCAGTTGCCGCCGCCCTGCCAGACGCGGCTGATGTCGAGCAGGGAATCGCCGTACTCGCCGGGCGAGTCGACGCCGTCGAGCACCGGCGTCGCCGGCGCCTGCGGGATCGTCGTCTTGGGGACGATCGACATGCTGATCGTCTCCGAGCCCGGCCCGCGGGTCGAGTTCGTGGTCGTGACCGTGATGTTCGCCGACTGCGACGCGGGCAGCGTCTCGTCGGTGTTCGTGACCGTGAACGTCACGGTCGCGTCCGCGCCGGGCGCCAGCGGCCCGTACGGCTTGGACGTCTCGGCCGCGGTGAAGTTCGACGGCAGGGCCAGGGTGACCGTGCCGCTCTGCGGGACGTCGGACCAGTTGTGGACCTCGATCGGCAGCTCGACCGACTCACCCACCGGGACGGTCGCCAGCGCCGTCGAGCGGCCGATGCGCAGCGCCGCGGGCGCGGTCTCCTCGAGCCAGCGGTCGTACTCCTCCCACTTGCCCCAGCGTTCGTACCGGCCCTCGACCGGCGCGACCAGCCGCACCGCGTCATCCGTGTAGCCCGTCGCCGACCCGCTCGTGTAGCGCGCGGCGATCTTGTAGTTCGCGTCGACCGCCGCGCCCTCGGGCGGCGTGATCGTGAACGTCACGTCCCGCGAGCCGCCGTCGGCGATCGCCGGCACCGGCTTGGACGCGGCGTCCGCGGTCCAGCCCGACGGCAGGGTCAGCGCGACGCTGCCCGCGGCCAGCGCGCCGCCGCCCGCCTTCAGGTGCACCGTGGCCTCGAACGGCGTCCCCGGCGTGTTGAAGAAGCGCGAGAACTCGAGGTACTGCTGGGTGCCGAGCGGCAGCCCGCCCGGGTCCGGCTTGACCGCGCCGAACAGGATCGCGTCGTCGCGCCCCGCCTGCGGGTTGGGCGAGCCGTCCGCGTTCACGTTCGGCTGGAACGGCACGTAGGAGTCCGTCATGCCGAAGCGCGAGCAGCCCGGATTCGCCGTGTCCTGGTACATCGTGCGGCTCTGGGTCGGATAGGCGCGCCCGCCCTCGGCCGCCACCTGCGCCCACGTCTTGGCGGTGCCCGCGGGCCGGCCCTGGACGTTGCCGGCCGGCCACGTGTACGGCGACGGGTAGCCCGTCCAGACGCCCGCGACCGTGTCCACGTTGGTCGCGGCGGGCGTGAAGCCCGTGGTGCAGTGCTCGGACGTCGTGGTGCCGCCCGTCCCGGCCGTCGAGCCGCCCGAGAAGACCTTCTTGACCTGCCAGGTCGAGAGCGCGTTGGGCCCGGTCAGCTGCTCCGGGAACATGTTCGGGTCCGCGGCGGCCTTGACGCCCTCCCAGATGTAGCGCCCGGCCTGCTGGTGGTTGCCGTGCCCGGCGTTCAGCGACGGCGTGAAACCGATGTAGATGTCGGGCTGGGTCATGCGGATGATCCGCGTGATCCGCCGCAGCGTCTCGTTGCCCCAGAAGAACTGGGTCAGCGGCGCGCTCGTGTTGTAGAAGAAGTCGACCGCGTCGACGTTGAAGATGTCGACGGTGCCCGAGCGATAGTGGGCGACGCGGTCCTCGTTCTCGCGGCGCAGGCCCAGCTCGGGGCCGATCTCGGTGCCGGTGGCGTTGCCGCCGCCCTCGCCGCGGGTGACCATGATGATCCCGCAGCGCACGTCGTAGCGGTCGTGCCAGACGCCGCACGGGCCGATGATGCTCGTGTCGTCATCGGGGTGGGCCCATTCGCCCAGCACGTTGATCTTGACCGCCTTGTCGGCGGTGTAGGGCGCCGCTCCCGCTCCCGGCGCCGCTGCGAGTACGACCGCCAACGCGGCCAGGACGATCACGCCGAAACGTTTCACCGTCGCTCCCTCCCAGGGTCGAACGTCTACGCACGACTTCGAACAGCGGACGCTATTGCCGCGGCCCGCGCCCTGTCAAGGCCGTTACCCTCGGTCAGCGTGCGTTCTGCAGTGCTGACCGGACTGCTCGCGGCCGTTGCCGTGCCCGCGAGTGCCCACGCCGCCCCGACCCTCGACGTCGACCTCGAGCGCTCCACCGTGCAGTACGGCGCCGAGCACGAGATCGACGGCACGCTCCTCGACGGCACCGCGCCGCTCGCCGGCCAGGAGGTCGTGCTGGAGGGCCGGCGCTACCCGTACAAGGGCTCCTACCGGGTGATCGACCGCACGACCACGGACGCCGAGGGCGCGTTCGAGTTCGAGCCCGAGCTGGACCGCAACCACCGGCTGCGGGTCGTCGCGGCCGCGCAGGGCGTGACCTCCGAGGTCCTGAACGCCTACACGCTGCCGGCCTTCGAGCTCTCCTTCCGGGCGTTGCGGCCCGGCGTCGTGCGGCTCTACCAGCGCTACCGGGTGCCCAAGAGCGTGCGCCTGTCCTCGCCGACGCTCTTCTACCTCGGCCGGCGCGGCGCCAAGCTGGCGTCCGTGCGCGAGACGGGCAAGGTCAAGCGCACGAAGCGGGGCCGCTACACGTCGCAGGTCACGGTCGAGCTGCCCGCCCGCTGGAAGGGCGAGTTCCGCTACGCGAGCTGCTTCCGGCCGTCGCCGAAGACCGGCATGGGTGACCCGCGCGCGACCTGTCCGAAGCTGCGGCTGCGGTTCTAGACTCACACACGCCCCCGTTCGAAGCTGATAGAAGTCGGGGCGATTTGTTCGTTGATGTCCGGTCATGACGCTGCTCCCCGCACAGCGACGCCAAGAGATCCTGCGGGCCGTGCGCAACGGCACGGCGCACGTGTCCGAGCTGGCCGAGAGCTTCGGCGTGTCCGAGATGACCGTCCGGCGGGACCTCGGCGCGCTCGCGCGTGACGGCAAGCTCGAGCGCGTGCACGGGGGCGCGGTGGAGGCCGGCGGCGAGCCGGGCTTCTCGCAGATCGAGGTCGAGCGCCGCGACATCAAGGACCGGCTCGGGGTCCAGGCCGCCCAGATGGTCACCGACGGCCAGACCGTGATGATCGACATCGGCACGACGACGCTGCAGCTGGCGCGTCACCTGCACGGCAAGAAGATCACGGTCGTGACCACCAACCTCGCGGTGGTCGAGGAGCTGCTGCCCGACCCGGACATCGAACTCGTGCTGCCGGGCGGCATCGTCCGCCGCAACTACCGCTCGCTGGTCGGCGTCCTGGCGGAGGATTCGCTGCGCCAGATCAAGTCCGACATCCTGTTCCTGGGCACGAGCGGCGTCGACGTCGAGATGGGAGTGTGGGACACGACGATGGTGGAGGTCCCGATCAAGCGCCTGATGATCGCCGGCGCGCAGGAGGTCGTCCTGCTCGCCGACACCGCGAAGTTCGCCATGACGGGGATGGTGCGCGTATGCGGCCCGGAGTCGATCGACCGGATCGTCACCGACGCGCCGCTGCCCGCCGCCTGCCGCAGCGCCGTGGACGCCGCGGGGATCGACGTGGTGATCGCATGAAGTTGACGATCGTCGGCGGCGGAGGGTTCCGCGTCCCGCTCGTCTACGGGGCGCTGCTGGAGAAGGCCGGGCGGCTCGGGCTCGACGAGATCGTCCTGCACGACATCGACGCGCACCGGCTGGAGCGCATCGGCGCGGTGCTCGACGGGCTCGCGCGCGAGCACGGGACCCGGCTGCCGTTCCGCACCACCACCGACCTCGTCGACGCCGTCGAGGGCACCGACTTCGTGTTCTGCGCGATCCGCGTCGGCCAGCTCGAGGGCCGCGTGGTCGACGAGGACGTCCCGCTCGGCCTCGGCGTGCTCGGGCAGGAGACGACCGGCCCCGGCGGCATCTGCTTCGCGCTGCGCACGATCCCGGTGATGGTCAAGCTCGCCGAGACGATCGCCGAGCACGCCCCCAACGCCTGGCTGATCAACTTCACCAACCCGGCCGGGATGGTCACCGAGGCCGTCCAGCAGGTCCTCGGCGACCGCGCGGTCGGCATCTGCGACTCCCCGAGCGGGCTCTGCCGGCGCGTCGCGGCCGCGCTGGACCGCGACCCGGGCGAGCTGTGGTTCGAGTACTTCGGCCTCAACCACCTGGGCTGGCTGAAGGGCGTGCGCGACGCGGACGGCGCCGGGCTGCTCGACGGCCTGCTCGCCGACGCCGCGCGCCTGGCGACCTTCGAGGAGGGCCGCCTGTTCGGCCCCGAGTGGCTGCGCACGCTCGGGATGATCCCGAACGAGTACCTCTACTACTTCTATTACGCCTCGGACACGGTCGACGCGATCCGCGGCGGCGGCTCGCGCGGCGCGTTCCTGCTGCGCCAGCAGCGCGAGTTCTACGCCGGCGACGGCGACGCGCTCAGCGCCTGGCGCGCCACCCGCCACGACCGCGAGCGCACCTACATGGCCGAGGCCCGCAGCGCGGCGGGCGACGTCTCCGACCACGACCACGACGCCAACGCCGGCTACGAGAGCGAGGCGATGGCGGTGCTGGAGGCGATCGCGCTCAACTCGCGCCAGGTGCTGATCCTCAACACCGCCAACCGCTCGAGCCTGCCGTTCCTGGACGAGCGCGCGGTCGTCGAGGTGCCGTGCGTGGTCGGCCGCGCCGGCCCCGTCCCGCTCGCCACGGGCCAGGTCCCCGCGCACGCCAAGGCGCTCGTGCAGACGATGAAGGACGTCGAGCGCACGACGATCGACGCCGCGCTGCTCGGCTCGCGCGAGCTGGCCATCAAGGCGCTCTCGCTGCACCCGCTGGTGCCCTCGGTCACCACGGCGCGCAGCATCTTCGACGGCTACCGCGAGCGGCTGCCCGCGCTGCAGGAGGCGTTCGCATGATCGACCTCGCCTGCGCCGAGCCCGCCTTCCTGGACCTCACGCTGACCGGGCTGGAGAAGCTGCCCGGGCTGGGGGAGGAGCGGCTCGCGGACGACTTCCTGCGCTCGCCCGGCGGCGGCGCGATCACCGCGGTCGGCGGGGCGCGGCTCGGCCTCAAGACCGCGGTCGTCTCGCCGCTCGGCGACGACGGCGTCGGGCTGCTGCTGCGCTCGCTGCTGGAGGAGTACGGCGTCGAGTGGCGCGGGCGGCTCGTGGAGCGCTCGCCGGTGACGGTGATCATGCCCGCCAACGGCGACCGGGCGATGGCGACCTTCGACCCGGGCGAGGGGGTGACCGCGGAGGAGCTCGCCGCCGTCGAGCCGCGCGCGGTCGTGCTCTCGATCCCGCGCCTCGCGCTCGCGCCGCCGAACGCGCGCGTCTACGTCTCGGTGGGGGACGTCGACGCTCGCGCGCTGGCCGGCGGGGACCTGCCCGCCGAGCTCGCCAACGTCCGCGCGCTGCTGGTCAACGAGCGCGAGGCCGAGCTGCTCACGGGCCTACGCGACCCGGAGGCCGCCGCGGCGGCCCTGGCGGAGCGCGCGCCGGTCGCGATCGTCACGCTCGGGGCGGAGGGTGCGCTCGCCGCCGGGGTGGAGGGCTCCGCGCGCGTGCCCGGCGTGGCGGTCGAGGCCGTCGACACCACGGGCGCCGGCGACCTGTTCGCCGCCGCCTACGTCTGGGGGGACCACTGGGGTGTGCCGTTGGTGGAGCGCCTGAAGTGGGCGGTGCTGTATTCATCCCTCTCGGTGAGGGTCGCCACCGCTGTCGCAGGTGCGGTGACGTTGGAGGCGCTCTTGGAGGAGGGCGCGCAACATGGGCTGTCGTCGCCAGTGCGTCAGCCAGCGATGAAGGAGGACCAGTGAAGAGGCTCATTGCCGCGGTGGCGCTGACGGCGCTGGTCGCGGGGTGTGGAGGAGCACCTGGCTCCGACGACTCCGGCGACAACGACGCCGCCAACGCGACGCCGACCGCGACCGTTGCGGAGAAGCCGGACATCGCCGCGCTCGGGGACGTGACGCTGACCGTCTGGGACCAGGAGGTCCGTGGCGGCCAGCGCAAGCAGATCGAGGAGCTCAACAAGCAGTTCGAGGCCAAGTACCCGAACGTCAAGATCGAGCGGGTCGCGAAGTCCTTCCCCGATCTGCTCAAGACGGTCAAGCTCGCCGCGTCCGGTGATGACGCGCCCGACGTCATCCAGGCCAACCAGGGCCTCGGGATCATGGGCGAGCTGGTCAAGGCCAAGCTGCTGCGGCCCGTGACCGACTACGCCGAGGTCTACGGCTGGAACGACCGCTGGTCGCAGACGCTGCTGGACGCGAACTCGGTCGAGCCGGACGGCAGCCGCTTCGGCTCCGGCGACCTGTACGGCGTCTCGCAGATGGGCGAGATCGTCGGTGTCTTCTACAACAAGGAGAAGGTCCCGAACCCGCCGGCGACGCTGACCGAGTTCGAGGCCTCGCTGCAGGAGGCCAAGGACGAGGGCGACGTGCCGATCCAGTTCGGCAACGTCGACAAGTGGCCGGGCATCCACAACTTCGAGACCGTGCTCGCGCAGACGGCCGACAAGCAGGCGATCCGGGACTTCGTGTTCTCCAAGGAGGGCGCGAGCTTCGACACCCCGGAGTTCGTGGCCGCCGCCCAGAAGATCTCCGAGTGGGTCGAGAAGGGCTACTTCAACAAGAACTTCGACGGCACGGGCTACGACCCGGCGTGGCAGGACTTCGCCAAGGGCAAGGGCCGCTACCTGATCGCGGGCACGTGGCTGGTGGCCGACCTCGAGGAGCAGATGGGCGACAAGGTCGGGTTCATGCTGATGCCGGGCGAGGACCCGGAGAGCCCGGTCGCGCTGGGCGGCGAGAGCCTCGCGTTCACGATCTCGTCCTCGGCCGAGCAGCCCGACGCGGCGGCGGCGTACCTCGACTTCCTCACGGACGCCAACGCCGCCCAGGTGCTGGTCGACACGGGCAACCTGCCGGCCATGAAGGACGCGCCGACGCCGTCGGGCGGCCTCAGCGCCGAGGTCGCGGAGGCCTGGAACAAGCTCAACGAGGTCGACGGCGTCGTCCCGTACCTCGACTGGACCACGCCGACGTTCTACGACGACATCAGCGCCGCGATCCAGGAGCTGCTGGGCGGCAAGCAGTCGCCTGAGGAGTTCACGCAGGGCGTGCAGGAGAAATACAGCGAGTGGGCGCAGTCCCGCTAGGGGTTGCCGGCGAAGCCGGGCGCGGCGGTGGCGACCGCCCGCCCGGCGAGCCCCGGCTGGTCGGCTACCTCTATCTGCTGCCGGCCGCGGTCGTCTTCGCGGCGTTCGTCCTGTACCCGCTCTACAACGCGGCGCGGATCTCGCTCTACGACTGGGACGGGCTGACCGTCGGCACCTGGACGGGCCTCTCCAACTACGCCGACGTCTTCGCGGACGAGGAGCTGCGCGCGGCGTTCCTGCACTCGCTGATCCTGCTGTTCTTCTATGCGGTCCTGCCGCTGCTGATCGGGCTGCTGCTCGCGGGCGTGATGGCGCGGGCGCGCGTGCGCGGCCTCGCCCTGTTCCGGACGATCCTGTTCCTGCCGCAGGTGATCGCGCTCGTGGTGGTCGCGGTGATGTGGAAGATGGTCTACGACCCGGCGAACGGGTCGCTGAACCGCTTCCTGGGCTGGTTCGGGATCGAAGGCAAGTCGTGGCTGGGGGACTTCGACCTGGCGCTGCCCGCGGTCGGCCTGATCGGCACCTGGGTGTACTTCGGGCTGGCGATGGTGCTGCTGAGCGCGGGCGTGCAGAAGATCCCGACGTCGCTGTATGACGCGGCGCGCGTGGACGGCGCGGGCGCGGTCCGCGAGTTCTTCGTGGTCACGCTGCCGGCGTTGCGCGGCGAGATCGCGGTCTCGCTGACGCTGACCACGATCGCGGCGCTGCGCAACTTCGACATCGTCTACATCACGACGGGCGGCGGCCCGGGCAATGCGACCACGGTCCCCGCCTACCAGGTCTTCACGCGCGCGTTCGAGACCGGGCAGGTCGGCAGCGCCGCCGCGGTCGGGATCGTGCTGACCGCGATCGTGTTCGTGATCTCGCTCGGGATCAACCAGCTGGCGGAGCGCGGCACATGACCTCGCGCGCCGAGCAGACGCTGGGCTACACGATCCTCGGGCTGTTCTCGATCATCGCCCTGTTCCCGATCGTGGGGATCGTGCTGACCTCGCTGCAGGACCCGGACGGGCTGGCCGCGTTCGGGACCTTCGACGGCCTGCACTTCTCGAACTTCGCCGACGCCTGGAGCGAGGCCAACTTCGGCACCTACCTGCGCTCGAGCGTGATCGTCACCACGGTCGTGGTCGTGATCGCGGGTGTGCTGTCGATCCTGGCCGGCTACGCGTTCGGGCAGATGCGCTTCCGCGGCGCGACCGTGCTGTTCTACGTGTTCCTGCTGGGGCTGATGGTCCCGATGGAGGCGATCATCGTGCCGCTCTATTACGACTTCCGCGAATGGGGCCTGACCAACACCTACTGGGGCCTGATCCTGCCGCAGATCGGGACCTCGGTCGCGTTCGGGACGTTCTGGATGCGGGCCTTCTTCCGCGGCGTGCCGCGGTCGCTGGTCGAGGCGGCGCGGATCGACGGCGCCTCCTCGTGGTTCACCCTGTGGCGCGTGCTGCTGCCGCTCGCCCGCCCCGCCGTGCTGACGATGACCGTGCTGCTGTTCATGTGGACCTGGAACGAGTTCCTGCTCGCGCTCGTGATGGTCTCTGACGAGGGGCTGCGCACGGCGCCGCTCGGGCTCTCGTTCTTCCAGGGGCGCAACACGTCCGACCTGACGCTGATGGCCGCGGGCTCGGTGATCGTCGCGCTGCCGGTCGTCCTGCTGTACGTGTTCCTGCAGCGCCACTTCATCCGCGGGATGCTCGCCGGGGCGGTGAAGGGCTGATGGCGTCCGTCCGCTTCGAGGACGTCTGGAAGCGCTTCGGCGGCGTCGAGGCCGTGCGCTCGCTGTCGCTGGAGATCGCCGACGGCGAGTTCATGGTGCTCGTCGGCCCGTCCGGGTCGGGCAAGACGACCGCGCTGCGGATGCTCGCCGGCCTGGAGTCGGTGAGCGACGGCTCGATCTACATCGGCGACCGGCTGGTGAACAAGGTCGCGCCGCGCGAGCGCGACATCGCGATGGTCTTCCAGGACTACGCGCTGTACCCGCAGATGACGGTCTTCGACAACCTGGCCTTCGGGCTGCGGCGGCGCAAGGTGGAGCGGGCCGAGATCTCCCGGCGCGTCCGCGAGGCGGCCGCGATGCTCGGGCTCGAGCCGTTCCTGGAGCGCAAGCCCGGCCAGTTGAGCGGCGGCCAGGCGCAGCGCGTCGCGCTCGGCCGCGCGCTCGTGCGCGACCCGCAGGTGTTCCTGATGGACGAGCCGCTCTCGAACCTGGACGCGAAGCTGCGCACCCAGACCCGCGGCGAGATCCGGCGGCTCGCGCAGGAGGTGCGCACGACGACCGTCTACGTCACCCACGACCAGGTCGAGGCGATGACGATGGGCGACCGGATCGCCGTGATGAACGACGGCGTGCTCGAGCAGGTCGGCACCCCCGAGGAGCTCTACGAGCGGCCCGCGAACCGCTTCGTGGCGGGCTTCATCGGCTCGCCCGCGATGAGCTTCCTGGAGCCCGCCGACGTGGCCGGGCTGGGCGTCGACGGGTTGCCGGGCGATCTCGTCGTCGGCGTCCGGCCCGAGCACGCGCGGGTGTGGCGCGAAGGGCTGATCGGCCCGCTGCGCGGCGTGGTCGCGTACGTGGAGTCGCTGGGGCGGGAGACGTTCGTCGGCGTCGACGTCGGCGATGCCCGGCTCGTCGTCTTCGAGGAGGGGCGCGCGATGTACGACGTGGGCGACCCGATCGAGTTCGGGCTGGTCGGCTCGGGGTTGCGGTACTTCGCGCCGGACGGCGGCGCGGCGAAGACCTTGTAGCCAACCTCGGCGCGTGCGGGCGGGTCATGGGAGGTGATGACCCGGCAACGCATTCCGCGCCGCCGCGAGCCGCCCGCTTCGGGGCCGGCGTCTCCGTCCGCCGTCGAGCGGGGGTTCCCCGCGTTCGCCGATCCGCGCCTGCGCGGCGCGCGCAGCGACGTCGTGCGGGCGGCCCTGGCGCGGCAGGCGCAGGCGCTCGCCGGCAACCACGCCGTCGCCGGCGTGCTCGCCCGCGCCGCCCCGGTCGCCCCGGCGCCGCCCGAGCATTTCACGGGCTCCGAGCTCGACGCGATGCTGGCCGCGAGCCCGTTCCTCAGCGCGTACATCGCGCCGAAGGCCGCGGGCGGGGACGTCATCGCCGGCAACATCCACCATCACCCGCACGACGAGTTCGTGGTGCGCGCCGTCGCCTATCTGCAGGCCAGCGAGAACCCCAAGACCGGCAAGGTCTACACGCTGGACGAGGCCAACGCCTTCGTGAAGCAGATGCGCGGGTTCCACGACCGTACCACCGGCCAGATCCACATCGATCGCGACCTCGGCATCCACATCGCCGACATGCACGAGGCGATCCACCACTACGCGCACGCGACGTGGCGGTCGCAGGCCGGCTTCAACACCAACGAGGGAGTGACCGAGTGCTTCACGCGCAGGCTCTGCAAGGACACCCGCACGCCCAACCCGATGCAGGCCTACCGGGAGCAGTTCCTGTCGGCGTTCTACCTCGCCGAGGCCGTCACGTGGGAGGTCCTCGCCGAGGCGTACTTCAACGGCGACATGGCCGGGCTCGCGCGTGCCGTCGAGGCGCTCGACGGCGACGGCACCCTCGCCGACTGGCAGCGGGCGATGGAGGAGGGGCGCTACAAGGACGCCGATGCGGTGGTCGGCGCGCCGAAGTGATGTAGTGGACGGCGTGGACAAGCCCGGGCCGTTCATCCAGACCCTGTCCGGCCGGCGCGTGAACCCGCTCGACGCCGCGCCCGAGGACATCGATCCCGCCGACATCGCGTGCGCGCTGGCGAACCTGTGCCGGTTCGGCGGGCACAGCCGCGGGTTCTACTCGGTCGCGCAGCACTCCGTGATCGTCTGCGACCTGCTGGAGGAGCGCGGGGCGACCCCGGACGAGCTGCTGGCGGCGCTGCTGCACGACGCCGCCGAGGCCTACCTGGGCGACCTCCCGCATCCGCTCAAGCACCGCTCTGAGTTGGGCGCGGCGTTCCGGGTCGCGGAGAAGCGGCTCGAGGCCGTGATCGCGGCGCGGTTCGCGCTGACGGACGCCTCGGCGCGGATCAAGCCGCTCGACCGCGCGCTGCTGGCGACGGAGCGGCGCATCTTCAGCCTGGTCGCGTGGCACTGGCCGGAGCTCGACGGCGTCGAGCCGCTGGAGCTGACGATCTCGCCGTGGACGCCGGAGCGGGCGCAGGCGGAGTTCATGCGGCGCTTCGAGCGCATCAGCGCGCTGCGGGACGGGGTCGAGGTCGCCGGTGCGTCGTCGGGTGCGGTCTGCACGGTGGTCCGGCCCGGGGAGTCCTACGAGGGGCGGCAGGGGCTCAGCTACGGCGCGGGCATCTCCGCCGAGTCCGCGGGGTCGCGCGCGCTGTGCCTGCACCGGCTCTCGATGCCGCCGGGCGCGCGGGCGGTGGCGCACATGCACGAGGACCACGAGACCGCGATCCACGTCATCAGCGGCCGCGGCGAGTTCTGGTGGGGGCCTCGACTGGAGCACCACGAGGTCGTCGAGGCCGGCGACTACGTGCACATCCCGGCCGGCGTCCCGCACCTGCCCGTCAACCGCGGCGACGTCCCGCTCGAGGCCGTGATCGCCCGCACCGACCCGAACGAGCAGGAGAGCGTGGTCGTCCTCGAGGAGCTCGACGCGCTCCCGCACCTGCCGCGTCAGAGCGCGTCGGTGGCGAACGTGTCGCAGCGGCGCGGGTCGCCCGAGTCGTAGCCCGTGCGGAACCAGCGCTGGCGGGCCTCCGAGGAGCCGTGCGTCCAGCTCTCGGGGTCGACGCGCCCGGACGAGCGCTCCTGGATGCGGTCGTCGCCGATCGCCGCGGCGGCGTCGAGGCCGTCCGCGATGTCGGCGGGGGTCAGCTCCTCCACGAACCCGGTCTCGACCGCGTTCGCCGCCCACGCGCCCGCGTAGCAGTCGGCCTGCAGCTCGAGCCGCACCGCCCCGGACCGCTCGCCCTGGCGGTCGCCTTTGACGCGCTCGTCCGTTCTGAGCAGGTGCTGGACGTGGTGGCCGTACTCGTGCCCGATCACGTACGCCTGCGCGAACGGCCCGCCCTTCGCGCCGAAGCGCTCGCGCAGCGCGTCGTAGAAGGACAGGTCGATGTAGACGGTCTGGTCGGCGGGGCAGTAGAACGGCCCGACCGCGGACGTCGCCCCGCCACAGGCGGTCGAGGTCTGGCCGGTGAAGAACTGCGTCGGCGCCTCGCGGTAGCCCTGGACCGTCTCGCTCCAGTAGTCCTGCACCGAGTTCACGACCGCGACGATCCGGCAGTCCTCGTGCTGGTTGGCGTCTGCGCCCGTGCGGCACGTCGTGGCCAGGTCGCTCGTCTCTTTGCTTTGGTTGCCCGTGCCGAGCGAGTACGGGTCGGCGCCGCCGCCGACCGGGACGCCGAGCACGGCGAGCACGATCACGACG
>Ga0182742_1004096_pt1 | contig 13501 bp, 11 predicted proteins | sample eDN5th37CBELigMG_FD_128880 | JGI IMG/M metagenome (GOLD analysis project Ga0182742, IMG submission 128880) | Enriched Miracle-Growth compost microbial communities from Emeryville, California, USA - eDNA 5th pass 37_C BE-Lig MG (version 2)... ... | reverse complement strand
TGTCATTGTATTAATTATTGCAATCGCTGCTATATTTGCAGCTAAACGTAAGAAAAAATAATGGTTTACATTACCGAAAGCTTACTTTATCTTTGCTTTGCGACACTTGTAGGTCAAGGACTCCTACAGCTTATTAATGAAAACAAAAGACCGGCACTGTCAATGCCGGCTTTTGTTGTTCCACTATGCATTATATTTATTCCAATTCTATCTTTTGGCCCTATACATCAGCTTGCATATTCGAATGCTACAGCCTTCAGATTAAGTTATTTTGAAATGGTAAAAAGCGTCGTGTTAGATCTTCAACTTGGACAAGCATGGCTATGGACATTATTAGGCTCACTAGGTATGCTTGCCATTCATACTATTCCCGTATTTATAAAAGATCGTCATATGCCAAAAGTTAGCTTTATGATTTTACTTTTACTGATGATTTGGTTTGGCTATGCTTCACATGCGGCTTCATTAAGTACATTAAAAGGATTACTTGTGCATAGTGGACATTTTATTGCTGTCACGTTATGGCTTGGAGTCCTTTTCATTGTAGCTTGGTTTAGTCGTCCACCTTATAGGTGGGATAAATTTTTATCGTGGTATTCTCCCTTTGCTATTGCTAATGTGCTGCTTGTTGTAATGGCTGGATTTACACTTATGACGTTTACAACTCCACAATATGTTAGCAGTTGGATTTTACCTTATGGTCAAATGCTGCTTTTGAAGCACTTAACGATTATTCCTCTTTTATGGCTTGGCTTCACTAACGGTTTTCTATTTAAGAAGCATTATTTAAAACAGATGACATTGCATCCAGATGATTTGTCCTATAATCCTATTAAGTGGTTAAGAGTGGAATCTATTGTTGCGCTTCTAGTTCTTATTTTTACTGCAATTATGGGGCAGCAAAACCCGCCACATACATTAGCAGAAACATTGCAAACAGAATCTCCTTCCCGTTTATTTTTGTTGCTATATAACAGCTCTTATAGTCCTGATATTCAATTAGGTTTAAACTTTGGGTTAGATTCCATCCTACTACTAATCGCGTCGTTCTTAACGTTATACTCAGCATTTATTGCGTTTAAAGCTAAACATGCGTGGAGTATGCTTTTAACAAGTATTCTCTTTATCGTCTTTTCCTATTTAGCATTCATGTTTGCACTTGTGACAAAATAAAACGTTCTAAGTTATTTAGTATAATAGGGTACCGACTATGAGTTGTCTAATACGTGGGTACCTTTTTTTATTCTGAGCTATATTGACACCGATTGATTATTTTTCCACTATACTGCAACATTTCATAATTGATAATCCCATTACTTAACATAATGCCATACTCTTTATCTCATTATAACGTTCAAAGCTCCTTCTTCATTAAAACCACATTAATGCTTAACCCATTTGGTTTATGTACGACCTCTTCATCAGACACATAAAAACCTATAGAGCTATATAGCTGTACATTTTTTGTGAGTTCCATCCGTACTCTGCAAAAAATCGAATTTGCACCAGCAGTTTTGGCATAATCCTCTAAAGCTTGTAATATCTTTTTGGCAATGCCTTTGCCTCGTTTCTCAGGAATAACTGACAAACGATAAAAATAGACCCCATCACTCGTTATTTGAAATCTAACCATACCAACAGCATTATTATCTTCATAAGCAACCAGTGCTTTTTCCCCTTTTTCTATAGCAAGTGAAATGGTCTGAACGGTTTCTTCTAAGGCACTTGAAGGTGGATCAATTTCCATAAATGCCTTAATCATTAAGTTATGAATGAGCTTTGCATCAGTAGATTTAGCTAAATGTATGTCCATATAAGTTTCAACTCTTTTCTAAAATATTTATCTTTTGTATCAAATTAAATTTATTTTACTATATTTTCCATCTAAATAGCGTTATATTAATTAAAGTAGAAAAACTACTGTTTCGTTAGGAGGAGGCTATGGATACTTCCGCAGAGCTTTTAAGCTTTATTTTGCTTGGAGCCTTATTACTGCTTGTTATTATTTGTTTGTGTTTGACTTTAAGAAAGCATAAAAAAATACTCGTAGCACTTATAAGTTTAATATTAATCGGATATTTTTTATACTTTACCTTTTATTCAACAATTGAAAAGCAAGTGCATGAACGAGCTTATAATGCGCTATTAGTTTATTTAGAGCAGAAGCACCCAAATATTGAGTTTATCATCGAATCGAAATTATTAGAGCCTGGCGTTGATGCTGGTTCATTCTTCGTTTATCCAAATCATTTCCCTGAAATAGGTGTACAATTAAAACGACAAAGGGATGGGTCATTTAAACAAGTCGCTTCTACTAGTCGAATAGAAACAAGTCATCAAGAGGATATTTGGAAAACCTTGTATTTTAGTTTAGACGATGGCAATTTAATAGATGAAAACATTCCAGTTATTACAAAGCTAGACAGCTGGATTAAGGATGATTTAACTGTATTTGCTCTACTTGTAAATGATAAGCCTACCATTGCTACATTTACGTATAAAGTCAGTGGATATGGACTATACGATGTTAAATACGGCAATATCGGAGAATATGTGATGACGACCCATGATAACTTAACCTTTTTACTCATTGATGAGCGCTATGAGGGTGATAGCTTTAAAATTGTTGATGATGATAAAAGCTATATTTATCACTCAGCTGAGGATAAAGGAAAGCTTATTGTGCTTGAATGAGAGAAGCCCAATTAATCAATGGACCTCATTGATTAATTGGGCTTTTTATTTTTCAATATTATCTAAATATGTTTAAGCTACTCTTTATCTTTATCTTTATCTTCGTCTATATCTTCATCTAAGCTAGGTAACTTACTTGATTCATCTTCTTGCTCCATACTATTTTGTTTAGAATTATATGATTCGATTAACCTTACTAGTTGTGCTGGACCCTCACTCTTATTATGTTTGACCAATTGATCATAGTAATTTAGCGTATGAGTAATTTGAGCTGGATCGGCATTTATGATTTCACTTAACTTATTAATAAATCTATCTTCATGCTTTATATACTCAGCATGAATTAAATTTTCAATACTTTCTTTTAACTGCTTCAATAAGTTGTAAGCTGCAAAACGATTCCAATAGTATTGTGTTTCTTTTGGCTCTAACTCAATACATTTAGTATAGTCCTGTATGGCACAACTTAATAAGTAATGTCTATTATCTACATCCATTTTACCTAAATAATAATAACAATTACCACGTAAATCATAGTTTGTAATTAAATCTGATTTAGAACTCTCAATTACATCTTTAAGCAACTCAATCCCTCTGTTTAATATACTTATTTGTTCATGTTCATCTTTAATGAGAGAATTTGCAACTATTTCTATATTACCGCGCACAATATTTCGTATATATATTTGTGTATACTCCTTAGTATGAGATGTTTTGTATGCCAATTCAAACATTTGCACAGCTTCAAAAAAGTTATCCGTTTTATAATAGCTAATCCCTAACTGATTATAATATTTTGAATTTATAAAGCCTTTATCTGCTCGTTTTATCCCACGCTCAAAAAAATCAATGGCTCGCGCAAAATTATTATTATTGTAATATACTTGAGCAATGTTAAATAACCAATCAAAATCAACTAAATTTGATTCTAAAAGTAATTGTTCCTTCTCTTTTAACTTTTCCTCATCAGTATTTTCCTCATTTATTAAATCAATGATTTCTTCTGCTAACACTAAAAGCATATCTTCATTTTCAGATTCCGGAATAAGATTTACAGCTCCATCCTCTGAAATAATCACGATAACACACTTCTGTCCTGCTTCTTGTAACTTATACAAATATCGATATGCAGAGTTATAACGAGCTCCTCGGCTGGCATCACCAATATCTAGCTTTGCTACACCATCTAAAATTACGCCGATGCCGTAACAAAGCCCATCAATATCAAAATAAATTGCCCCATCAATGGCTGTTAAGTATTTAATATATTCTGGTTTAATAGGTCCAGGCTCTATAAGAGTAGATTGTTTACTTAATTTACAAAGCTCCTCCCTAGCAGTAGATGCCTCAGTAATGACAACCATCGTACCATGCTTTTGTTCCCTTGCCTTTAATACCACTTGATTTAATCTTTCTATTTTAGAGTTGATTTGCTCAGCCTCTATACTATTAGACCAAAATTTATTTTTTAATAGCTGTTTAAACTTATCTGGACTATATCCCTCTTCGCCTAATTTTGGATTTTTAAACGAAACAGAGATAAGTTGTGTTTCAATTAAATTAAGGTCACAGCGATATATTTTCTTATCTTCTATTAATATTAATTCACCACTACTAACATGCTCATCAGCTATTTTTATTAATACTAGGCTATACTTGGACATTCCTTTAAAATCTAATTTTAATACGATTTTATCTTTTAACTGATTCCAATATACTTCTCCTAATCCATAAACCTCTTTCTCATCAGCAATTAAATACAAATCTTTATCTGCATTTGTTAGTTCTAAAAGCTTTCTAATTCGCTTAGCATCTTCAAGACCAATACGGTCCTCCTTCGTAAATTTTACTGTAAATCGTACTGCAGATTGTTTTGATATAACGTCTTTGTTTAGAAACAAAATTGATCCAAATGGGTTAGCACCTTCATACGTTAAAGTAGATATATCATCAATTCTTTCTAATAAGCTATTTACGTAATACTCATTGTGCATTGCATTATCGAACTCTCTTTTTGTCTCATCATATTTAGTGAGAGTTTGAAGATAACCTTGTATTTTACCAAAAAATAATCTCGTTATTCGTCTATTAAATTGAATACCATCTTCATTGTATTTTCTTGTAATTTTGCCGTCATCATTTATTTTAATAGCACCATTGTGAAGAGAAAAGAAATCAGTAAAAAAATAATCTAATGCCATTCTTAAAAAGGAAAATTGAGGATTAGTATAAAATATAGCTCTTGTATCATTTTCAATATTTCGCATCTCTAATAAATATGTAACAGTATATGTTGAATTATGATTATTAAATGAAATTTGATTAGTATATAAAATGCGGTTGTCATTAATATAGTTATCGGAGCTTATTGTATTATTTTCTTCAATAATAGGTGTGCTTACTATTTCATTTATGCTTGACTCATTCAATAAAGAGCTGTTATACCAATTTTGATCTATATATTGTTTTAGACTAGTAAACTTATCTTCTGAAGATTCTGGAGAAATTTTAAGTTCTGAAAAGACATTCTTTATCGCTTGTAAAGTCTCTTGAGTGGTAGAGTCAGATTTTCCATTTGAAACACTCTTTTTTATACGTATAGTTTCTACTAGATTATTATTTTCATCATAAACTATGGCGTATACTTTTAGATGTATCCTTTTGTTCATACTTTTTAGTATTTTTAACAAATTATCGTGAATTATCTTGTTAATAATATCGAGATTATGTACATTAGAACTCATATATTCACCTCAGTGTCGAAATATATTATAATTTTCATATTTTTAATACTATACCATTTTTTTTCTAGTTTTTTCAGCAAAATTTTCAACTACTAAATAGCCTAAAGGATGATCAACTATGACACAAATTATTGAACAGCATGTAACACTTTTACCAGTAAAGAAAAAAGATTTACCAATTCTAAAACAAGAGTTAAAGGAAGCCTTTATAAAGGGACTCAAAGATAGCTTTCCTGAGGAGGAGGATCCAACAGCGATGGGACCAATACCATCCGATGAGGATTTTGAGCATTCGCTTATTGCTGTAGATTCGATTGTTCTTCAGCTTGTACAAAATGGAGAAAGAATTGGTGGTGTCGTATTAAATATTAATAACGACACTCAGCGAAACGAAGTACACTTCTTATATACTAAAGCTAATGCACATGGCAAAGGTTTTGGTACAAAGGCGTGGGAAGCTATAGAATCAGCGTTCCCAGAGACAAGAGTTTGGGAGCTACATACACCGTATTTTGAAAAACGAAATATTCATTTCTACGTTAATAAATGCGGATTTAAAATTGTAGAGTTCTACCATAGAGGTCATCCTAGTCCAAATATAGAGGGTGAGGAGCCTGAAAAAGATGAGCAATTTGAATTCTTCCGATTTGAAAAAGTGATGAAGTAATCATGTTCTGAGACATATTTAAAAGGCACGAACGCTGATTAACAGCTATTCGTGCCTTTTAATATACAGTGTACTTTTTTAACGTCTTTTTTGCTGATTTTGTTTTATTTTAGCTTCAGTACCTTGATCCGTAGCCTCGTAAACATGCTTGTTTTTCAATTCATTAGGCATATACTGCTGGTCAACATAGTGATTAGGATAGTCATGCGGATATTTATACCCTTCATGCCCAAGCTCACTGGCTCCCTTATAATGTGTATCTCGCAAATGCAGAGGCACTTCTATCGTCCCAAGCTGCTCATTATAGCGTTGGGCTTTATCTAGTGCTATCGCGATGGCATTTGATTTTGGACTTTCTACAGCAAATAAAATAGCCTGTGCAATATTATATTTCGCTTCTGGTAATCCTATTTTATGATATGCATCCATCGCTGATACAGCTTGTACCATCGCTTGTGGATTAGCAAGGCCAATATCCTCACTGCAAGCAACGATTAAACGACGCAGAAATATCATAGGATCCATGCCTAGCTTATCAACAGCATGTATAAACCAAAACAAAGCTGCATCAGAAGAGCCTCTTATACTTTTATGAAATGCTGATAGCACATCATACTGCGTCGATTTATCTGCCTGAACCTTTTTCTCTCGTATTGACTCTTGAGCAATATCTAGCGTGATATGTACAGTGCCGTTAGGATGTGAGCTCGTTGTAACAGCTGCTAGTTCAAGCGCATTAAGCGCTCTTCTAATATCTCCACCAGCCATCATCGCAATATGCTCAAATGCCTCTTCCTCAATTTCTAGCTTCATAAAGCCTAATCCACGCTCTTTATTGGCTAACGCCTGTCGCATTGCTTGCTTAGTATGTTCCTCTGTCAAAGGCTCAAGCTTAAACAGTGTTGAACGTGATAGCAGGGCACCGTTTACATGATGAAATGGATTTTCGGTTGTAGCACCGATGAAAATAATGGTTCCATTTTCTACTGCAGGCAGCAGTGCATCTTGTCTTGAAGTATTAAAGCGATGAACCTCATCTAAAAACAGAATCGTTCTCTGCCCATATAGTGCTTTATTGTGCCTTGCCTCCTCTATAACCTCACGAACCTCCTTTACTGAGGCATCTACTGCATTTAAGCGTATAAATTTAGCCTTCGTTTGCTGACTAATTATATGTGCTAACGTTGTTTTGCCACAGCCAGGAGGACCATAAAGAATAATTGAGGTGACTTGATCTGCTTCAATCGCACGGCGTAATAATTTACCCTCGCCTACAATATGCTCTTGTCCAATATATTCATCTAAGCTAGTAGGTCTCATCCTATCTGCTAATCGATTTAGCTGCTTGTGTTGTTCATCTTCTATCGATAATAAATCCATTCTGTCACTTCCAAACCCGAAAATATTTTGTTAAACATTTATGTATACAAACAAGGCTACAATCCTACTGGAAAAACGAATCTAACTCCAATATCTTTATCACAATTTGCTAAAGTATAATATTGATGTCCATCTGATTCGATTACGTCAATTTGTTCACAAATAAATTTAGGACGACCTGCATAGAGGCCAAAGCCATCTAATGAATTATCGAATATATATTGAATAATATTTCCATTATAAATCAGCTCATGAAAAATGGGACTGCCTTCTACCGTATAGCTCGTTACACGCACCTTGTCTTTCTTTTGAGCATTGATATTTGCTAAAAATTGATTCCATTTATCTATGTTTCGGTATCCAGAGAAACTAACCACGACATCACCATTTTGTGCTGCTATTTCTGGATAATAAGGAAATGTTATTTTAGGAAAGTTAGTCTCTTGATGAGTGTTTGCTGCTAAAAAAATAAAGACGAAAATTAGGAATATACTAAATTTAATTATTTTCTTCATCATGTTACCTCCTTATTAATCTATTAGATTATCATTCCAAAGTAGCAATCTGTTTCATACAGCATCGATACATAACCATCTTGTTCATTCCTACTAAACAATTGCTTAATTTGCTCTAAAAATATATCATATCCTTCGTCCCCTTCATTTAAGGCATATGAAGAAGAAACTATTCGTCCAATTAATCCTTTCTCATCAAGCTTTTGTTCATATTCCATCTGGAAAAGCTCTGGTCGTTGTCCAAAAAAGGAGCTTAATTGTTCTACAGACATATATTGATGCCCTACATTTCTATATAGGTTATATTGCTCTACGTGCTTTGCCCCATCTAGATCAAGAAATAGCTGCTCGTATTGCTTCATAAAGGTGCTACCATCAATATGACGTTGATTCCATATTAAAAAGACCTGACCTTCTTCCTTTAATATTGACTTCCATTCAACCTTTGCTTTTTTTGCATCAAACCAATGAAATGCTTGTGCACATACAATTATATCAACTGAGGATTTAGCTAAACCTGTTTGCTCAGCAGATGCACTCTGTATTGAAAGCTTATCTGGATACTGCAATTTCAGTTTATTTAATTGTGTAAGCATATCTTGATTAGGCTCTACCGCAATAACGTTAAATCCCTTTTCTAATAATAAAGCTGTAAATTTTCCTGTGCCCGCTCCGATATCTGCAACAACACATTCATCTATTGATAATTGACGCTCGGTAGCCTGCTTCATTATTAAGTCTAGTAATGGTGTAGGATAGCTTGGGCGATACGTTGCATAGATTTCTGCCTTACCAGTAAATCTAGTCTCATTAGCCATAAAGCACCTCCAAAAAGCATTTATATATTAATAGTATAACGTCTAATGCTCGCTTATGCTATTACTCCAATAGTGAGCCTAATACTCGCTTATGCACGGACTGGCGTAAGTGCATCGCGACCATAAGGCTTTTATAAATGTGAGGGTTAATTCATGGTGCAGGGCTAATTGTTGTTCTTGGATGGCAAGGGCTTCATGGCTTGCAGCAAGCTAACTTCAAACAAAAAAGCCGTAGCTTTAGCGCTGTTGCTAAAGCTACGGCTTTACTATTATGACTTTGTAGCTAATAGGTCTTTTACGATTTCACTAACCATAATCAATCCTACAACTGGTGGAACAAATGAATTACTTGCAGGTGGCTGCTTAGCCTTACGAATTTCTGGCGCATTTTCAGGAACGATTTTTTGTGTTACATCCTCACGAGGTACAATAGGGTCCTCGTCTGAGAATACAACCTTCACTCCTTTTTTAATACCATCTTTACGTAGCTTTGTACGGACTACACGAGCAAGTGGATCGGTATGAGTTTTTGAGATATCTGCAATTTTAAAACGGGTTGGATCCATTTTATTTGCTGCACCCATACTTGAGATAATTGGAATATTTCGCTTTAGACACTCTTTTATAACATGCACTTTATAAATAATTGTATCAGAAGCATCTAAAATATAGTCAATATCATATTCAAATACTTGCTCATATGTTTCCTCTGTATAGAACATACGTAGTGCAATGGCATCACATTCAGGATTGATCAGCTTAATACGATCTTTCATTAGCTCTGCTTTTGGCTGACCAACTGTTGTCGTTAAGGCATGTATTTGACGATTGATGTTCGTAATGTCGACAACATCTTTATCAATTAATATAATGCGACCTACGCCTGTACGTGCTAGAGCTTCTGCAGCAATTGAGCCTACACCACCAACACCTAGAACGACAACCGTACTGTTTTTCATTTTCTCTAGTCCTTCAGGACCGATAGCTAATTCAGTACGTGAAAATTGATGTAACATATCCCATACTCCCTTCTATGCAGCTTATTCTGTTTTTGCAGCTGCCTGAGCCTCTGGCTTAGGTTTTAATACAGTACGGATATGAAGCTGCTCTAATTGAGATAGCTCAACTGGTGATGGAGCATCACATAATAGATCCGTTGCACTAGCTGTTTTAGGGAATGCAATTGTTTCACGAAGGTTAGTGCGACCAGCAAGTAACATCACTAGACGGTCAAAACCATAAGCCATACCACCATGTGGAGGTGTACCGTAGTCAAATGCATCTAATAAGAAGCCGAATTTCTCATGTGCCTCTTCCATTGAGAAGCCAAGAGCAGCGAACATTTTCTCTTGAACATCACGTTTGTAAATACGCATTGAGCCGCCGCCAACTTCATAGCCGTTTAATACAAGGTCATATGCTTGTGCACGAATTTGACCTGGATCTGTATCGAATAAATGAATATCCTCTTCGTTAGGACGTGTGAACGGATGGTGTTCAGCTACATAACGTTTAGCTTCTTCATCATAGCCAAGTAATGGGAAGTCTACTACCCATGCAAATTTGTATTCAGCTTCGTTAATTAGGTTTAGATCTTTACCTAATTTTAAACGTAGGTTACCTAAAACGTCAGCAACAACTTTTGGTTTGTCAGCTGAGAATGTTAATAAGTCTCCTTCTTCTACATTTAAGCGCTCAGTTAAAGCTTTAATTTCCTCTTCTTTAAGGAATTTAACGATTGGACCTCTCCACTCGCCATCTTTAACTTGAATCCAAGCAAGACCTTTACCACCATAGCGAGCAGCAAATGGTTGTAGATCGTCAAGCTCTTTACGGCTCCAAGAAGCACAGCCTTTAGCATTAAGTGCTTTAACAACACCACCGTTAGCAGCAACTGTTGCAAATACTTTAACATCGCTAGAAGAAACGATATCTGTAATATCTTCAATTTCAAGACCAAAACGAAGATCTGGTTTATCAGAACCGTATTTGTTCATCGCATCTTTATACGTAATACGTTGGAATGGAGTTGGAAGCTCAACACCAACTGTTTCACGGAATAGTTTAACCATAAGTCCTTCCATCATCTCAAGCAATTGATCTTGTGTTAAGAAGGAAGTCTCAATGTCAACTTGCGTGAATTCAGGTTGACGGTCAGCACGTAAATCTTCATCACGGAAACAACGTGCGATTTGGTAGTAACGTTCAACACCAGAAACCATTAGTAATTGTTTAAAGATTTGTGGTGATTGCGGTAGTGCAAAGAATTCTCCTTCATGGACACGAGATGGAACTAGATAGTCACGTGCACCTTCTGGAGTAGATTTAGTCAAAATAGGTGTTTCAACATCGATAAAGCCGTTTTCGTCTAAATAGTCACGGAAGATTTTTGCCGCTTTAGAACGAAGCTGTAATGTTTTGAACATTTCTGGACGACGTAGGTCAAGATAACGATATTTAAGACGAATAGACTCATCAACCTCGATACCATCCTCAATCGCGAATGGAGGAGTTTTAGATGCATTCATCACTTCAATATCTGTTACACGAATTTCAATTTCACCAGTAGGAATGTTAGCGTTGAATGTTTCTGGGTCACGTTCAACAACAGTTCCTTTAACTGCTAATACATACTCATTACGAGCACGATCAGCGATTTCTAATGCTTGACCAGAAAAATCTGGGTTAAATACTGTTTGTACTAGACCAGTACGATCACGAAGGTCGATAAATAGTACGCCACCAAGGTCACGACGACGTTGTACCCAACCGTTTAGAATAACTTCTTTACCTACATCTGCTTTTGTTAATGTGCCGCAGTTAGCTGTTTTTAACATTGACATATGTCTCATCCTCTTTTCAATTAATTATGATTAAGCTCTGCTGCTTAGCAATACTGCCGCTAGCTCGCTAAATTTAACATTTTTTTGTTCTCCAGTTGCCATTTCTTTTAATACAACTGATTCTGTTACAAGCTCATTTTCACCAACAATAGCTGTATATTTTACATTTAAGCGATCAGCTGATTTCATTTGTGCTTTAAGCTTACGATTTTGATAGTCTTGCTCAGCTTTAACGCCAGCTTGACGTAGCTCGTAAATAAGCTTGTTAACTGGACGCTTAGCTTCATCACCAAGTGCGATAATATATACATCTAAAGCTGATAAATTTGGAACAGCAACTTGCTGATGCTCTAATATCATCACTGCACGCTCTAAGCCTAAACCAAAGCCTACACCTGGTTGATCAGGGCCACCGATTTCACTTACCAAACCATTGTAACGACCGCCGCCACCAATCGTGTCGATTGCGCCGATACCTTCAGCCTTATATTCAAAAGCAGTGTGAGTATAGTAATCTAAGCCACGTACAAGACGGTGATTTATTTCAAATGGAATATTCATATCCGTTAAGTAAGCCTTAACTAGCTCGAAATGTGTCTGACATTCCTCATCTAAGCTATCTAATATCGATGGTGCATGGTCAAACTTAGCTTGGTCAACTTTACAATCAAGTACGCGAAGAGGATTTTTATCAATACGATTTTGACAGTCCTTACATAAGGTGTCGCGCATCGGATTTAAAAATGCTAATAGCTTTTCACGAAAAGCTTGGCGTACAGCAGGTGTGCCTACTGAGTTAAGCTCAACACGTACATTTTTAAGACCGATTTTAGTATAAATACTATAACCAAGTGCAATAACCTCTGCATCTAAAGCTGGATCTACAGAACCGATAGCTTCTACACCAAATTGGTGGAACTGACGATAGCGACCTGCTTGAGCTCGCTCGTAACGAAACATTGGGCCGACATAGTAAAGCTTGCTAATGTCTGGTTCACCATACATTTTATTTTCCACATAAGAACGGACAACACCAGCAGTGCCTTCAGGGCGTAATGTATTACTACGCTCACCTCGATCTAGAAACGTATACATTTCTTTTTCTACGATATCCGTTGTTTCACCAACTCCGCGTTGGAACAATTCTGTTGCTTCAAAAATTGGCGTGCGAATTTCTTGGAAGTTATATTGGCGACATAGCTCACGAGCCGTTTGCTCAACGAACTGCCACTTCTCAACAGTACCAGGCAAAATATCTTGTGTTCCTGGCATTTTTTTGAAATTAGACATGAGATTCCCCTCCTTTATACAATAAAAAAACTCTCGTTCCTTTAGCAATTGCTAAAGGGACGAGAGTATATCATTAGTTCTCCCGTGGTACCACCCACATTTCAAGTCCAAATGGACTTGCTCAGACGATTATCGCTCGTTACACGCATACAACTAATAGACTAAACGTTCATCGTATGTTCTCCAGGATGTTATTCATTTTAGACACATAAGAATACTTCCAGCCAAGGTATTCCTCTCTAAGTATGTGCAATTAAAACTACTTGTTCCTATCATCAAATACATATAAAATTGTACATTATTTTTATACTTTACACTTGTCGAATTAGAAAGTCAAGCCGTATAGTTGATCAGAAAGAAAAAAGCCTGCACTACAATGTGCAGGCAATTACTATATATTAATAAAAGGGGGTTATCTGTATTATATCCACCTCTTATTAATGAAACGTTAATGTAATATTACAATTTAATTACAAAAGGATATTAACAGTTCCCTTAACGACAATCCGTGCATATATGACCATGTCGAGTCCAATTATTTCTTTAAATC
>Ga0182742_1004094_pt1 | contig 13504 bp, 17 predicted proteins | sample eDN5th37CBELigMG_FD_128880 | JGI IMG/M metagenome (GOLD analysis project Ga0182742, IMG submission 128880) | Enriched Miracle-Growth compost microbial communities from Emeryville, California, USA - eDNA 5th pass 37_C BE-Lig MG (version 2)... ... | reverse complement strand
GTCTTGGGCGACCGTGACGTTGACGTGCGGTTGGGAGCTGAACGGATCGATGAACAAGTCGAGCCCGGTGAAGAGCGCGATGAGCATCTCCTCCCACGCGCCGAAGGCGATCGCCGAGCACTTCGACGTGGACGTGCCCTTGGTGAGGTTGTTGGGGACCAGGCTGGTCGAGGCGACCGGGTAGCCGTTCATGGTTCCCGAGCCATCGAGGATGTAGACCGGATAGCCGGCTTCCTTGGGAGCCGATTGGAAATAGGCGACCATCGTCGGGTTGGTCAGGAACGCCCGCCGCGCGTTGGGGGCGTTGGCGGTGTCAACCAGGCCGGTCAGGGCCACGACGTCGGTCCAAGCGGGCTTCTTGCCGTTCGTGTCGAGGGCCTTGACGTTGATGTCGTGGTCGGCGTTGGTCATCTTGAACAGCCCGGTCGGCTGTCCGTTGGTCCCGGTGCCGTTGAGGCAGGCCCCCTCCAGCGCGGCCGCGACGGCTTTGGTCAACTGGTTGACGATGTACGCCTCGGCCGAAACCGAAGACCCGTTGATGAACTGGCGGGTGAGCTTCGTGCTCGCCTCGATCGACTTGTATCCGAACTGGATGTCTTCGATCGTCGGGTTTTGCTTCGCCGGGGAGGTTCCCTCGGTCGCGACGTGCGTCCCCGTGACGGTGGCGGTCGTCTTGGGCAGCGCGAACGGCTGGGTCTGATCGGTGATGAGGTTCGCGCCCAACCCGACCAAAACAAGCCGGTCGCGGAGCACGTCGATCATCGTCGGGATCGTGTTCAGCGGCACGGCTCCCGAACCGGTGGCGGTCGAGAGATCGCGGCGCTGAAGACCGGGGATGCCGGCGTCCCAGGGGACCAAGAGGCCGGCGGGAGCCTTGCCGCGGGCCTGGGCGAGCTCCTGGTGAACCTCCAGTTCGAGACCGTCGAGCCCGGGGCCGTGGCCCAGAATGGCGTCGGCTTGGCCGCGAATCGCCCGCATCAGGCTGTACTGATGCCGGCCGTTGCGGGTGTTGTTGGGGTCGGTGTGGGGCGCGGGGGGCTGGCCCTGACGATCGTTCGACCGCTCAAGCCGCTCAAGCTCGGCGATCCGCTGTTCGCGGGCCTCGGCCTCGCGGACCTGAGTCCCCAGCGACTCGGCCTCGGCGATGGCCGCGTCAAGCTCGGCGCGCTGTTCGTCGGTGACCGCCTCGCCGTTCGCCGCCGCGTTCCGCAGTTCGCGGACTCGTTCGACGGCGGCGCGGAAACGATTGCGAAGTTCTTCCAACACGTTCACTTCTCCAGGTTTTCAAGGAACGAGGCGATCTTGGAATCAACGATGTTGAGGTAGGCCGTCTTCTCGGCCGAGAGACGGTCGCGGAGCCCCACGGACGCGGAGGTGCCCTCGTAGGCGGGGTAGGTGACGATGGAGACGTCGTACAGATCGACCGAGAGCAACTCGATTTCGGTGATGGATCGCTCGCCCTCCTCGCGGCGGATGATCCGCTGGCCCCCGTCCTTGCGCGCCTGAAAGGCGAAGCTGCACTGGTCGATGTTGCCGGCCCTGAGGTTCTCGATCAGATCGTCGGCCGTCCGCGTGTTGGGCGGATCGACCTCGAACCAAAGGCCCTTGTCGTCCTCGCGCAGCCGGAGCGTTCCGGCCTTGGTGCGACCGAGCAGCCGGGAGGAGTCGTGGTTCTCGAGCGCCCGCACGTCCTGGCTGGTTTCGAGGGCGATCCGAAACGCCCCGGGGCGGATGACCTCCCGGACTTCGCCGCCCCTGTAACTCCAGAGCGTCGTCCACTCATTGAAGACGGCCGCGTAGCCGGTGATGGTCCGGCGCGGCGGGGTCTCGCCCTCGCCCTCGCCGGCCTCGCGGGTGAGGATGTTGGGCCGGGAAACGATCACGCGACGGTCGATGGGAAAGCTCACGCCGGGTTGCTCCCTTGGGGGTTGCTCGTCTTGTTGAGGGGAACGAGATAGACCTCGCCCCCCTCGTGGGGGTCGAAGCCCTCCTCGACGGCGACGGTGTTTTGGTTGACCACGCCCATTTCCACGAGGGCCCTCCAGTAAGCGGCCCGGGCCGTCGAGTCGCCCTTGAGCAGCTGCCGGAAGTCGTGGCGGAATCCGTAGCCGGCCGCTTGCTCGTCGGCGGTCAAGAGCCGGAGATTGAGGCTCTGTTCGATCATCTCGGCCCAGGGGCCAAGACAGGACGTCGCGTATTCAAGATTTGACGCCTCGATCGTCGAATACGACGCGCCCGAGAAGTCCATCACCTTGTGCGGCGGGACTCCGAACAGCCGGCAGATTTCCAAGACTTGAAATCGTCTCGATTCGATCATCTGGGCGTTATGGGGATCGACCGAGATCTTCTCGAACGAGACCCCCGGGGGAAGGATGCCCATCCCTCCCGCGTTGCTCGCCGAAGTCATCTTGATGAAGCCGTCGAGAAGCTCGTCGGCCGCTTCCGGCGTCATCTCCGCTTCGGTCTTGAGCAGGCCCGACGCCTGATTGCCGTTGCTCAAAAACGAGCCGGCGAACCGCTCGCCCACGAGGCCCAGGGCGATCGCCTGCCGACACGCCAGGACGGCCGAATAGCCGGTCGCCCCGTCGTTGCCCAGGCCGGCGAAGTGGATGAACTTGGACCGATCAACGGGTTTGCCGTTGACGAGGTAGACCAGCCGGTTGTCGGCGTCCCAACTCGTTCTCACCGCGCGGGGGTCGCGAAGCTCGAGAGCCAGGCCCCGCGCCCCCCAGCGAACAATCTCGGCGTAGGCGTTGCCGTGGATCAAGACGTGACCCATCGCCGCCTGGCGCCAATTCATCGGCGTCGTGTTGCCGTCGGGACTCCGGGTGAACAGCGAGTAGGCCGGATGCTCCACGGCCTGGCGGGTCTTCCTGTCGTCGGTCAGCTGCACGAGGCGAAGCGGCAGGGCCGACAGATCCTTGCTGATCGCGTTAACGCACGCCCAGACGGCGGGAAGGCCGATCGCCGTGAATTCATCGACGTGGGCGTTGGTCGTGTTGACGCCGAGGCGAACGCCGGTCACGAGCCGGCGACCGATCCCGCCCTGACGCGCGTAATCCGGCCGGTTCGCCGAAGCGCGTTTCCCGAGGAACGGCAGCCGAAATCGCATGACTTAATAGCTCTTCCAAAAAAACCGGCCGGACGTCAGCGGCTTGGGCTTGGCCGCGTCCTCGCCGCCCTCGCCGTCGTAGCCGATCACGTCCATCAGGCCCGCGAGCCCCTCCGCGAGGGCCACCATGCCGTCGATGCGGCCCGTCGATTTGTACTTTGTGAACATCATGTTTTGATTGATGTTCCGGGTGTCCACGACGACGTTGCCCGCGCAATAGTTCAAGAGCGGGTGGTCGCCGTGCCTGAGCAGCCGCCGGGCGATCAGGTTTTGAATCGTCTTCACCGGGCGGTGAAACGACAGGTGCCCCTGGATGAACCAGCGGAAATCGAGGCCGGCGACCATCAGCGAATCGCCGATCTCCTTGGCGTTGTAGCGGTCGCTGTGGATGCGTCTGAGTTTGCCGCCGAGCGCCTCCGCGTCCGCCAGAATGAAATCGCGAACCGCCATCGGGTCGATGACCGGGCCGGGCACGAGGAAGACCCATCCCCGCTCCGCGTATTCGAGGTAGGGCAGGTTCTCCTCGCGCTGGCGCTTGACCGCCGTTTCTTCCGGGATCCAAAACCACGCGCGGACGTCAACGCCGCCCTTGACGTTGCCGGACGCCCGGACGTAGGCCGTCAAGTCGTCGCACGCCGACATGTCGAGGCCCGCCGCCCAAACGTCGCCGGATTCGTCGATCTCCTCGTCGGGGCGGGTCGGGGCCTGTTCCGACCAGACGGCCATGTCGATCCACTTGGGAGCGACTTTCTCCCATATGTTCAGGTTGAGCCGCTTGAAGTTGGCCAGCGCCGCCGGCCCCTCGTTTCTGGCCTTCTCCAAGTCCGCGGCGAAGTCCGCCTCGCTAAAGATGACGCCCATCGCCGGGTTGGCCATGCGCCAGACGCGGCGATCGTCGATGTCGGGGCTCTTCTCCCGGGGGCCGTGAACGACGCCGAGGAAGCGAACGTCGATCCGCGCGCCGCTCTCGACGTCGAGAGCCCGCTTGTGCTGGATGTAGCAGGGGTGGTTGTCGTCGGGCTCGCCGGCCGTGGTGATCGAGACGAGCAAGGGCTCCAACCGGCTCTTGCCCGCGTACTGAAACACGTCCCAGAGCTTGCGGTCGGGCTGGCGGTGCAGTTCGTCGAAGACCGTGAACGATGATTGCAGGCCGTCCTTCGAGCCCGATTCGGCCGAGTTCGCCTTGAGCCGGCCGTTCTTCTCCGGGTAGAGGATCTCGTGCCGGCTCTCCCGGATTTGCAGGCGCTGGAGGAGCTTGGGCTCAAGCTCCACCATGTTCTTGACGGGCTTGAAGACCGCGCCGGTTTGGTCGCGGGCCGCGGCGTTGAGATAGACCTCGGGGGCGAACACGCCGTCGGCCACGAGGTGGTAGCTGGCCAGGGCCGCGATGAGCGGGCTCTTGCCGTTCTTCTTCGCGACCTCGAAATAGGCCTCCCGGAAGCGTCGGAGGCCGGTTTCCTCGTGAACCCAGCCGTAGAGCCGCCAGATGAAATCCTGCTGGAAGCCCATCAGGCTGATGGGCTGATTCTCCCAGCGATCGACGTTCAGGCGGCAAAGGGTCTCGATGAAGCCCTGAACATACAGGGCCTTCTCGGCGCTCCAAACGTAGCCTTCCCTCAAAGCTTGCTCGTCGGACTTCGTCCGCATCGGATCAAAGGATTCGATGTCGAGGCGATCGGCTCCAAGCATGGTCATTTGAAGTAGTCGTCGGCGGGGTCGTGTTTGTCGGCCACGTCCTCGAGGGTTGTGATCCGGCCGCGATCCGAGGGAGACAGGCCCAACATCGAGGCGAAGCGGGACAGACGGGTCTCGGCCCCGCTCCGAACGCCCACGAGGGGGTGGGCCTTCACGGCTCCGGTCGCCTCGTTCTCGACCGTGTAGCCCTCGACGGCGAGGGTTCGCGTGCAGTGGGCGATTTCCGCCCAGGCGAGGCAGTAGCAGGCGAGAATCCCTTCGTCGGCCCGGCTGAGGATGTTTTTGTCGGAGAGCAGCGAGACGAGCCGATCCCAGATCTGGGAGGCGTCGGGGCTCAAGGCGACGAAATCGGGCTTCTCGGGTTCGCCGGCCTCCCGGATTGTGGAGAACGGCCCCGCGCCCGCCGTCCTGGCCGCGTTGGCCTTGAGGACTTTAAGCTTCGGGGGGTCGGGTTTTCGGCCTCGAACCGCCATAAGACGACCTGATTCGCATCATGGTTTCCCGGCTGTGGCACTCTTGGCAGAGGCTTTCCAGGTTGGTCAACACGTAGGCAAGCTCCGGCGCGTCGGCCAGGTCCGTCTTGTGGTGGACCTGGCTCGCCTCGCGGGTCCGGCCCTCGGACTCGCACCGCTCGCAGAGCGGGTTGCGCCGGAGCTTCAAGGCCCGGCATTTTCGCCACGCAGCGCGGTTGTAAAAGCGGTGCCGCGCGATTCGCCCCGCGTCGTCGGGCGGCTCGACTTTGGGGCGGTAGGTCGCCGCGCGATCGGGCTTGTCGCGGAAGACGGGGGGACGTTTGGGACGCATGGGGACACGCCTCGAATCCAAAAGCCGCGGGGGAGGGAATCGAACCCAGGAACCGGGGATGCTCGCGCGTTCCCCGGAGCGGACCAACCACCCCGCGAAGGGGCCCCGCCTTAAGCGGCGAAGCCGTAAACGATCAGGACGATGTAGCGATCGGCCTCGATTTCCGGGGCCGGGATTCGGATCTCCGGGACGCCGGCCGGGTCGCTCGGGACGGCCGCGCTCGAATAAACATGCGGTGAGGCGATCACGTCGGCCCCATCGGCGCCGGGAAGGGGGAGGATCTCCCCGGCCGGGATGGCGTAGAGCCGGATCTCGGCGGGCGGCTGATGCGTCTCCGCGTCGTGCGCCGGGACCGAGAAGACCGGATCCCGCTCGGCCCCGTCGGTCAACGCCTGATGGTTGACCAGGGTGGGGAGCAGGTCTTCCCGGGGCGCGGGGCGGTCCACCAACTCGGGCGCGGCCTGGACGGCGAACGAGCCGCCGACGATCCAACGTAAGTTCATGCGATCAAGCCTTTCGACGGTCAACGATGTACCAGGGCCCCATGACGCTTCGTCGCGCTAGGGGGACGACTTTTTTGCTTCCGGCTCAACCGGCGGGGGCGAGGCCGCGAACAACTCCTGGATCTCGGCCTTGAGCTTGCCGGCCCGGCGGTCGGCGATCTCGGCCTCAATCCGCTGGTAGGCGAGCCCCTCGGCGATGTCGTGGAGTTCCTTGAACGCCGTCCGAAGCGGGGCGTTGGGCTTGCTTTGCCGCACGGCGGCGACCGCCTTTGAGCCAAAGGACGGGAAGACGGCGGCGATCACCAAAAGGACCGCCCCCGCGAGAATCAGGTAGTGAACAAGTCCCATTGCGTTAGTTCCTCGGAGGGCGGTGAATGATCGACCGGACGAAGATGACGCCGGAGAGGACGAACAGGCCGGCCGCGACTCCGTAGAGGCCGATCTCCGTCCAGTCGGGCCCGATGCTGAGAGGCGGGAACAGCGGCTTCAGCTTGCCCTCCATCCCCTCGCCGTCGTACAGGGCCTGCTTGGCCAAGTCGGCGGTTTGCGGGTCGCTGGCCCTTATCGTCAAGCCCTTGTCGTCGAGCTTGTTGGCGACCACGCCGTTGACCGCGTAGAAGGGCACGCCCTCGATGGGCGCGGCCTCGGCTTCGACGGGGTAGAGCGGGACTTCGGGGCGGGGCGAAACCGGGGTGAATCGCCCCTCGGCGTTGATCTTGCCCCAGCCGAGAGCGGCCTTGCCGTCGAAGGCCGTCCATCGCCAGGTGGTCAGGTCTCCCGGGATGTTGGGGTCGATCGTCAGTCCGTCGGCCGCGACTTGCGACACGAGGGCGAGGGCGAGAATCTTGGCGAGCATCCTTAGGACTCCAGGGCGACGGCGCGGCGGCGGGCCGCGAACGCGCTTGCGGCGACCGACGCCAGGGCGATCACGAGAACCCAGACCGTGGCGTCGGCCGTGCGCCGGTTGGGATTGCGGAGCCATATGAACAACCAGCCCGTCTGTCCGTCCACGAACCGGCGCTTGTAGTCGTCGGCCGACATCCAGTGGTATTTGCCGGGGTCGTTGTTGTCCACGACGCAGGCAACCTCGTCGTCCAGGTGGACGACGCTCACGAAGTGGTGGATTCCCTGCCAGCCGTACTGGACCCCGGTGTTCATGGTCGCGGCGACCGGATACCCGGCCTTGGTGTACTCGCTGATCAGGTCGGTGACTCGACCCTCCCAGCTGATCCACTTCTCATCCGGGTAGAGCTTCTTCAGGTCGGCTTCAAGCTTCCCGGGGTAACTCCCCCCGGGCCGGCTCTTGAGGTAACGCCACCACTCCGATTGCTTGCCCAACTCCATCCCCGGCACGCCCTGATAGGCTCCGTTGATGAGGAGAGACGAGCCGACGCAGAGCCCGTAGCCGTCAACGGCCGAGCCCTCGTTGCGGATGTGGTGTTCGGCCGGAACGGGGACGTCGGCCTCGACGCCGCGGTACTCCGGCTTGTCGGTCACGACCTCCCAGCGTCCGGACTGAGCGAGCGAGGGAGAGCAGGCGATCAGGACCGCCGCGATGGTGGGGAAGAGTCTCACGAGTCGATCGCCTCTTGGATGGTCGGGAGCCGCGCCCTCGCCTCGCGCTCGAGACGACGACGCTCTTTGCGGGTCAAGGCCGGGGACACGGCCGGCGTCGGCGCCGGCTCTTGGGATTGGGGCGGTCGGCGTCGATCGTCCAGTCCCGTCCCCCGGCACGAACGGCACGCCTCGCCGTCCTCGGCCTCGCCCGATCCGCCGCACGCGACGCAATCGAGCGGCAGCGGCTTCGCGCCGGCGAGGGACGGATGAGCGTCAAGTCCGCTCTGGTGGCAGACCATGCAGCACAGGACCGAGCCTTCGCGGATCGGCCCATGGTGCGGACACGCCGAGCCGGGGACGAAGCTCGCGACCGGGAAGAGCGGCATGAGGCCGGACTCGACCTTTTCGCCCGGTTCGACCCAGGTTGACCACGCTCGTCCCATCGACGTCCCCCCGTCGCCTTTCGGACGCCATCGCGTCGTCGCGATGAACGCACGCCCGTCACAAACCGGGGGGCGATGTTGCACCGGGCCTGAGGGCTTTGCCGCAAGTCGCACGCTGTCAAGGAATTAAATTTTTCCCCGAGTGTTGCACGCCGGCTTTTCCGCCGCCCCACAATTAGGGGTCGAAATTCGGCGAAAAAATGTGCGCGCTGGCCACTTGCGGTCAGCGGCGGGACGCGCCGAAACATTTTCACCCCCCTACCCCCTGGGGATGGGCGGGCGCGTGAAAAAAGCCCGGGAGGCGGGCTTGAGGGGAGGCGACGGTGGTGATGGTGGGGGCGAGGCTCAGCCGCAGCGATCGGGGACCGTGATTGACTTTCCGCATTCGCACCGCACGTCGATCGGCATGGTTGGTTGACCCCAAGATTGCCTAAAGATTCCTCGATTCCGCCAGCATCCACAAAAACTTGCTGGCGCGCAATGCCCTTGTTCCGCCAAGCCGGGGAGGGCGTTTCGTCTCGGGATCGCAGCGGCACAGTCGAGTAGGTGCAGCGGCACACTTCCGTGCCGCTGTGCCGCTGCCCGTGCCGCTGTTGTGCCGCTGCGATTTTTGACGCAACTCAAACGCGTTCATCACGTTGCTTCCCACTGTGCCTCTGTGCCTCTGTATTTCTGAAACTATCTCCTATAGAACGAATATAGTGTACAAAGGGCAAGTAAAAAGTAGTGTACAGAGAACGTATAGAGAAGGAGTTTTGCGCGCCCGTCACAGCGGCACAGCGGCACGTCCGATCCACCGCTCCCTCCCCGGCTCGGAGTCGCCGGCTCGCCATAAGTGGACGCATTGGCGCCTTCATTTTCGCGTGCGTTTCTGGGTGGATTCGTGAGTGCCACCAATCTTCTTGTCGAAGGTTGATTAGTGTTCGGATGGGTAGTAGGTTGGTATTGTATGGCTGGCCGCGATGACGCGGGGATGATGAGGAGAAGGAGAGATGGCGCACGCCGTGTGGGGGCGGATGTATTGGCTGGTCGATGGCGAAGTGGTTGACGTTGACGTCAAGTTGGCCCCCGCCGAGAGCAAAGCCGCCGCTCTCGCCGAGAGTCCCGAGCTGCGAGCCTGGGCGGTTCTTGAGACATGCTCGCCGCCCGCCAACATGGTTCTCTGGCTTAAGCCTGGGAAGAGGATTGCGTCCCTAATCCGCGCGGGCCTGGCCTCGGAGCGAAGCCGAGAGCCCTCCAGGCGCTAAGGCGCCGTCATCGCCGGCGATTCGCCTCTTCGCCGGACTTCACCGACTTTTTCTTGCGGCCCGAGGAAATCACCTTCGACGGAAGCGGGATCATCTCCACTTCGCGCCCGCCGCTCTCAGTGGGATTCTCCCGCTCGCTCGACTCCTCGCCGAGAACTTCCGCCTTCTCTCGCTCTTCGAGCCGCGGCAGCCACTCCGCGAGCAATTTTTCTTGCTCGGATCGAGGCCACGCAAGGAACGCCGCGACCAGCGCCCCAATCGTCGGCTCGATGCTCAGCCGCCGCCCAAAATACGTGTGCCGCTCCGCCGCGCCCTGCAACCAGGTCCGGAACTCCGTGTTCAGGTCGCGGGGGAGTCGGACATTCAGTTTTCCGGCATGACTTTTCTTGCGCGCCATGGCACCCAGCATCGCCGCAACTCCTTTCCACGTCAACAGTAAACGCGAAAGTAAGAAAGTTCTTACTTTTTGTCTTGCCTCCCGGGCCCCCGGCGGGTATCTTCCGTGTAAGAAAAGTAAGTACTTTCTTACTAAGAGAGCCCAGTCGCGTTGCCCAGGAGACAGACATGAGCACGGCCCATAGAACCCGTCGCCAAGCCGACCTCGTGAAGGGGCAATACCTGTTGCCCGCCGATCTCGTTCGCAAGGTCCGCGTCGAAGCCGCCGAGCGAGGGGTTTGGCCCGCCCACGTGGTGGCGGAGTGCCTCGCCCAGCGATTCGGACGTGAGCACGTCCAGAAGCCATAACGTCATTCGGCCCAGCCCCGAAATATTGACCACGTTTCCCGGATTCACCAGCCGCCGACGAGGGCGAGGGAATGAGCTACGCGATGGGGCGTGTTGATGGCGAGCGGGCGTTCGTCGAGCGGGTTCAGCCGTTCGAGGCGCGTGACATAGAGCGGGCGAAATCCGTTCACATGCTCCTGCTCGCCGAGAGCGGCGTGCCGCAAGCCCGGATCGCCGAGTACTTCGGCGTCTCGCGCTGCACCGTCTGGCGGCGGATCAACGCCATCCCGCCCCAGGCCCGCGAGTTTTATCGGTCCCGCAAACACCTGATCGGAGTCGCCCCATGATCGCCGCGCCGGTCCGCTCCTTTTCGCCGAGTCCCCAGCAGGCCGCGTTCCTGACCGCCCTGGAGACGGGCGATTCGCACCTTCTCCTCTCGGCCCGGGCGGGGACGGGGAAATCGACCACCTGCCGCGAGGGCGCTTGGTCGCTTGGCCGTCGCCGGTCGCTCTACTGCTGTTTCAACAAGGCGATCGCCGCGGACTTCCAGCGCGATCTTCCGCGAACGTGCCGCGCGGCCACGATGCACTCGCTCGGCTTTCGGATGCTCAAGTCGCGGTCGTGGGGCGTGGAGCTCGACGCGGACGGCGAGAAGGTGGACGCGGCCGCGCGGGTCTACTTTCCCCACGACCACCAGGGCCGCGAACGGAACGTCGTCGCCCAGCTGGTCTCGGCCTGCAAGAACCGGCTCATCCCGGGAGACGACCTCGAGGCGGTTGACGCCCTCGCCGACGAGCTTGGGCTTGAGATTCGGGCCGACGCCCGCGAAATCGCCGTGGGGGCCGTGGAGGGCGTTCTGACGGCGTGCGTCGAGAACCCCCATGTCGTGGATTTCGACGACATGGTGTGGCTTCCGGTCCGGCTGGGAGCCGCCAACCCCAGCCCGCCCGACGTGCTGTTCATCGACGAGGCTCAGGATCTGAACCTCTGCCAGCACGCCCTGATCGACCTGATCAACCCCGACGGCCGCAACGTGGGGGTTGGGGACCCTTGGCAATCCATTTACCGCTTTCGAGGGGCGGATTCGGACTCGATCCCCCGCCTCGCTTATCGGCTCGACGCTTGCAACAGCGGGCGAGGCCTCGAGAGTTTTCCCCTGACGGTGACCCGCCGCTGTCCCCGCGCGGTGGTCGCCCTGGCCAACAAGATCGTCCCCGACCTCGAGGCCGCTCCCAACGCCCCGGACGGCTTGGTCGAGACGATCGACGCCGAGGAGTGGCGGCTCGCCGCGTCGGCCGGCTCGATGATCTTGTGTCGAACCAACGCCCCGCTCGTTCGAGCCTGTTACGCGCTCTGGCGCCGCCGCCGCCCCGCCCACATCCAGGGCCGCGACATCGGCAAGGGCCTGCTCGCTTTCATCGCGGCCCGGAAGGCGTCGAGCGTCGAGGATCTGCTCGCCAAGATCGACGATCACCAGGCCGGGGAGTGCGAGCGAATGGCCAAGCGGCGCGTCCCGAACGCCGACGCGATCCGCAACCTGATCGACAAGTGCGATTGCGTCCGCGCCCTCGCGGTGGACGCTTCGTCCATCGACGACATCCGCCGCCGCGTCGAGACGATGTTCGCCGACGCCGACGATCCCAACGCGATCACCTTGTCGTCGATCCACCGATCCAAGGGATTGGAGCGGAGTCACGTCCTCATCCTTCGCCCCGACCTGATTCCAGGGCCATGGGCGCGAACGGAGGAGGATCGACGCCAGGAACGGAACCTCGCCTACGTCGCCGTCACGAGGGCGAAGCAACGCCTGACGTTTTGCGGCGACCTCCCCAACGTGTTTCGTTGATCCGACTTCGACCCAAGACCTCCCAGGCTCTTAAAGGACCAAATCATGAGCAACGGTTGGGACGTTCCCGTTTCCGCGCCGGAAAACTACGACGATCAGCCGCTCTGCCCGGCCGGAACCTTCCCGGCCGCGATCGTCGGCGTGATCGACCTCGGCTCGCGAACCGAGGAAACCGACTACGGCGAGGCCGTCCGCCGCCGTGTTGGCATCATATACGAACTCGCCGTGCCCCGCCCCGACGGCCAACCTTTCTGCTTCGCCGAAACCCAGGTTTTCAGCGAGTACACCAACAGCAACCTCTACAAGCGCTACACCGCGCTCGTCGGGCCACCTCAGGCCGGGTCGGGCACATCCCGCCCCACCTACAACCCAACCCACCTGTTGGGCAAGTCGTGCGCGGTCTCGATCGCCCATCGCGAGGGGGGCCGAAAGCAGGTCCGCACCTACGCGAACCTGACCGACGTGATCCCGCCCATGTACGGGCAACAGCCGCATCAACCGCGCCGGCAGCCGATCGCGTGGGCCACCTTCGACGGCACGCCCCCGCCCGACCTCTCGTGGGTCCCCCCGGTGTTCGGCAAGACCCTCCGGTCCCTGATTGAATCCTCAAACGAGGCGCGCGAGGGGAAATTCCCGCTCGGCGCCCACGCCAATCCCCAGCGGCCGAATCAACAGCATCAAAGGACTTCACAACAGCAACCGCCGCCGCAACCCCAACAGCAGCAGTATCAGCCGCAAGCCCAACACCAGTACCAGCAACCCCAGGCTCAATACCAGCAGCCGCAACAGCAGCACCAGCAACCCCAGGTCCAACACCAGCAGCACCAGCAGCCCCAGGCCCAGCAACCCCAGGCTCAATACCAGCAGCAACCCCCATTCCAACAGCCTCGCCAGTCCCAGGGGGATGACGACATCCCTTTCTGAAACTCCCCGCCTGTCCGGTCTGCGATTCCGCGGGCCGGGTTGAAAAGCGGGGCCGAAAACACCTGATCTGCCGCGAGTGCGAAGTCGAGTTTCCAGTTTCCAGCGTCTCCAAAACATAAGGCGGAACCCATGTCCGAGAATCTTCGTCCCGTCATCGTTTGCACCAAGCACCGCGGCGTCTTCTACGGCCAGGCCGAGGACACGAGCGGAGATCGCGTGTTCCTTCGCGGCGCCAAGATGGCGATCCGATTCGGCACCACGAAGGGCGTGGCCGAACTCGCCCACACGGGCCCCACGCCAGGATCGCGGATCGGCGCTCCGGCGGACATGGACGTACGCGACGTGACCGCCGTGATCGAGGTGACCCCCGAAGCCGCCGAGAAGTGGAGCAAGGCGTGATCACCCCTCACGACGACTGGTGGACCTATCGGCCGCGCGTCACCGCGGCCGATCTCCTCGACGCCGGCGCGTGCGCCGAAGGCGTTGGCAAAGCCGTGCTGAGGCGCCGCGCGTCCGTCGCCGAGACCCAAAGCCACCTCGAGGAGGATTGGGTCCGCAAGGCCGCGAGGGCGGACGGCTACGGCGACGGCGACGGCCACGGCTACGGCTACGGCGACGGCTACGGCGACGGCCACGGCTACGGCTACGGC
>Ga0182742_1004091_pt1 | contig 13507 bp, 13 predicted proteins | sample eDN5th37CBELigMG_FD_128880 | JGI IMG/M metagenome (GOLD analysis project Ga0182742, IMG submission 128880) | Enriched Miracle-Growth compost microbial communities from Emeryville, California, USA - eDNA 5th pass 37_C BE-Lig MG (version 2)... ... | reverse complement strand
TTACGGCGGCGAGGAATTTGTTGTTCTATTACCCGATGTTGATAAACAAGAAGCCTATGAACTTGCTGAACAAATCAGATTGACGATTGCGGATGAGCCATTTATCCTTGAACAGTCAATGACAACAGGAACCAAACCAGAAGTATATATTACCGCCTCCATTGGGGTAGCAACAGCCCCGGAGGATGCCGAAGACGGCCTCGCTTTAATTCGACACGCGGATCGAGCCTTGTATGTTGGGGCGAAGAAGGCTGGGAGGAATCGAGTTGCGGAGTATGTGAAATAAAAAAAGCTAAAGGTGAGTCCTTTGGCTTTTTCTATTTGCATTTATGATTTGGATAACACAATGAATATTGCATCAGCTATGCCTTTTACCACAAGTATCGGACTAACCTAATAGGTATATTTTGGGAAGCGAACCACAAACTTAATACTGGTTTCAGGGACAAATTTTAAACTGAGAATGAAGTCCTAATTAGCTATCATAAAAAATTTAAGAACTGATAAATAGGGGAAAGGGGAGCACAAACCATGTTGGGGGAGGCTCCTACATACATTATCGATAATTTCATTTTTGAAAGTAGCTTTATTCCTCCTTTATACCTGATTTGATAGTTAATGTAGCTGATGAACTTTCACCGCCACCGCCATTTCCTCCTGGAACATTATTGAAATTTACAGGGATGTTTCCAGAATCAAAGAATTCACTTAGCATTTTTAAGCCAATGTTTGTCCCTCCTGAAGGGAAATATAACCCATCTTTACTCACAATGACCCCAGTGAAGGAATTATAACCACCATGAACCGTTACCTTTCCGTTAGGTGCAATTAATGCCCCTGAAAAATTATTGCCAACATTTATGTTAATATCACCTTTACTTACTATAACAGCCTTACCAACAATATTTTGCCAATTAGTATAATTATAATTTTCAACGAACATTTTTGCATTTACTGGAACTGTATTTGTGACTTTCTTCAGAATTTGATATCCATTATTAATATACCAACTATCCTCTTTTAAACTTACTTCCATTATTGGGATATCAAAGCTATCAACACTATCAACTTTTATACATTTTGCAAGCAAGGATTGTGAGAAATTATTGGGTGCTTTTAAGGTTCCTGTGTAGTATATATTCTTAGAAATAGATGGAGTCCAACCTAATTCAAGATTTCCATTCACATATACATCACCATGTATTTTTGCATCTTTTAGTCTAAAGTTACCATTAACCCGAACATCACCATACACATCTCTTGTACCATTCCATAACTCCAAATCACCATTCACATATACTGTACCAGGTTGATCTTTACTGCCAAATGAAGCTGACCCTCCATCTATATTAACTGGTCCATTAAAATACATATTTGAAATATTTAATGTAGCACCTCCGTTTAGATTATGAGTTTCTACACCTTCAGATACAGCACTACCTCCAACCCCATTAATATTGCTACCTTCAAATTCTAGATTTTTTGTATAAAATAAAAGTTTGTCGAGTATTGGGGGGCTTTGATTGTTTAACCAACTTAAAGTTACTACTGAATAGATATGACTTGTACTATTCCCAATTTTCCCCGTAGACTCAATTTTATAATCTCTAAAATTTTCTCCGGAGTCTACTAATTTTACATTTATCTCAGCGAGTGGTTCTTCCCCAAAGTTTTCTTCGAATCTCTTAAATTCATGTTTCTTAACAAACTTTTCCTCAAAAGCATCAAAAAAGTCTTCTGCTGTTGAGAAGTCATTGGAGTTTGTTTCAATCTCGTTATTAATCGTACTCAAAACATTATTTACTCCGGATTCTGCTACATAAAAGGTACTTTGATTTCTGCTATCGATATTAGTAAACCTATGTTCTGACGTTACAACTGATAGTAGGGTCAATCCAAGTATTGATACTGCAGTAAATACAATTAAAACCATGACCAAGGCAAAACCATTTTCATTCTTGTATTTCATTCTCATAACTGCCTCCCCTCCGTAAATTTACAATTGAAGAAAGTTTATACTCTTGTGCATTACTATCAATTATCATTATTTCAATCTGTACCTCATTCCCATTCTTAGATACCATAAAATTATCGATGCCGCTAGCAATTTCATAATTATCATGATAAAGGGAGTGATCTTCTAATTTTATTTCACTTGAATCGATAACTAAAATGTCCCCGTCTTCGTTTACTTCAAGCTCAGTTGCTTTTCTTATTTGTCTTGTCAAATAATCCATCGAGTATCTGGCGTTGGACACTACTGCAGTTTGATCGTTTTGATGAGAAAAATTCCTGCTACCAAACAAGAAGAAAGATACAATTAATAACATTACTAATCCAGATAAAGCTAAAACTGCTAATAATTCTATAAGAGTGAGTCCTTTGCTATCCTTCATTAGAATTCCCCTTATTGGCCCATGTATAGTAAGCTTCATACTTGGTTTCTAATTCTGACCGGTTAATTTCACTATAAACTTTTGTAACTACCCTTACTAAATCTCCTTCATTAGTAAAACGTAGTTCAATCCTTTTATCATCTGCAATTTCATATATAAATACGTTGTTAATTTCATCTTTGTAATATCCCCTAGATATTAGCTCTTCTTCCAAATCATTATAGTTTGTATTCAAGCTTAGATTATACATTAATTCCATGGTGTCTTTTCCAGTGTAAGTAGCTTCTAATTTATGTTCAGTTCTATTTAAAGCAATAGCTGACAATTGAAATAATGGTAAAAATGCAATGGCTATTATTCCTAAAAGTGCTATAGATACTAGAATTTCAACAAGAGTGAGTCCTTTGTTGTTTTTACTGAAATTTCCCACATTTCCAACTCCCGAGCCTTAAATGATTTTAGTATTGCATAAATTTAATTTTCTTATTAAAGACTAACTTAAAAGTCTAAATAAAGGTAACCAATTCAACAAGGATATAACTGAGCAAAACAGGAAAATAAAATTAGATTTGATTAAAACACTTCTTCTTTTCTAGGTAATTTTTACTATGCTATTAGACTATCATAACCTTTATTATATCAATAAATATCTTGAAAACTATGTGAATAAGCAAGAATTTAGTCGGTTTATAGTTCGAAATTCCCGGTTGTTTTTGTCGAATGTTCTTTTAAATTATTTTTCAATATAATACAATGGGTGAAAAGACTGTCTATTTTTGTTGAATTTTAAAAGATTAAGTTGAAAAACATATAAATGTTAGGGGGAGTTGGTATGGAGAGTTTAATTTTTGCTGGTATTGCCTTATTAATTATGATTCCAATCATATATTTTCTACCTTTAGGTTTTTCAACGCAGGGAAGGGTTGTCATTATAGGGACAGCACTGTCCATTTCGCTGATAGGCCTGCTCACGACTTCACTCATGTCAATAGGACAAGCATTGTTGATTGTTATTTTGCTAATTGTAAGTGTTGGTTATTTTTTGACAAAGAAAATCGATATGTTTCTCTTACCAATCAATGGAGAGGAATTAAAGATTGTAACTGACAGTGAAGATTCATTAAACTCTAATACTTTTACTGATTCCTTTAGTCATATAGCTTTATCGGATAAAGGGATGAAAGGCACAGGTGATGACGAAAGCGAACAAGTTCTAAATAATGGCTTGAAACAAGTAGGTGCATCAGCTCTTAATATCCTATTAGAAAACCGTGACAAGCTAGAAAGTGAGTTGGCAACTCCTGATTATTCTGAAATTGATGGAATATCAGAAATTGAACTAGTACCAAGAAGGAATGCAAATGAGCCAATGGACAATCTTTTCTTAGAAACAAAGAAGGGTATCGAAGGTGAGAATGAGCAGGAAGAAATCTTCGAATCGTATGAAGATGATCTTGAGGTACCATTAAATGATGAATTATCAAACACTGATCTGGAAAAGGAAGAACAAGTAATAGAAGAACGCGATCTAGAAAACTTAGTTGAAGACACAGACGAATTACCTGAAATTATTTTTGAAACACATGATCAGGAGCTTAATAATCCCAAGGACAAAGAAAATGACTTGGATGAGCATTTTTGGAACAATCTTCTCGAAGAAGATGATGATGAATTGGACGTAATTGAGGAAAAGAAGGAAACACCCATTACTAAATAGAGGTATGGATAAACACTAGAGAATTAGATGAAGCTTTGTTCGGGAGGAAACGGGATTGAAGAAGCAATTAAAAATGAAATTTATTTTTGCCCTTTTTATAAGTACATTATTTATCTTCAGTTTCTCCCATTTTGGATCCTCGGCATTTACTGCCATGGTTTCTGAAAAGGATGTATTTCCTGCAGGGACATTGGTGGGGCCAGTGGATATATCAGGAAAATCAAAAACTATAGCGCAAACAATGGTTGCTGAGGAAATAGAAAAATGGAAGTCTGAAACCGAGATTTTTTTACATTATAAAGAATTGACAGTACCAATTAATATTGACATCGTTCATTTTGATGTTGAAACAACCATTGCAAATGCACAAAGTGGGCAAAGGAATTTGCTCCTAGCTTCGATAGAAACAAATGAAATAGAAAATATAATAGACCGGCAGACAGCTCAGCTAAATTTATCTGAAGCAGAGCTCGCAAAGCTTGAGGATGAAATAATATCATATGCACACAACCTAACACTTGGGAGTCATGAAATTTCATTGGAGGATTTTATTTCGGTTGATGGAGCAAGGGATATCATTCATGAGTCAGTGTTGGATCTTAATGGGATAAGTGTTGAGATGGGAGACTGGGTAGAAGAGCTGTCTCCGATTATTGTTCCAGCTGAGTCACAAGTATCTATTATGCAGGTTCTGGAGGAAAAGAATTTGGCATCCTTATCACCAGAAGTGAAAAGTGTGCTAGCAAGTGGGATTTATCAGTCCATTTTACCAACTAACTTTATGATTATTGAAAGACATATTGGACAAACTCTCCCAGAGTATGTAAAACCCGGCTATGAAGCAAGGGTGAATCAGGGAAATAATATGGATTTTGTCTTTAGTAATCCGAATAAAACGGACTATACAATTGAGCTCAGTTGGGTGTATCCATCTTTAAAAATACAGCTAATAGGAAGTCCGTTCCTTTATAAATATGAAATTGAAGTAATGCAGTCAAAGGATCAAGTATTGAAACCAAAAACGATTATTCAGTATAGCCCCCAACTTCAACCGGGCCAGAAGACGGTAAAAGATGAAGGGAAAAATGGTGTTCTAATGAATGTCATAAGAAAGATATACGGTGTAAATAGTGAGTTTATTCGAGAAGAACTCATTGCGGAAGATTATTATGCTCCAATTGAACGGATTGAGGTTCATGGCTTAGATTTAACGAATAACAATAACAGTGAAAATTCAGCACCGAATGGAGAATTAAATCAAACACCCGAAAATGATGATTCACCTTCAGGACAAGCTCCCAGTCAAGAGGGAGAAAGTGGCATTGGAAATGAGAATGAAGGTGTAATTGACAGAGAAGGTGAAAGTGAAATACCAGAAATTCAACCTGGAGATGGTGGTTCGACCACAAAACCGAGCGAGAAAAACCCTTCTTTATGGGGGAAACCAAATGAAGCTGAAAAATAATTAAAATGGAGCGGTGATGCTCAGATGAAGCAAACTAGAAAACGACTTGGTGACTTAATCGTTGAAGCCGGATTAATTACAGAGGAACAGCTTCAAGATACGTTAAAGGAAAAACCGCAGAACCAAAAGCTAGGTGAAGCATTGTTGCAGCGAGGGTATATCACTGAGCAACAATTAATTGAAGTACTCGAAGCACAATTGGGAATTCCTCATCTAAGTTTATATGGTTATCCGTTTGAAAAAAATCTTTTTTCACTCATTCCTAAAGAAGCGGCTGTCCGCAATTTGGTTGTTCCCCTTCGAGTAGAAGGGGATAAATTGCTGGTTGCTATGGCAGACCCGATGGACTTCTTTGCCATAGATGATTTACGTTTATCAACTGGCTTTCAAATTGAAACGGTCATAGCCACCAAAGATGATATAATCCGTTCAATTAATAAATTTTACGAAATTGAAGATGAGTTTGAGGAATTAACGATTAATAAAAAGCAAGGGGATACTGGTGAGCAGGAAAGCTTGACCGATGAATCTTCACCAATTGTGAAGCTTGTCAATCAAATTCTCTTAAGTGCTGTTTCCCAAAAAGCTAGTGATATTCATATTGACCCCCATGAGACGAAGCTTGTTATTCGTTATCGGGTGGATGGCTTGCTTCGGGTAGAACGTTCTTTGCCCAAGCATATGCAAAATATGCTCATTGCTAGAATAAAAATCATGGCCAACCTTGATATTACAGAACATAGAGTTCCTCAGGATGGTCGTATTAAAATGAAAATTGAATATTTTCCTATTGATTTGCGCCTATCGACTCTGCCGACTGTTTACGGAGAAAAAATTGTCATGCGGATTCTTGACCTTACCAATGCACTAACAGAGCTTGAAAAGCTGAGCTTTAATAAGATTAATTTAAAACGTTTCAATAGCTTGATTGAAAAGCCTAATGGGATTTTGCTCATTACTGGTCCTACGGGGTCAGGAAAATCATCTACGTTATACGCAGCATTAAATAAACTCAATAGTGAAACAGTTAACATTATCACTGTCGAGGACCCGGTAGAATATCAGCTTGAAGGGATTAGCCAAATCCAAGTGAATCCCAATGTAAATATGACGTTCGCTGCGGGGTTAAGAGCGATTTTACGTCAGGATCCAGATATTGTCATGGTTGGAGAAATTCGTGATCGTGAGACAGCAGAGACCGCTGTCCGTGCATCCCTAACTGGGCATCTAGTGTTAAGTACATTACATACGAATGATGCAATAAGCTCTGTGAACCGATTGATTGATATGGGGGTTGAGCCGTTTTTAGTCGCTACTGCATTAACAGGTGTGGTTGCTCAACGATTGGTAAGAAGGGTATGCCGTGACTGTGGCGAAGCAGTAGAACCATCAGAGCGTGAGATTGAAATTTTTGCGAAACGAGGCTTAAAAATCGAAAAGGTGGTACGTGGAAAGGGTTGTGCATCTTGTAATATGACAGGCTATAAAGGCCGAATCGCCATCCAGGAAGTGCTTGTCATCACTGATGATATCCGCCGTCTCATCATGAATGGTGAACCAGTATCACAGCTACGTAAGCTTGCGATTCAAAATAAAACCATTTTTCTAATCGATGATGGCCTTTTAAAAGTAAAACAAGGGCTAACAACCACCGAAGAAGTACTTCGGGTTGCCATCCCTGAATAGAGGTGAGAGCTTGAAAGATCGAGTCGATAATATTTTACGTGCTGCCTTTGAATTAAAGGCTTCTGATATTCATTTAACTGTTGGTGTTCCGCCGATGTTTCGGATTAATGGCGAATTGAAAAGATACGGGAAAGAGGTACTTCAACTTGCTGATACAGAAGGTATGGGCAGAGCGGTTATTCCAGAATCAAAATGGGGACTCTTTAAAGAGATGGGGGAAATTGACCTTAGTTATGCAGTGCCAGGAATCTCAAGGTTCAGGGTAAATGTCTACACACAGCGCGGTGCAGTTGCATTAGCAATCAGGGTCATTTCCACCAATATTCCTTCAATCGATGATTTGAATATGCCGCCAATTTTACGAAGTATTACTGAAAAACCACAAGGTCTGGTATTAGTTACTGGACCAACCGGAAGTGGAAAATCGACGACATTGGCAGCAATGATCGGGTATATGAATCAAATGATGCGAAAGCATATTATTACCCTTGAAGACCCGATTGAATACTTGCATAAACATGGAAAATCTATTATTGATCAGAGAGAAATTGGCGCGGATACGAAAAGCTTTGCCAATGCATTGCGTGCGGCCCTTCGTCAAGATCCAGATGCAATTCTTGTCGGTGAGATGCGTGACTTGGAGACGATTCAAACAGCAATTACCGCTGCTGAGACAGGTCACTTAGTGTTTGGAACCTTGCATACTCAGAGTGCCCCTGCATCTGTAGAGAGGATTATTGATGTGTTTGATCCTGCTCAGCAGCCGCAAATTAGAACTCAGCTTGCTGGAGTGCTATTAGCAATCATTTCCCAACGTTTGTTTAAAACAATTGATAATTCTGGGCGCCGTGCTGCTACAGAGATTATGGTCAATAATGCAGCAATTGCCAATCTGATTCGAAATGATAAAATTCATCAAATTGAAACGGTTATTCAGACATCGAGAGCACAAGGAATGATTACCCTTGAAACAAGCATAAAAGAATTGATGCAAGCGGGTGTAATTTCTCGAGAAGCCGCTCAGCCGTTTCTAAAAGAGTCGGTGAATTAGGATGGCAAGATTTAAGTATATAGGTAGGGATAAAAAAGGGAGAAAAAAAGGTAATGTGAATGCCGCTTCGAAAAGAGAAGCAATGGAAAAGCTTCGGAATGAAGGTATCAGAGTTATTGAAATGACTGAAGTTCCAGAAACAATGCTGACAAAAGATTTAGATATTGGCAATCCAGTGAAGCTTCAAGATATAGTCATTTATTTGCGGCAATTTGCTACTTTGATAAAAGCCGGGGTAACAATTGTTGATGCAACCAATATTCTTTCGCAGCAAACCGATAGTAAAAAGCTTGGTGCTGCATTAAGAGATATTGAATCTGAGCTTCGTCAAGGACAACCGTTTTCCGATGCAGCTGAAAAACACAAGAAAATTTTTGAACCGATGTTTATCAATATGGTACGCGCCGGGGAAGCTGGCGGAAACATGGAAGAAACCTTAGAACGACTCGCAGAGCATTTTGAAAAACAACATCAAACGAGACAGAAAATAAAATCAGCAATGGCCTATCCAATTGTCGTCGGGATTGTCGCAGTTGCTGTTGTCATTTTTATGTTAGTTTCGGTTGTACCAACCTTTGTCGGAATGTTTGCTGACTTTGGGGCAGATTTGCCGGCAATTACACAATTTGTAATGGACGCAAGTGCCTTTATGCAGCGCTTTTGGTGGTTAATTTTGCTTATTGCCTTGGTGATTGGGATTACATTTAACCTCTTAAATAACAGGAAACAAACGAGATACTATTTGGACCTTTTGAAGTTAAGAATGCCGATATTTGGGAAAATGCTCCAAAAAGCTGCCTTAGCAAGAATGACGAGGACCCTTAGCTCGCTATTTTCATCTGGGGTTCCCATTTTGCAAGCCTTGTCAATTGTTGAGAAGGTCGTAGAAAATGAAGTAATTGCTCAAGTGATAAAAGCATCACGTGAGGAGTTAGCGCGTGGTGGCTCTTTAACGGGTCCGATGGTGGCTCATTGGGCGTTTCCACCTTTGACGACGCAAATGATTGCAATTGGCGAAGAAACTGGGTCTTTAGACGCAATGCTTTCAAAAGTTGCAGAATTCTATGAGAAAGAAGTTGAGAATAGCACCGATCAATTAAAGTCATTGATCGAACCATTAATGATTGTATTCCTTGCTGGAATCGTTGGGGTGATTGTCTTGGCAATCATGGTTCCAATGTTCGACATGTTCAATCATATCCAGTAGGAATTTGTTGGATTTTGTAAAATAATTGTTTTTTTATGATGATTGTCCGTAGTATAATAGTCCTGTGTTCTATATATTAAACAAAAATACAATTTGAAGAGGAGAGAATTAAATTATGTTACAAAAGATGAAAAATCGTCTCAAAGATCAACGCGGTTTGACATTAATCGAGCTTTTAGCAGTTATTGTTATTTTAGGGATTATTGCTGCGATAGCGGTGCCTAGTATTATGAATGTAATTGATAAATCTAAAGAGGACGCTGTCAGGTCGGATGCTATACAAATTTTAAATAGTGCTAAATTATATGCAGCTTCAGAGAATGTAGATGCAGGGAATATCTCATGGGAGGATTTAAGGTCTTATGTTGACATAGACCTAGGTGATAATGACAGTGTTACAGATGGTGGCGGTTCGGGAGATAATACATTTATAGCTACTGTAAATGGGTCTACGATAACACTAACAGGGACGATTGTTAAAGGTGGTAAAACACTAACACTAACTAATGCAGGCTTAGAAGAGATTCAAACCGCAGAATTTGGTACAGGTACGGACGATGATGATAGTTCTACTGTTGTAGGAGAATAAACAATCTAATTAAAAAATAATAATTGCTTGTGAGGTAACTGTTTGATATATACTTTGTTATTTCTTTATGGAATTACACTAGGCTCATTCTACAACGTAGTCGGCCTACGAGTTCCAGTAGGAAAATCAATTGTCTACCCTGGTTCTTCCTGCCCGACTTGTGGGCACAGGCTAAGAGCTTTGGAACTAATACCTGTTCTATCCTATTTCTTACAAAAGGGAAAATGCCGCGGCTGTCAGTCGCGGATTTCTCCGCTTTATCCAAGTGTTGAGTTTTTAACTGGCGTTCTGTTTGCGACAGCCCCATTATTTGTAGGGTGGACTGGTGAGCTTATCATTGCCCTAACTCTTATTTCGCTTTTTATTATCATTTTCGTTTCAGATCTAGCTTATATGATTATCCCAGATAAAGTTCTACTTGTATTCGTGGGTATTTTTTTATTAGAACGCTTTTTCATTCCGCTCACCCCTTGGTGGGATTCGCTTCTTGGGGCAGCAGTTGGTTTTGGTTTGCTCCTATTGATTGCCGTTGTCAGCAAAGGAGGAATGGGCGGTGGCGATATAAAGTTGTTTGCGTTAATTGGCTTTGTCGTTGGAACGAAAATGCTCCTATTATCCTTTTTCCTATCAACACTATTAGGTGCACTGCTTGGACTTGCCGGAATGGCAATGGGAATAGTGAAAAAAGGAAAACCCATTCCATTTGGACCGTACATTGCTGTAGGCACACTCCTTGCCTATTATTTTGGTGACACGCTAATTGAAAAGTACTTAAATTTATTCTTCTATTAATGATGGAGGTACATAAATGGCTTTACCCCTCCTTAAGTTCAAAACCCGTCCAGTAGAGATTGTAATCAATGACCATTGTATTCGTTATATTGAAATGAAAAACACTGGTGAACCGACTCCATTGAAATGGGGCGAACGCTATTTGCCACCAGGGGTTGTTAGTGAAGGGAAAATTATTGACCGGGTAACACTTGGGATTATTCTTGAAGAATGTGTCGAGGTTTGGAAAATAAGGCGGCGAAGCGTTCGTTTTCTGGTTCCAGATCAGTTTGTTACAATCCGGAAAGTGACGATTCCTGCTGATGTCCATAAAGATGAAATTGAAGGCTATCTCTATTTAGAGGTGGGCGAAAGTGTTCATCTACCATTCGAGGATCCGGTTTTTGACTATGTCGTTTTGCCACAGCAAGGTGAAAAACAGGAAATTGTGTTATTTGCTGCTAATCGCGAGCATGTGATGGGATATGCTGATTTATTTTCAGAAGTAAGGTTAAAGCCGGAGGCAGCGGATGTGTCTTCGCTAGCACTCTACCGTCTCTACCGTCAAATAAACGTTAAATCAGCAAATGAAAATCTTTTGATTGTACAGGTAGACCTCGATCATGTGAACATGAGCATTTTTGAAAATGAGGTTCCGTTTTTTACTCGTCATTATAGTCTTTCCTTTAATCATAAACAATGGGAAACCCATATTGCACGCACAGGTTTCCAGCAATTTGCTTATAAAGGTGAACTCGAGGAATTAGCTGGACAATTTGAGGAAGTGGCGAAAGAAATCAATAAGATGATTGATTTCTATCAATTCTCCTTAAACCAAGGAAAGAGCGAGCTAAGTAAAATTATTTTAACTGGAGATCATCCATTATTGGAAACGATTCAAACGGTATTGCAAAAACGGTTTGAAGTCTCAGTTAATATTTTGGATTTAAGCCGGTTACAAACGGAAAAAAACAGACCATTGCCAGCCTCACACTATCTTGCATTGGGACTTGCATTAAAAGAGGTGTAAACTATGCTTGTCGAAATTAACCTGTTACCAAAAAAAGAACCGAAAAACTATATGATGATAACGATTCTGCTTGGAACACTTATTCTTCTTTTGGTAGCATGTTTTTTTCTGTTTTGGCAAGGGAAAAGCTATCAAAATGAAATTGCGTCTCTTGATAATCAGATTTCAACTACCCAGAAAATTGCTGCAATCGAGCAGAAAAAGTTAAATGATGGTCAACTCTCAAACTCTGTCTCAGCACTTGAATCAGCAGTCACCTGGGCAAGTGAAGAGACACTTAAAACAGTGCCAATCATCAAACAAGTGACTGCTCTATTACCAAACAGAGGGTTTATACAAAATATTTCCTATGCTGAAGCCGGTGGTGTTACATTAACTGTGCAATTTGATTCGAGTCGAGATTCGGCATACTACTTAAAGACTCTGCTCGATTCGGATTGGTTTTCTAATGTTAGCTTAAGTTCTGTTACAACGATTCAAATGGAAAGTACTGAGAGTTCATTAACTTCAAGTGTGCAGACTTCTGAAGGAGAGTTAGAACAAACCTCTGAAGATAATCAGGGACAAACTAGCCAAAACAAGAACTTGTCTCCACGGTATATTGGTCAATATCAATTAACTCTGAATCATGAGTTTATTCGTGATCTAAATAACGGTGAGAAAAATGTTGAAGGAGGAGAAGCGTCATGAGCCTTCAACTATCAAAGAAGGAATTAATTCTTCTTCTTTGTTCACTTTTATTGATTATTTCGGTATTTGTCGGTGGTTATTTTCTGTTTCTTAAGCCGAAACAACAAGAAATTAGTTCGAAACAATCGCAGCTTGCAACTGAGGAGCAATTATTAGCCGCGATTCAGACAAGGTCAGGTGGAACGAACCAACCTTCAGCTGAATCTGTTGCCGAGCTTCAAAAGAAAGTACCGGTGAAACAACAGCTTGAACAACTAATTCTTGATTTAAATAAAGCGGAAGTCCTCTCAAATAGTCTTATTACTTCGATGAATTTCTCGGAAGGAGAAGTGGTTTTAAACCCGGAGGATAATCAGCCTGAAGAGCAGGAAGGAATAGACGAAACTCAACAAACTGAGTCGCAAGGCGCGGAAGAATCTGAGCAACAAGTGGAGTCGACACCTTTGCCAGAAGGGGTAAAAAAACTAAATATTAATCTTAATGTTGCTTCACCTAATTACTATGATTTAATGGAGTTTCTTGAAACAGTGGAATCTTTGAATCGTCTTGTCGTTATTGAATCCGTTTCATTTGCTGGCAATGCTGAACTAACAAACGTTGAGCAAGAAAATCAGGATTTGACATATTCTTTAACTTTAGCTGCCTTTTACATGCCTGAATTAGAAGACCTCCAAGATCAGTTGCCAGAGCTCGAAGTACCTGCTCCTAGTAATAAAACAAATCCATTTGCTAGTTCTCCAGATATCACTAGTGATACCCAATCATAATAAATCTAGTAAAAAATTTGACGAAATCATTCCTGAACAAGACGACAAAAGTCTTGTTCTTTTTTTTTATGCATATGATAGGATTAAACCAATTTTATGTGCAGTAGAGGGAGGGCTGACATTGGACAAGCAGAAAAC
>Ga0182742_1004088_pt1 | contig 13511 bp, 8 predicted proteins | sample eDN5th37CBELigMG_FD_128880 | JGI IMG/M metagenome (GOLD analysis project Ga0182742, IMG submission 128880) | Enriched Miracle-Growth compost microbial communities from Emeryville, California, USA - eDNA 5th pass 37_C BE-Lig MG (version 2)... ... | reverse complement strand
GGATTGTCTTGGAGTCCTTCGAATTTTAATGGAGAAAATCGGTGATAAACTTACCCAAGTTTTTCCTGATGCAGAAACTGTGTTTGATCAAGCTGGATTAAAATTAGTGAACATGTTTAAGCTTGATTTCGCAACAAATGAATTTGAGAAAGGAATTGTAGATGCCGTCCTCCAATCTTATTGTCTTGTGAAAGGAGATGAGAAGAATATTTACACAGTAAAAATTCTCGCAAGACTCCATAAGATGCTACTCAGACTCATGGTAAATTTATTATAAGGCATAATATTAACTAATAGGCATCTGCTAATCTCAACGCTTCCAGAATTAAAAGAATAATCAGCTTTGTTTACACTTTGGAAACCAATGTTATCGCAAAAGAAGCTCATACTGGAGATATATTGAACAACCTGGTTGGAATAATTGTCCGAGTTGAAAATATCAAAGATATGTTTATTGGAGAGAATGATATTTCACACCTTGTTAATGAAGTAACTCTTTGAAGAAGAAAATATTAATTTTCATTATTAGCTTCTTGAGGCAACTAGAAGAAAGAGCGAAGCTAGCGAGTTCATTAAAGTGTATTCATCCAGTAAAGTTAAATTGGATGATATGAAGCGTGAAAGAAAAAGACAAGCTAAAGAAGAAATGTTAATTAACCCACAAGAGTAAATAAAATTATGAATAGAAACCTTAGTTTTTAGGGCATTAAAGGAGAAATTGAGAAGGAAAATGAAGAAAAAACAAGCTCAAAAAGGAGTATTTGGACCTAAATTTGCAAAATCAAAGAAAATTAAAGTTGATTAGATCATTTCTAAAAGAGAAAATCTTAATCTTATTAAAACATTCATATTGTAGAATTTTGTTTGTATGTTTATAGAGTTCTGTTTTTAATTTGTAATAAAAAGGACTGTAAAACATAAATAATCAATACAATGCATAATGAGTTTAGGAAAAAATTATTAAAATATAAAATTCTTTGTTGGAGTTTCTTGCATCCAAGAACGAAAAGTCAAACCAAATTTCCTTTTTAGATATAAAATAAGGAAAAAAATAGAAATTGAGAGAAATTATAATTTTAAAACATGTTTTTAAAGCTTAAAGATGACCTTTTTATTATTATGCATGTATAATTTTGATTGTAAATTGATATGTAACAATTTTATGATTCTAATTTACAAAATTAAACAAAATCCTCTTTCATTTCTATTTTTCAAGAATTTTTCTTCTTTTTTATCGATTGACTTTTTGAGAACCTTGGTTTCTCATAACTTGTTCTAAAACGTCTAAAATTCATTAGAGTATAAAATAAAAAGATTTTACCCATATCTCTTTTATTTTCGTCTTTAGCGCTTCCAAAATATGTAGGGGTATTCTTTCTCTTCTTTCTGATTTCAGGTTCTTCCTTATGTGCTTTTTTATCAAACAAACCCATTGAGGCTGTTGAACTTTGAGCTATTAAAATTAATATTGTTAAAAAAAACTAAATTCTACCAATCTCTAAAGCTTTTTTTGTTGCTTTTTTATCTTTATTTTTGCGTTGCATTTGCTTCATAGTGGCTGGAATATCATCTTTTTTCAATAAACCTTTAGCTTCCATTTTATTTCTCAGTTCGTTATATTTCTGCTTCTCTCTTTGAAGTTGTTTAGTTTTAGCTTTCTTTTCAAAAGGATCTTCATTAGGATCCTCTCCAGGCTTAACGTCTCTGATAATATCAGTACTTGCTTGAATCTTTCTAATGCTTCCAGGGCCCCATCTTGGTACCCAAGTCTTTGTAATTTCATCAAACACCATACGTGATCTCTTTGTCTTTTGAATTCCTTTTTCTTTAGCAAATCTTTCCCATTTAGTAAGTGCTTTTTGTTCTGGTATCTTCTTGTGTCTTGGGAAGACTGTCTTTACTGGAGGAAGTTTAATGTCATATTGTGATTGACTAAAATCTATGACTTGATGTTCATCTGGGATAGCTTCAAGTGCTTGATCTTTCTGTACCTTTAAAGCATAAAGATTATGAATGATTCTTTTAATGTTTTGAATGCTTTGCTCTTCAAGTTCTTTTGGAAAGCTGGGATCAACTAGATCAGATTTGAATTTAAGATGATTAGAATCAAAAAGGGTGAGGATTCCAAGATCGTAGGTAAGATTTGTTTGATCAGTCTCCATCTGGGGTGTATCTTTTGAAATAAAATTTTATCTCTTAAAAATTAGCGAACACAATTCTGTTTTCTATTACCTGAAATCGATCAACTTTAATATGTATGGTACCGATTTAAATAAGCACTCAGAATCGAAAATCAAAGATATGATAGAAATTATTTAATTTCAGAAGTACCAATTAACTTAGGAAAAGCAGAAAAGTTTTAATACCATTCATTACATATCAAGTGATGCAAATATAAGAAGAAAATAAACCTTTGAAAGTGAAGTTGCTATTTTTATACTGATTTCAACCTGACTAGAATTTCTTAAGAAAAGAAAATTTTCTTTTTGAATCAAGAATTATCGTATTATCTTTCTAAGAATTGAGAAACTTTCAGTCACTTCTTATAAAAAATTATAACATCTCCAAAGAGGTTTTAATGAAATGAATAAAATTCTCAAGGATTAATTTTATACTCTTCATAAATGACTTATATCAATTTAACAAAAAAATGTAATTTAATTCTCTTTAGAGGACTTTAAAAACATCTTAATTGAATGACCAAACTGAAATTGACATGTGGATATTTTTGTCTCTTAAGAATTCTTGGTTATGCCAACTCAAGCTTCTGTGTTGGATCGAGCAAAGCTAATAAAAATTTAGCTGAGTTAAAAAAAAAGGTAGAAATTAATATAAAAATTCTTAATAAAATGTCTTGACCCAAAACCCAAAAGGTTAAGGGAGAAGAGGTCGAATTCCTTCATAAAAAAAACGGTAATGGTGCAAAAATAAAATAAATTCAAATAAAATCTACTTTCGTAGGAATCTCTCTTTCCAAGCTTGAAAGCATAAATTTTGAGAACTGTACAAAATTGATGAATTGCGCTGAATGCAAAATGAAGATAGACTAAAAATTTAGTAAAACCTCAAAATAAGAATCATACCAATCAAAGAATAAATAACGCATCCCATCAATAATTTTTCTTCTGCGATTAAATTAGAACTAAAATTCTCAAATAACAAAAAAACTCAATATTACTCTGTAAAATGGTTGAGAATAATGTATGTATTTAGGAGAGTGCACGAAAAGATAATAGATCTTCTAAATTGTTGGAACTCTTCATGTGATACATGAGCCATTTGAAGGTGACCCTAAATTTTATGAATAAAAGAGAATTATATAATGAAACTTACCACCAATTTAGCAAAGCAAAATCCAACGAAATAGATAAGAAGACGAGAATGACTATCTGCAAGCTTTGACTTTGAGAAGAAGTGCACAATCAAAATAGTGACATCAATATACAGAATGATAATTAATTTTCCAAGAGCATCCTTTACTTTGGAACGATCGTGTTTATAAACATTATAAATGCTAAAAAAGATTATAATGATCTTTATTTTGAAAGCTTTTACTTTCCAAGGATGGTAACAACAGACATGAAAATGAAAGAAATAACCACGTATTGGTTGAGGGTGTAAGGACCATATTTGTTCATCCAGATTTGTGTACCTTTATTTTATTATTTAGAGTATTGTCAATAAGTTACCAAATATTCCAGAAATAACAAACATGAAAATAACCATAACTATACCCTCATTTGCTCCATTGATTACAGGTAAATGAAGACCATCAACATAATATCTTTCAATGAGATAATTAAAAGAAAATAGATTACTCTTCCCAAGTAGCAAAAAAGAAAGCATTCATAGGCATAATGTATGCCAATGCAGGAGAACAATTTATATCAAGTTGTACAACTGTGAATAAAGTAAGTCCTGAAATAAAAGTGTTCATAGCATCGCATCCGTGATCAAAAAGCAAGCCTAATGGACTTGAACTTCCTGTTTTTCTTGCCTGTTTGCCATCTGCATTATCTAATATCTAATTGGTTAAGATTACGTTGATTTTATTCTCAGTACCATGTAAGTTAATTGGCCAACGGCTGCCAAAAAGCACAACCAACTTGGCACATCTCCAGCTAAATGTTGCCCTTGCCAAAATAAGATCATAAGATGTGGGATTAGAGTGCACAGAAAACCCATCAAAGTTATCTTTTTACATAAAGAAATAATGAAGGTGATTCCTTACCAAATTAGGACTAGAAAACTTATTTAACAAAAAATCAAAAAATCTTACGCTAGCCAAGAAGGAAGAACTTTGTCGACTAAAAATTGGGCACATGGGGAAAAGAAATGTTTATAGAGATAAGAGGCATCAGATCCGACATATTTGTAAGTGATAAGATTCTTCTCTCCTTTAGGAGAAACAAACTTTGTCGCGATAAAATCCATTTACTATATTAAAAACTATTTATCTTACAATTAAAGATCTATGATTATTTTTGATTTAAACTTGGAAATCATTGGCGTCTTTGGATTGAAAGTTGAAATTTAATTAAAGAGAAATCTTTTAGAAAATTTATTACGAATTGTTAGTTTGGTTTAATTCAATCTTTCTGATATTTTGCAATATATTGCTTGAACTCAAGTGATAAGGGAGGTAGTTTGGAGTTGAAGTTGTGATAAAATATTTCCCTAATTCAATAAAGATTGCAACGTACAAGTCCTGATGGAGGTTGGAATCTTAATATAAAATAAACTTTAATGTCAATCAATACAAATAAAAATAAATTAGAACTATTATTACTCATTTAAAATATATTCTCTCGAAAGATTCAACCATATGTCCTCAAGATGTTGAAAAATACTTCTATTTCAAAAAAAAATCTTCACTTCAAAACTGTATGAAATAATTTTGGGTGATATTATTTCATGTTTCTCCTTAAAAAATTAGCACAAAACTTTCTTCAATTATTTTCTTTTTTAATTACCGTAACTTGCCCTCAGACTCCGCAATTCATACAACATACAATAAATTTTCTTCCTGGTGAGTTTAAAGTATCTTTAATTTTCATAATGAAAACTTTTTAATATAGGAATTGCTTCCATTTTTTTTTAAATAGCGAGTCTTTTTTGTAAATATATGTGCTTAAACTTTTTTGATTAGCACTACAAAGATGATAAAAAATGAAATTTTCTCAAAATTATGTCATTATAAATAATTTTATTTTATAAAATTCTTTCTTAAATTACTATCGAGGATTATGATAATATCAGAGGAAATATTCCTCAGATATCAAGAACTTTTCAAGAGATTTTTGTTTTTTGTATCTAATACAAAAGTAAAAAGTACTTTTAAAACTTTATTTGTTTGCTTGCTCAATCAAAAATACGTTTGAAATTTGAATGTGACTAATTAAGCGCGAGATTAATTAAAAATAATATAGTGTACACTAAGGTGTGAAATTACTCTTATTTCCTTGTAATTCAACTTTTCAGTTTTCTAATTCTTTGTCATTGAAATCAGATCAATATTAATTTCAGATAACTTTTGTATTCCAAACAAACTATTAATAGAATTCTAAAGAGGATTGGAATTGGGCGGGGTGATTCTAACCTCACTACTAACTTTACAGAAATTTCAAATTTTCAGTTTCCAATTTTTCTGAATTGAATTCAAAAATCAAGCCTTCAGTTTTTTTAGGCAACGTATGGAGTGAGAAAAAAAGAAATATTTCAACTGAGTAGTTTTCGGAATTAACAATAACAAAATAGCACTTAAAATTTTTTCCTAATGACCTTTGAGAGTCCAAGTGGATATTGGATAGATTCTTATCATTTAAGTCAAGGAAGAAATATTCATTATTTCATAAAAATACATAGAATTAACTCAGAATAAAAGAAATACATTAGTATGAATTTAGTAAAAACTACTACCAATGCAGCAACTTACTAAACTTTTTATGGTTTACCTTGAAACTTTTTCTCAATTTGAGACAAAAATCAAATATAAAAATAAAATAATTCTGCTTTGAACTTCATATGAGCGTGATTATTGAGTCCGCTCCATGGTTCGCAAAATGTACAAAGTGGGAAAGGAAGGAAATGGGTGGTTTATAAGAAGTATTCTTCTTTCAATGAGGAATAGTATTCTCTCTTGCATGAAGAGCGAATATATTCTGAGTACTCTTCTGGTGTAACAAACTTTCCTTTAATTCTGGGTTTTTGTCCAGCAACAACGCTTCTTCCCTTAAAAGCCCTCTTTACAGGATGTTGTCTTCTCCATTTTCTTATCTTATTCTTATATTTAAGAATTTTATTAATTCTTTCATATTTATTATAAACTCCTGGGAGTTCTTCATCACTTGGAACCTTATTTTTAAGAATAGATCCCAAGTCCTCATGTGCCAGGTCTTCCATTTTTTCAGGAGCAGAAATTGTACTTGTTAGGCCAAGAGTAGTAAAATGATTTTCTATTTAGAATTAAATAACGTTAAGAAAAATAAATACGGTTCATAGTTGCACTTAAAGTGAGAGAATTCATTTCTCTGTCCAAATTATTTGTAGGAGATGAGGATAAACCACTCAAATGACCTGGAGGTAAGTAATGTTGGCTTTGAGTATGGAACATGTTTCCTTGAGGTTTTCTGGAGAAGAGGTCTTTTGGGAAAGGTTCTGCTGATGGGTGGCGAACTAAAGGAACTTCATTCATTGCAAAAAGTTCTCTTCTTGTAGCTTCAACTTTTGATGATTGGAAATTTGGTTGGTATCCATGTTGCTCGTCCATAGGAATAGTATGCATCATATCATTTCTGGGGACAGAGTTCATTGGAAGTCCACAAGAAAGTGAAAACGTATTTTGTTGAGGTATAACCTCTTGATGATTAGGTTGATAATGGTAATTATAATTTTGTGGAGTTTCGGTTCCTTTTATAAGACTTTGTAAATCCAACATCTCATTGCCTGATAAATTGTTTAGGAGTCCGAGTGCTTTATATTTAAGAATAAGTTCTGCAATAGCTGACTTGATTTTACTCTCACTCTCTTGCTTGAGGATTTGAGCGAGTTGTAAAACCAAGGCTTTGTTGACAGCTTCGCCTTGCTGATTTTTGTGGGACTGGTTACCTAAAAGGTTGTTACTCTGTAATGAGGTTTCTAACAAAGTTAATGGGGCAAGTAAGTTGCTAATCTCTGAGCCCATAGAAGGTTGCATTTGGGAATTATGATTGTTTCCGCCCATAAATGGAGATTGCATAGATGAAGTGAAAGGTGACTGAAGCATGGAGCTAGAAGGTATCGAAGAGAAAGATCTTTGTAAAAGCTCTTCTAAATTTTTTGGCTGATTAGACATTTGACCTTGGATTTGGTCGATCAGGGAATGGATGGGACTTGAAACATTATTGTTCTCTAAAATTGAATGATTATTTGAAGGGTTTGTTTCAGCTGCTGTAAATCTCGATCCTTGGAATAAGGAGTTCAAAGGCTGTGTGTTCTTTTTGGCCGGAACCTGGAACATTGGACTTGGACAGACAGGGTCAATTTGATTTTTGGTAGGAGGATGATAAAACATATTTTGAACGCTTGGTATACTATGGTATGAAGGACTTCTAGAGGCGCCAGAAACTAGCATTTTAGGAGAGAATTGAATATTAACACTACCTAAATGGGTGCCTAGAGGACTGAATTGGTTTTGTGTCACACTTGGAGATCTATTGTTTTGAGGAGCAAACCACTGAGCATCTCTTCCGCCTTGTGATCCAGTGTTTAGCAGATCTAATAATATTACACTGGTACCACATTACGCTTTTACCTTGGAGTTTTTTATATGACATAGCTTAGAAGGGTATGATTAGTTTTAATTTTCGTGTGTATTATTTAGAAGAGTCAAACCTTATGAGAGATCACTAGGAAATAAATAAAATTAAGTCTTGAAAATTTAATGATAATAATTTTATCTTTTATTAAGCAATCTAAAATATTCCCATCATTTTCAAATAAAGGTCATGTTGAAATATGAACTAAAAATTATCACGCTACAAAGCTGAAGTTGGATGTTAAAGCTAAATTGGACCTCTAGCAGATTATAATTCGTTGAATTCTAGAACAATGTTGATTTCTGAGAGTGTTGATCCAATTTATCACTTTTGCATTAGAAACAGTTTTCAATCAAATAGTTTTATCAATAAAATGTACAAACTCATATTCAGGATTATAAATTGAAGGGATGTGGGTTTATTTTGAACATTTAATCCTGGATAAAGTAAAACCAAGATAGAATAGCCTTTCATCACAAGGTTTAAAGAGTTTTTAGGGAGGAATTTTAAGTGAAAACTTGTGAATTTCGGTTATATTATTTATTATTAGCAATTTATTAACTTTATTCGATTAATTAAATTGTTAATGCTGAAATTTGTGTTGTTTCTACTAATTAATAGAACCAAAAGATATGATTCGAAAATTATTTCAAGTCGAATATTACTTTCAAATTTTAATTTCTCTTGACCATTAGTTTTTCTTTATGTGTGAGATTAATCGAATGGCAAATTTTCGTTCCATTACCCGCATAAATTTGAAATGGCTTCCTTATATCCCAAAAAATGGTTGCCTTAACACTTTCTCTGAATCTCCACTCAACGTTAAACCTTCAATGTTGAAAACTATGCTTTTTTCGCATCATCAGATTCAATGAAAACTTTTTTTTTTAGAATTCAATTTTTTCAAATGTTTTATTTTTACCCATTGTTATAGAATATCTTAACCGAAGCACAATCCAAAAAGGATTATTATTTTCGAAAGAACCTTTATGACTTCTCTCAGCTTTTTATGGAAACTTTTGTTCTGAATGACATATTTTTATTACCATAGCATAAGTAATTGAATTCTGGTTCAGAAAGTAAAAGAAACCTAGATAAAATTTCATCTTGGTCTTGAAATAATGTACAAGGAGAATTTAAGATCCTTCTTTAGAATTTCGAAAGGATAAAATTATATAATTTTTTTCAGTAAGCAAGAAAAAGGAAGTTGAAAAATAAAAAAGAACTTTTGTATTTTTTATTAGGCTAAAACAAAACCTTGTTAAGTCCTTGAAATAGTAACCACCTCTCCTTACGTTTTCATCAAGAGAATTTCTAATAGGAGCTTGTTTTTAAATAGGAAGATAAGATCTAAACTATTAAGATGACATGACCAAAATTTAAGTTAGTTTTTAAAATTGCTTTAGAAGCATAATTATGATGATTTTTTTTAACCTTTTTCCCAAGGATATTATTTTATTGATTGCTAAACTTCAGTTTCATTCCAAGTGAATTGCAGGAAGGTTCTTAACCGTAAAGTTTAAAAGTTATTTTAAGATGATAGTCAACAAAACAATTAGAAAAAAAATAGAGATCTTTACGTTTTGGACTTGAAAATTAAAAAATTTGTCTATTTCGTTAAATTCTTATGAGGACTTCTTCCAGTATTTTTTAATTTTCCATTACTGTTCAGGTTGAAAATGATTTTTAGATTCACAACGAAATTTCGATTAAAAATTCTAAAGAGTTATTTTACTCCACATGGATTTAAGAGATTACATTATGTAAATTCGAATCTGTTGAGTTGATTAAATCTCGTTAAGCAAGAAAACATGCTTTATCTTCAAAGATTTTACAGTTTACTAGGATAAATTCCCTTAAAATAAATCGAAACCAAAATCTCTTTATATAACTTTTTAAAGTTAAAAATTGAAATTAATTTTATTAACAATTTTAATTATAACAAACTAATTTGTAAATCCTCTTTTCTAAGGAAAATGTTAATTATTTTTGTGTAAAATAATTGGAAATAGAGTAATTCAAAGAAGTTCTTAATAAGAATTGCTATCATTTTCCAAAGAGAAACTTGAAAACCAAAATTATTAGACATTCATAAAAGAATTCCTTAATTTCCTTTTAAATTCACTGATAAGAATAAATGGTTTAGTTCTAAATGTGTATTTGAAATTTAAGGTAGCGAGCTCCGTAAACTCCTTGTCTAAAATAATTGTGTTCCTTTTATAAGTATATAATTCCAATACTTATAATTTAAATGCAATTTTTATCTAGATAGCTTGATCCCTTCAATAAACTTGAAATAATTTCTATGTTTATCAACTGAAACCTTGAATTCTTTAGTTCCATTAGGTTTTGATAGAGATTCATTTGCCGTATTTAAAACTTTTAACCCTTCTTTGATTTGAACTCACCTTGAATTTCCTTTAGGAAATGACTAAGTCATTTTATAATTTAAAAATCTATTTAATTATTTTTCTTGCTAACTGAACCATATGGAATAAATTTTAGGCGCATTTTTAAGCTTATTCACTTCAAAATTGTTTCCAATATACAATTTATATAATGGAAATATTCTTTCAATTGAAAGGAAAGTAAGATGTTTGAGTTTCAGATATTAAACATTAATTTACAACATTTCTTTTAATTTGTATAAACTTCCTAATATGTAAAATAGTATGCATTTATAGTTAAAATCTAGTCTATTTTCTCCTTAGCCGAAAACTCTTATTAATTATAGTGAAAATATCCATTTCTTAGTCTCTGCACTCCATCTTCAAATTTTGACTAGAAATCAAAAGGTGTCTGTATGTCATCAGCAGTTGTAGTTCCGACATTTGTATTTTGTTGATAATTCATTCCAAATCCTGCATTTTGATTAAACCCTTGATTAGCGCTCATATCACCTAAAACATTAGAATATTTTGAAAACGTTTTATACCCATTCCCATATTTCCACCAAAGCCTCCCATTCCTTCACCATATCCCATACCTGTATTCATTCCCATATTGCCTCCATAACCTTGAGTGTTAACACTTTGAGTCATACCAAAGCCACCAAAGTTTTGATTAGTTCCGAAATTTCCATATCCTGCGTTATTATTCATGCCCATACCCATATTCATATTCATGTTCATGTTTGTGTTCATATTTCCCATACCTCCCATTCCACCATCTTAAAATAATTAAAATAAACAATTAGTTTTTAGTTTACAGCCAAAATCAGCCTGGTTCTTATTGGTGCTGACCTCAGTTGGGTTGAGGCTGACTAAATCAGTATCCCAAAGGTCTTTCTATTTAGGGGTTACAAAGGGATAAATAACAAATGTCTTATACCTTCTTTTGAGCTTGAGAATCAGAAAGTAAATTAGCATTAGTATTAGAAGGAGTGGATGTTTGGTTTTGATTTCCAAAGTTACTAAAGTCAACTTGGGCGTTTGATGCCATATTATTTTGATTAGTTGTTCCTTGATTGGGGTTTCCAAATTCAAGACCCATCAGATCATTTGTATTTGTTTGAGGTATTTGTCCTTGAGATTGATTCATAGAAGTTTGACCGCCAAATCCTTGATTAAAAGCTTGGTTGCTGGTATTTGTTTGGGATGTTCCTCCACCAAAGAAGTCAAAGCCTGAATTTTGATTAGTTGGTTGATTTACTTGTTGAGCTTGATTGTTTCCTCCAAAATCTAGGTCAAGAAGGTCTTTCAAAACATTTAGATACAAAACCCGAAATAAATCATACCAGCAGCATTTGTACTTTTGGAAGGTTGTGTTTGTGCCTGAGACTTGGGTTTTTCGTCAAAACCTGCAAATTGATCGAATTGAGAGAATCCACTTTGTTGCTGTTGTTGTTGTTGATTCGTTTTAAATTGCTCAAACGCTAATGCTTGTCTTGTTTCAAATGCATCAAAGTTATCAGTTTCGTTGAATGAAGCCTTTTTCTTGGAATGTCTGGTCTCTTCTGAATACTTGTTATCGAAACCTTCAAACTAGTTTCATGTTATAACTAGAACAAAAAAATTGAAAATACTGGGTCGTTGTTCTTGATTTGAGAGCCTGATGTTCTTTAAAAAGATTAATAAAACCTCTTTTATATTCTCTTACGATTTGTGTTCAAATCCAAATCCTTCATCATAAGTGCTCTTTTTTGGTTGACTACTTCTTACACTAATTTTGTGTTAAGCTATTTCAAGGAAAATTGTCTACGATTCTTGGGCTTTTTTCACATCTTCCCATCCTCCTTTTGGTCTTGAGCTTGAATAAGATTTTGGCTGGTAAGAATCACTATAATTGTCGTTTCTAGGTTGATAAGATCTTTCTTCTCTTGATGCATAAGTAGATTCTCCTTTGTAGGAGCCTCCATAATTAGCACTATAATCATTCTTTTTGCCAAAATCTTCGCCATAACTACTTTTCTTGGTTCCTTCCACGTCTTCGAATTGGAATTCTCTTTTCATCCTTTCTAATACAACATAAAAACTTGAAGCGTTGGAATCTTACCCTGATTATATAGATGTGAAAATACTTGATTATTAATACGAAGTTCAAATTGTTCTCCATGTTGAACGATAATGCATTGATTATTCTCTACTTGGAAAGGGAACTGGAATGAAGAAGTCATTCTATTTATTTAGAGCAATGGTAACTTCGAGTACTTTTGTGCCTCATATAATGATCTTCCATTCAGAATGATTTGCTTTTTCCCTGAAAGATAAGAAACAAACATTTCGAGGACATTCTCTTGTCCTGAAACTTGGAATTTCCAAATAAATCGTTTTTTGGATCTAAAGATACATTTAGAAAACATAAGTTTAATTATTCTTTACTTCTTTACATGTTTACCAACGTCCTGGACACTGAAGTATATAGCTTTGACAGACATATTTAATTTTAAAGTTTTGTATTTTAATTTATTATTGCAAATAATTAGTAAAATCTTTTCTTACAATAATTCATAACATAAGAGAGTGTTTGGAAAATATTTTTATACAAGTTCCCGCTTTCAATTAAAACTTTTCGGAAATACTCCAACTGAAACAGAGTTGATGATTTTGGTGTTTCAAACCTGACATTCGCGCGAGTTTCTTTAAGATATATATTCTCCTACAAAACTCACTTTTTTCTTCCATTTGAAAAGTTTAGAAATAATTGTTTCACGGTATGTGCTAGATGATTAAAAATCAAATGTCACTTAAAGGAGAATTTTTTTCCTTTTTAAATTTTATTGAGTTTCTATAACATGCTAACAAGAGGGTCTTCTGTTCAAAACTAATTTAATTTTCTGAATTCTGAAGAAAATTGATGTGCTGGTTTGAGAAAAAATCTTGGAATTCTAAAGGATTAAAACTGTAGTTTTCTTTTAATCTCACCTCTGATAATTCATACAATAAATATTTGCAGTGACAATAAATGTCTCTCTGAACAAGAAATTTTATTAATATTTGTTTCTGGTTGAAAAGTAAATAATATCTCGAATATAAAAGGTTTCTTTACTATTCTACAGAAATGGGATTTTATCTCAAATTTGGTGCAGAAAACTGAAATCAAACCAACGGTTATTGAGAGGCATTGATATCCCATTCTATAAAAAATTAAAGGGAATAAAAGTTGTGAGAAATGTTGGCACGAGGAGACTGGTAGATTTTTAGAAATTAACTACAGGCCCTACTTTTTTTCCTCTTGTTTTTCTATGTTTGATAAATTTTAGAATTAAAAAAGTGT